>ERZ808051.53-NODE-53-length-153610-cov-6.960302_pt1 | contig 153610 bp, 154 predicted proteins | sample MGYA00380199_ERZ808051 | MGnify/ENA primary metagenome ERZ808051 (study PRJEB31490, sample SAMN06133391) | mouse gut metagenome | isolation source: J11 | host: mice | place: China: Chengdu | collected 2015-05 ... | reverse complement strand
GAAAGCAGAGCTTTTGGCCGGTTAAAATGGGGGAGAATTTCTCATTTTAACTTGTACTAAATCTTGACATAGGACCAACTTTCTCAAGGAGAACTGACACAGGAAGAGTACGAGCGTATGGAGGGAGCATACAATTATTTAAAGTGGGAGCCCGGCAAAGGGGATTTGATAAATGAGTTTAATATTTATGAGACTGATTTTGCGGAGCAGCTTGTGAGATCAGGAATTGATGAAGAAGGTTTGACACAGAAGCAGTATCATAATATCCATTGTTGTCAGATGGTGGGAAATTTGGACATCAGCGGTTACGATTATTTTGATATGCTGAATCAGGATGAAAGGTATACGAGTTTTGGCGAAGACAGAGATTCCGTTGATTTCTCTGCATTCAGATTCTATAAGCGGGGAAGCGACGGACAGGAAGCATTGATAGTAGATTTGAGCGATTTTGCGAATCGGTGTATTGCTTATGAAGAAGAGCATCCGGATGCCGGAAAGGATGAATATAGCGACGTAATGAAACCGTATACCAGAATTGAGATTGACGAGGATACGGTGCTCTATCTGAATCATTTTGAAGTCAATTACCGGGATGGAATCGAAGATGGTAAAGAGATTTTTGAGGTGTCTTCGGTTAATATTTCGGCGATGTTGATGAGCAGGTAACATGTGATTTAAAAGAGATGCATAACATCATTCGAAGGTAGTAAAGGAGATGATTACATGAAAAAATTATTCAAACGCTTTGCAAACATACTGCTTGTTGCGGCAATCATTTCAGGTGGAACATTTACGAATCCGCTTCCGGCAACAGCTGCAAATTCGGATAAGATGGAAGTACATTTCATTGATGTCGGGCAAGGGGATGCAACGCTGATTACTTGCGGCGGTCACGCCATGCTGATTGACACAGGCGATGATACGAAGGGAACCGCAATTCAGAATTATTTGCAAAAACGCAGCATCAAGAAACTGGATTATCTGATTCTCACCCATCCGGATTCAGACCATATCGGAGGAGCGCCGGTTATTATCACGAAATTTGATATTGATAAAGTGTTTGTTTCAAATTTTGAGAAAGATACGAAAACTTATCAGAAGCTGATACAGGCATTGGATGATAAGCGTCTCAAATACACAACACCGGGCGTCGGGACACAATATGCACTTGGAACGGCGATAATTACGATTTTAGGACCGAATGATGAGTACGATAATCCGAACGACGCCTCTGTTGCATGTATGATACAGAATGGAAATAATAAGTTTCTGTTTACCGGAGATGCCGGAGAAGATGCGGAAAACGATATTTTAGATGGCGGACTAGGCATTTTGGCGGATGTATATAAGGTTGGACATCACGGAAGCAGATATTCTACATCACAGACTTTCTTTAATGCAGTCAAGCCTTCCTATGCAGTAATAAGCTGCGGAGAAGATAATTCTTACGGACATCCTCATGCGGCGACATTAAATACGCTTCGAACAAACGGCGTGAAAGTGTATAGAACGGATGAAGCAGGTACAATTGTAGCAACGTCTGATGGTAAGAAAATTACTTTCAATGTGCCGGAGTCAGACACATGGCAGTCCGGTGAACAGACGCAAAGTTCATCATCGCCAAAGACTGTGCAGTCACAGGAACAGCCTAAGCAAACAGATAATTCTGCAGCTACAGCACAGGAGAATCCAAAGACAACAAATGATTCTTCTGCTATGGTGCAGGATGAACTTAAGGAAGCAGGAAGCGATCAGACGCCGACCGGCATCACATATGTTTTGAACAAGAATACAAAGAAGTTCCATATACCAAGCTGTAGCAGTGTGGACACGATTAAACCGAAAAACAGAGAAGATACGACAATGTCCCGGGATGAAGTAATCGGAGCTGGATATGTTCCATGTAAAAGATGTAATCCATAGCAGAAAACCCTCTTTTTATCAGAGTATGATAACGCTGATGAAAGGGGGATTTCTATTTTGTTAAAAGGTATTTCAAATTCTATTGTTTACATGGTATACTTATGCTAATTAGGAAAATAGTAGGAGGTTCAAATATATGCGTGAAACAGTAAAAATCAATAAAGAAGAGCCACAGTACTGCGTGGCGGCAGGAGTCACTTTTGCACAGGTGGACGCATGGTTTGGTCATACGGTCAGGGACTTAAAGATGGACATCATCTATCCGGAAGATAAGGAGAAAACTTATCCTTGTGTCGTATGGATCTGCGGTGGAGCGTGGCTTATGATGGACAGGTCGGCTCATCTCGCATATTTATCAGAACTTGCCAGAAGCGGATTCGTGGTAGCGAGCATTGAGTACCGCACTTCCAATGAAGCGGCATATCCTAAGCAGCTTGAGGATGTGAAGGCGGCAATCCGCTATCTGCGTGCGCATAGCGAGAGGTATAATATCGACACGGAACGATTCGGAGTGATGGGAGAGTCTGCAGGCGGTTATCTGACGGCTATGGTGGCGTTGAATAACGACACCATTTATGATGTTGGAGAATATACGGAACAGTCCAGCAAAGTGCAGGCCGCATGTCCTTGGTATCCGCCGACGGATGTTTCTTCATTTCCTTATGAAACAGCCGAACAGGCGGCGGCATCTCCGGAATCTCTTCTGCTTGGCAGAAATGTTATGCTTTACAAAGAAGATGCCATTAAGATTTGCCCGGTTACATATGTGACGAATGATGCGCCCCCGTTTATGATTATTCATGGGACCAATGACTGCACGGTGCCTTTTACGCAGGGAGAACTTTTGCATGATAGGCTGGAGGCAGCCGGATGTGACGTACAGCTTATTGCAATCGAGGGAGCGAACCATGCAGACTATCAGTTCTTCCAGAGAGAGACATGGAGGAGAATTATTGACTTCTTCCATGATAAATTAGGATATGCCAAATAAGACAGAACAAATCGCAGATAGGAAATAGGATATGATATTATTCAGCGGTAATGATATGGCTAAATTAGGTTGCGGCGAATGCGATGGCTGCAGTGATTGTTGTCGCGGCATGGGACAGTCAATTGTGTTAGACCCATATGATATTTATCAGTTACAGAAGGTGACAAAACAGAACTTTGCACAGCTTATGCAGGAATTTATAGAGCTGCATGTGTTAGATGGCTTAATTCTTCCATCCATAAAAATGCAGGACGATACGGATGCCTGCGGGTTTTTGGACGAGAACGGAAGATGCAGTATTCACGCTGACAGACCGGGACTGTGCAGGTTGTTCCCGCTTGGCAGAAACTATGATGAAAAGGGACTTAGGTATTTTCTGTTAGAGGATGCCTGCCGAATACAGAACCGCACGAAAATAAAGATTAAGAAATGGCTGGAAGTGAATGCACTGCCTCAATATGAGAAGTTTCTGATTGAATGGCATGATTTTAGGAAGCAGATGCAGGAAAAAATGATAGATAGCCAGTCGGATGCCTATGTGCGGAATGTCAACGTAAAAATGCTTGAGATTTTTTATCAAAAACCATATGATATGGATGAGAATTTCTATTTGCAGTTTGAGAAGCGTAGAGAGGATTTTTGTGTTTGAAATGTTATGCCGGGAAACAGGGCATTGTGGGGCGAAGCGACAGTCACTTGCAGAGTATGTGGAGAAAGTCCAAGAATATCCGTATTGGAAGTGTCGGGTTTGAACCGCTTATCACGTTGACGGAAATGTGGGATGAAGAAACTCCTTGCCTGATTATGGTTAAGTCGCTTGCGTAGAGCGCTTGATTTCAGGCAATACTGTTTTATGAAGAATATGTTGCATAAAAATAAGAGCGATGGATATTGGGATTTGACAATCGGAACGATAATAATAATAGTAGGATAAGAAAGGATATTAGTATGAAAACAATGAAAAAAATGATGTTATGCGTTATGTGTGTCGCAGTGGTAGTACTCTGTGCTGCTTGTGGGAAGAAAGACGAAGGCGGCGACCAGCTTGAGGGAAGTCTTACGGATATTATGGCGGGACTCTATGAGCAGGCGGATTTATCAGAAGATTTCAGAGCCGGGATGGACAGTTTTGAAACATACGAATTGACGGAGGATTTGGAAGTCTCCATTCTCGGTACGGATGAAATTGAGTATACGGAAGGTGTCGCATCTATTCCGATGATTTCCCCAAATGCATACCAGTGTGTGCTGCTACGGGTTGAGGAAGATAAGGTAGATACCGTGAAACAGCAGCTTAAAGACAATGCCGATCTGAATAAATGGGTGTGCGTCAGCGCAGAGACGATGCTCATTGAAAGCAGAGGAAATGTAATCTTCTTCATTATGGGAGATAATGACACGGTGTACGCGATGAATGGGGCGTTTCAGAAGTATTGAGGATTTGGATTGAATGAAAAATGAAACACCATAAATCTGGCGTACTGATTTCAGTACGCCTTCACTTCCTTCCACAACTCATTATACAGCGCGTCTCCATCTTCGCCAAGATACACAAAAGTTTCCAGATTATCATATTTGGACAAATCCGGAAAAGCAATTTCGGAATTGCGGATAGCATCGTCTTCAATCAGTTCTCTGGCTGCCGTATTGGGAGTGGAGTAGGTGATATATTCAAAGTTCATGAGGGCAATATCACTGCGGCACATAAAATCAATGAATTTCTCGGCATTTTCTTTGTTAGGCGCATTCTTTAAGATTACCCATGAATCGATCCATACGTTTGTACCTTCTTCGGGTATGACGTAGACCAGATTCGGATTTTCCTGCTGCGTGTAAATTGCTTCGCCGGAATAGATGACGCCGATGGCGGCTTCTTCTCCGATCATTTTATCACGCACTTGATCGACGACATAAGCCTGAACCAGAGGCTTTTGGTCGATAAGAGAATTCATGACGATGCGGAGTTCGTCCGCATCCAATGTATTCATAGAAAATCCGTTTAATTTTTCAGCTACCATGAAAGCGTCGCGTACGGAGTCCTGCATGAGAATATTGTCAGCATATTTTTCATCCCACAACTGCGACCATTTTGTGATCGGTTCATCGACCATTGTCTTATTATATAAGATCCCGACGGTTCCCCAGCAGTACGGTATAGAATATTTATTTTCGGGGTCAAATTCTTTGGATTGTTCGTAGTACTGTGCTCCAATATTGGTTTTGGCGTTTGGAATATTATCGTAATTAATTTCGGCAAGCATACCATTCTGAATCATCCTGCTGATCATGTAGTCAGAAGGACACGCAATATCATAGGCAACCGCACCGGACTCTACTTTAGGGTACATACTCTCATTTGTTTCATACTCGTCATAAACGACTTTGATTCCGGTTTCCTCTTCAAATATATCGAGCGCTTCAGGGTCAATATATTCTCCCCAGTTATATACGATAACCTGACCGTTTACGCCTTTAGCGGAAGCACCGCAGCCGGTCAGCGCGAATGTCAGGACAAAAACTAATATATAGATAAAACATAACGTTCTTTTTTTCATGTCGGAAAAACCTTTCTTAAGATGGAATTATCTTTTTCTCTCCGGTGAGCGGTTAACTAACACAAGCAGTATCAGAACCGTCACAAAGATCAGCGTTGAAAGAGCGTACATTTCCGGTTTGATGCCTTTTTTGACTTCGGTATAAATTTTCGTGGAGAGTGTATCTACGCCGACGCCTTTGGTGAAATGCGTGATGATAAAGTCATCCAAGGACATTGTAAATGCCATGAGGAATCCGGACAGTATACCGGGAAGCAGGTCGGGCAGCACAACCTTGAAAAAGGCGGTCGTATTTGAGGCGCCCAAATCAAGCGCCGCCTCAAAGGTGCTTAGATTTAACTGTTTCATCCGCGGCATAACGCTTAAGATCACATAAGGGATATTGAACGTTATGTGTGACAGAAGTATCGTACCGATTCCGAATTTGATGCCTAAGCTGATATAGAGCAGCATAAGAGAGATACCAGTGACAATCTCGGCATTTAACATAGGAATATTTGTGATTCCCATCAGAACGGATTTGGTTCGGCGTTTCATACCGCTCATGGCAATTGAGGCAATCGTCCCAATGATCGTTGCGGCGAGAGCGGAGAGAAAAGCGATCAGCATTGTATTGAGCAACGCACCCAGAATCTCCTCATTATGAAACAAATCTATGTACCATTTGAAAGTAAATCCACCCCATTTAGCTCTTGTTTTGCTGGCATTAAAGGATAATACCATAAGCGTACCGATAGGGGCATACAAAAAGAGAACGATTAAAGCAATATAAATTTTCCTTGCGGCGGTTTTCATAACATGGAGCCCTCCCCGTCTTTGTCAAAAATAGCCGAAGCGACCATATTGATGACAATAAAGATCATTAACACGATAGACAAACCGCTTCCGAGATGCCAGTTGGACGTCCGTGTAAATTCTTGTTCAATCACGTCCCCGATCAGTAGAAGTTTGCTTCCGCCCAGAAGCGCGCTGATGACAAAGGTAGTGAGCGCAGGAACAAATACCATTGTGATGCCGCTGATGATGCCCGGTACGGAGAGCGGCAGGATGATACGGATAAAAGTATACACGGAGCCGGCGCCAAGGTCGTGGGCGGCGTTGATAACATTTGTGTCAATTTTAGAAAGAACATTATATAAAGGCAGAATCATAAACGGTAGAAAATTATATACCATGCCGAGCACAATGGCGGCTGGGGTATTGATAATTTTCAGGTTCGGCAGATTCAGGAAAGTAAGCACACTGTTGATCACACCGTTTTTCTCAAGCAGGGTCTGCCATGCAAGCGTGCGGAGTAAGAAGTTCATCCACATCGGCAGAATGAAAATAAGAATGATAAAGTGATGTTTGCTTGTTTTCGTGTTTGCCAGAATCATTGCCAGAGGGTAGGCAAGCAGAAAACAAACCAGCGTGCTGATTAAGGAGAGCAGGACGGAAAGGCGTAGAGCCTTAGCGTGTCCGGCAGTTGTGATTGCGATAATATTTTCTAAAGTGAATGCACCGGTCTTATCGGTCAGCCCGTAATACAGAATCATGCCGAGCGGAATGATAATAAAAACGATTGACCACAGAACGTAAGGTGCAGACAGCCATTTACTTTTAGATGTCAATTGCTACAGCCTCCTCATCTTCAGATTCGGGTTTGTTCATAATCTGGATATTAAAGGGGTCAACTTTAATACCGACTTCCTGACCTACGGGATGCATCACGGTGGAATGGACGAGCCATTCAAATCCCCCGGCCATGACTTCCATCTCATAGTGAACGCCCTTGAAAATTAAGTGTGTTACAACACCTTGCAGGATGCCGTCTGCCGGGGCGGTAAGTTCTACATCTTCTGGACGTATTACAACATCAACGGGTTTATTGTGCCCGAAGCCAGTGTCAACGCATGCGAAACGAGTGCCTAAAATACTGACGAGCTTATCCTCGATCATGATTGCAGGAATGATATTACTGTCACCAATAAAGTCTGCAACAAAGGCGTTTTCTGGTTCGTTGTAGATGGATTCCGGAGAACCGATCTGCTGGATATATCCTTGGTTCATGACCACAATAGTGTCGGACATGGTAAGAGCTTCCTCTTGATCATGGGTCACGTAGACGAAGGTGATACCGAGCTCGTTTTTCATGCGGATAAGTTCATACTGCATTTCCTGACGAAGTTTCAGGTCAAGAGCGCCCAACGGTTCATCTAACAGCAGAAGTTTCGGCTCGTTGACGATGGCGCGGGCGATAGCGATACGTTGCTGCTGGCCGCCGCTTAAGGAATCGGGCATACGGTTCTCATATCCGTCCAGATTTACCAGTTTTAATGCGTAACGAATCTTGTCATCTATGTATTGCTTGCTTTTCTTCTTAATTTTCAGACCGAAGGCAATATTTTCGGCAATCGTCATGTGAGTAAAAAGAGCGTACTTCTGAAAAACCGTGTTAAGCGGTCTTTTATTAGGGGGAACATTTGTGATGTCTTTGCCGTCAAAAATAACGGTTCCGGTATCGGGAGTAGTAAAGCCGCCCAAGATTCGCAGAGTGGTAGTCTTACCGCATCCGCTCGGACCCAGCAGCGTTACGAATTCATTTTCATGTATGGTTAAGTTAAGTTCATCAAGTACCATCTGACCGTCAAAGGATTTGGAAATATTATTAAGGTGAATCAATTCTTTTGACATAGGTAATTCCTCCGAAAGTAATATAATAAGCAAATATTCGTACGACTAGAAATTCGGCGGCGTACTGATCCATAAGAACACCGCGCCGGTTTTGCCGTTTGCTTTGATATAATGTTCCGAGTGTGGCGTATAGTAGAAGGTATCGCCTTTTTTTGCTTTGATGCTTCGCTTGCCTATTATGACAGTCACGGAGCCGGAAAGTACATAACCGAATTCCTCGCCGTCGTGCGGCTGGTCGGGATAAGTGGAACCGTTAGGTTCTAATGTCACGCGGATAGGCTCCATCATGTTTTTCTGAGCGTTCGGAATAATCCATTCAATTTTATTGTGCAGTTCCGTATCTGTCTTTTCAAAAAAGTCTGCTTCGGTAAAGACAATCTGTTCGTCGTCCGCATCATTAAAAAATTCTTTTAGATTAGTACCAAGACATTGCAAGATATCGACTAAAGTTGCAATGGAAGGAGAAGTCACATCATTTTCCAGTTGGCTGATAAAACCTTTGGACAATTCACAGCGGTCCGCCAGTTCTTCCTGTGTCAGTCCTTTTTGATTACGCAGCTCTTTGATTTTATTGCCGATTTCTACCCGGCTTGAATTGTTGTCCATAGTAAGTGCGGTCTCTCTTTCCATGTCGTCTGCTTTAAAACATACTCAGTTATAATAAACTCAAAGTTTACTAAAACTAAACAAGCGCTGAATCCAATTATACAAGAAAGAAATGCCATGTCAATGATATTTTGAAAAATAAAAGCATTTTTTGTGAAAACAATTAACAAAGCCTCTGATTTGTGATAAAATTACGCTAGTTTAATATATTATGACATGTCTGCGACAAGTCATTTATGAAGCGTAAAAACTCGGGAAAGGTATGGTTTTAATATGAGTCAGGGTAAATATGTGGCATATGTTTCTACCTATACAGTAGGCAAAGAAGATAATTATGGCATTAAAATCTATGATGTGGATATGAAGCATGGCAGGATGACGGAGAAAAATCAGGTGGAGATTACGAACTCCTCATATATTACGATTTCTCATAACAGCAAATTCTTATATTCAATTACCGACTTTGGCGTGGAGGCTTATAAGATTATGCCCAGCGGGGATCTTGAGGTGGTTAATCAGGGAAGTATCAACGGCATGAGAGGGTGCTATCTTTCCACGGACTATGAGGATAAATTTCTGTTTGTGGGAGGATATCATGACGGCAAGATTACCGTGCTTCGGTTAAGAGAAGACGGCGGTATCGGAGAAATAACCGATGAGATTTTCCATAAAGGACTCGGCAGTATTGCGGAGAGAAACTTCAGGCCACATGTTAACTGCGTTAAAATGACGAGAGATAATCATTATCTGTGCGCGGCCGATTTGGGACTGGATCATGTGAACGTCTATCGACTAGACCATGCGAACGGTAAGTTAAAGCCGATTGATATGATACGAAGCGAGCAGGAGTCTGCACCAAGACATATCAAGTTTTCTAAGGATGGAAAAATTCTGTACATTGTACATGAATTGAAGAATTATATAGATGTTTACACTTATGAGGAAGTAAACGGTAATCCGGAATTCGAGAAAATTCAGACGATTTCTACGCTAAATGATTATCATGCCGGCGGTTCTGCGGCGAGCGCGCTGAATATTTCAGAGGACTTTAAGTATCTTGTGAGTTCGAATGCCGGTGACAACAGCGCTATCGTGTACAAGATTGATCAGAAGACAGGAATGCTCGAGAAGATACTGTGCCTGCCAATCAGCGGAGACTATCCGAAGGATGCGATTCTGTTCCCGGATAACAAGCATCTCGTTTCGTTGAACCATGAATCTGATACGATGACGTTCTTTACCGTGGATTTGAAGAACGGACTGCTTGTCATGAATGGTAAGGAAATAAAGGTGAATCAGCCTAATTGCATTATTTTCCATAAAATTGAAGACTGAATAGAATAGACAGGATTCCTCCTGCATATACATTTACCAGTATAAGCAGGAGGTTTTTATATGGATTTTCTACAGAATAGTACATATGACCTGTATAAAGATATACAGCTTAGAACAGGGGGAGAAATCTATCTGGGCGTTGTCGGTCCGGTCAGGACAGGAAAATCAACGTTTATCAAGCGATTTATGAATCTTCTTGTACTTCCTTTTATGGAAGATGAGAATGAGAAAGAACGTGCGCAGGATGAAATGCCTCAGAGTGCAGGCGGAAAGACGATTACTACGACAGAACCCAAATTTATTCCGAAAGAAGCGGCGCATATTAAACTGGGTACGGATATTGACGTAGACGTACGTCTGATTGACTGTGTGGGATATATGGTGGACGGAGCCACGGGGCATATGGAAGAGGAGATGGAACGCATGGTTAAGACACCGTGGTCCGTGGAGGAAATCCCTTTTACCAAGGCGGCGGAAATCGGTACCAGAAAAGTCATCAAAGACCATTCTACAATCGGTATTGTTGTGACCTGTGACGGTTCATTCGGAGAACTTGCAAGAGATAATTTTCTTGATGCGGAGCAGCGTACCATTACAGAACTGCAGACACTCGGCAAGCCGTTTATTGTGCTTCTTAATTCAGCGAAACCTTATGCCGAGGAAACAAGAGTGCTGGCAGATGAAATCAGTGAGAAATATCAGGTGACCGTAATGCCGGTAAACTGCGAACAGCTTAAGAGGGAAGACATCAATCATATTATGGAGAATATACTGTATGAATTTCCGCTCACTATGATTGAATTCTATATGCCGAAGTGGGTGGAGATGCTTCCGTATGATCATAAGATGAAACAGGATATCATCACACAGATTAAACTGCTCATGGAAAATCTCAGCAATATACGTGATATTACAACAGACAATTTTATGCCGGAGAGTGAATATATCAAAAAATGCAAGCTGGACGGTATCAATATGTCGGACGGCAGCGTGAGAGTTATTCTTGATGTAGACGACGCATATTATTATGAGATGATCAGCGATCTCGTGGGTGAAAATATCGGTAGTGAATATCAGATGCTTGCCACCTTAAAAGAGATGGCGAAGATGAAGCGCGAGTATGTGAAAGTGCTTCATGCGCTGGACGCCGTTCGATATAAAGGATATGGCGTCGTGATGCCGGACCGTGATGAAATTATGCTGGAGAAACCTGAACTGATAAGGCAGGGCAATAAGTTTGGCGTGAAAATCAAAGCAGAAAGTCCCAGCATTCACATGATTAAAGCGAGTATTGAAACGGAAATTTCTCCGATTGTCGGAACAGAAGAACAGGCGAGAGATTTAATCCAGTTCATTTCGGATACGGAGACGAGTGAAGAGGGAATCTGGGAGACAAATATATTTGGCAAGACTGTGGAACAGCTTGTAAACGACGGTATTACCGGTAAGATTTCCATGATCAACGAGGAGAGTCAGGCGAAACTGCAGGAGACCATGCAGAAAATCGTCAATGACAGTAACGGAGGAATGGTCTGCATTATTATCTGAGGATTTTGGCAGGATTTGCGGAAAGTTATATGATATTGCGAGGGCAGGGTATATTGTAGAAAATATCCTGCCCTTGCGTTTGTTCCCAGAGCAGATAGACAGGAAAAGATAATGTCATAAAATTATGTGACGGATTATTCCATAAAAAGGTGTCAAATCCGTTCCGGTATGATACAATAGATGCAGATTTGATTTTAGTTTATCAGGCGACAGAAAGGCGGTAATTTATATGAATCCAGTATATGACAAACTCTTAAAATGCTATGAATGCTACAAGGCAAAGATTGATTTCGAGCCTAAGGTAGCAGTGGTTCTCGGATCCGGTCTCGGTAATTTTGCGAAGACCGTAGATGTGAAAGCGGAACTTCCTTACAGCGAGATTGAAGGTTTTCCGGTGTCTACCGTACCGGGACATGCCGGTAAATTTATTTTCGGTTATATCAATGAGGTGCCGGTTGTATTAATGCAGGGACGCGTTCATTATTATGAAGGATATCCCATAACGGATGTTGTGCTTCCCACACGTCTTATGAAAATGATGGGGGCTAAGATTCTGTTCCTGACGAACGCTTCCGGCGGAATTAACCCGGCGTTCCACGCAGGCAGTTTGATGCTGATTCAGGATCATATTTCTATCTTTGCGCCGAATCCGCTGATTGGTCCGAACATTGAAGAATTAGGAACCAGATTTCCGGATATGTCCCATGTATATGACGAAGATTTGCAGGATATCATCAAAGGCACGGCAAAGGAGAACGATATTGAACTATTTGAAGGTATTTATGCGCAGCTTACAGGCCCGTCCTTTGAGTCTCCGGCGGAGATTCAGATGCTTCATAAGCTGGGAGCAAGCGCAGTCGGTATGAGCACCGTTGTGGAAGCGATTGCGGCAAACCATATGGGCATGAAGATTTGCGGTGTTTCCTGTGTCAGCAATCTGGCGGCAGGTATGAACAGCGCGCCTCTGACTCACGAGGAAGTACAGGAGGCGGCTAATGCGGTGGCGCCGAAGTTTGAGAAACTGCTCACAGAGACGATTACGAAATTTAAAGAATTGATTTAAGCAGGATGACAGAAATGAAAAATAAAGACACGCAATATGCAGATAAGCTTCAAGCGGAAACCATACAGGAACTGATTTCTGCGGCTATACGTGCGAGGAAGAACTCATATTCTCCGTATTCTCATTATCAGGTCGGGGCGGCGCTGCTTACTGCAGATGGACAGATTATTACGGGGTGTAACATTGAGAACGCCGCTTATGGACCGTCGAACTGTGCTGAACGGACAGCTTTCTTTAAGGCGCTCAGCGAGGGTAATAGAGAGTTTCTCGCAATTGCCGTGGTAGGAAGTCCGGAGGGAGAAGTGCTGACACAGTACGCATATCCTTGCGGGGTCTGCCGGCAGGTGATGATGGAATTTTGTAATCCGGAGACGTTTCAGATTATTGTAGCGCAGTCAACGGAAGAGTATCGTGTTATGACGCTGGGGCAGCTTCTGCCGGAAGGGTTCGGACCAGAGAATCTTGGTCCGCAGCGAAATGATTGATGACCATCGTTTGTGGAAGGATGGATCGCTTTTACCGTTTGTAAGGAATGTAAATATATTGTAATAGAAATGGAGTAAAACATGAACTACAGATTTTACAATGCACGAATCTTAACCATGCAGAATGCGGAAATTTTAGCGGGAGAAGTATGGGTACAGAATGAGAGAATCATTTATGTGGGAGATGGCAAAGATGTTGATTCGGTTTATGACAGCCTTCGATTAGGAAGCATTATATGGGATCGGGAAATTGACTGCGAGGGTAATCTTCTGATGCCCGGATTTAAGGATGCGCATACGCATTCCGGAATGACGCTGCTTCGTTCGTATGCTGATGATTTGCCGTTGCTCGACTGGCTTACGAAGCAGGTATTTCCGATTGAAGCCCGGATGGACGGAGAGATGATTTATCATTTGACAAAGCTGGCGATTCTGGAATATCTCACCAGCGGTATCACGGCGATTTTCGACATGTATCTTACTCCCGACACGATTGCTAAAGCTTGTATTGACATGGGGATGCGGTGCGTGCAGGTGAGCGGTATGAGCGGACAGAGCGATTTCGAGGAGTCGCTTCAAAGAACGGAACAGTGTTATTTAAAGTATAATAATGACAATCCGCTGCTCAGCTATTATATTGGTTTTCATGCCGAATACACATGTTCTCGTGAATTGCTTGAGAGCGTGGCAGCTTTGGCGCATAAATATAAAGCGCCGGTTTATACGCATCTTGCGGAAACAAAGTCCGAGGTGGAAGGATGCATAGAACGCCATGGCATGACGCCGACGAAGTTGTTTGACTCACTTGGCATATTTGATTACGGTGGAGGCGGTTATCATTGCGTTTATCTGAATGATGAGGATATGGATATTTTTGTTAAGCGTAATTTAAGTGTCGTTACAAATCCGGGGTCTAATACGAAGCTTGCAAGCGGTATCGCTCCGATATCGGATTATCTGGCAAGAGGGATCAACGTTGCGATTGGCACGGACGGACCTGCCAGCAATAACTGTCTTGACATGTTCAGGGAGATGTTTCTCGTGACGGGACTTGCCAAACTGCGCGAGCAGGATGCTTCTGCCGTTGATGCATGGGAAGTGCTTAAGATGGCGACGGTCAACGGCTCCAAGGCGATGAACCTGCTCCATACAGATGTACTTGCAGAAGGGAAGATGGCTGATATGATTATGATTGACCTGCATCAGCCGAACATGCAGCCGATTAATAATATTCCAAAGAATCTTGTTTACAGCGGAAGTAAGCAGAATGTGAAGATGACCATGATTCATGGCAGGATTTTGTATGAAAATGGCAAATTTGCAGATTCCTATGATGTGGAGGCAATCTACAGAAAGGCAAACGAAATCATTGACAGTCTTAGATAAGAAAGACACAGATTCGGTATAGGTTGATAACAGTATGGAATATATGGTACTTGCAGGTGCAATATTTATTTTGATAGCGTTTCTCATGTTTAAAGAATATTTAAATGTCAGAAGTTTCCGGAAGATGAGTCTGGAAATGCTGTATCAAAGTTACGGGACAGTATCTGAGAGAGAGTATAAGTATGGTGAGATGGAACATATTCAGAAGTACTATCTGAGACATCCGTCAGAGTATCAGATTGACGATATCACATGGAATGATCTGAATATGGACAGTGTTTATCAGAAGATGAATTCTGCATGTAGCGCAACAGGTGATGAATATTTATATTATCGGCTTCGTACACCGGTTTATGACCATGAAGAAATGGATAGATGGGAATCGCAAATCCGTTTTTTCATGGAGCATGAAGAGGAACGGCATCATGTACAAAGCCTGTTTTTCAATATGGGGAGAATGGGACGCTACTCACTCTATGAGTATATTGATAATCTGGACATACTGGGTGAGCGCGACAACCGCAAGTATATTCTGAGTAATCTGATGCTGCTTGTTTGTATAGGGATTATGTTTGGATCTTTACCGGTAGGTACAATCGCGCTGATTATAGTGTTGTGTCACAATATTGTGGGATATTTTAGAGAATATAAGCAGATTGAGCCATATGTCACCAGTTTTCGCTATATCAACAAATTGTTGGATGCAGCGGACAAGATGAGCCAGCTTGCGGTATCAGGTGTTTCGCAGGAACGGGAAGAATTGAAAGAATGTCATCGCAAGATGAAGGGCTTTATTCGTAATGCCTATTTGATATCCTATGTTGAAAAAGGAAACGGCGATCCGTTCAGTATTCTATTCGATTACTTAAGGATGGCATTCTATATTGACCTAATCCAATTTAATAAAGCGCTTCGGGCTGTACGGGGACATCTTGGAGAGATTGATACGATAGTGACTTTACTTGGTAAAATAGAGACGGCTGTAGTGGTTGGTTCATACAGAAGCAGCTTATCGGATGAATACTGTATTCCGGACATTCAGTTTGACGGAAATAAGGGCAGATATATAAGAGTCGATCAGGTATATCATCCTTTGATGGACAATCCGGTTAAAAATTCCGTTTTGGCTGATAAAGGCGTATTGTTAACGGGTTCCAATGCTTCCGGCAAGTCTACGTTTTTGCGTGCGGTGGCAGTGAACGCCTTGCTGGCGCAGACCATTCATACATGCCTTGCAGACTGCTATGAAGCGCCTGCTTTCCACATTTATTCTTCCATGGCGCTCAAAGATGATTTGTTAAGCGGACAGAGTTATTACATGGTGGAAATCAAAGCGATTAAGAGAATTTTAGATCAAGTGCGGAAGGCACAAGAGGAGAAAGGATATGTGCTTTGTTTCGTGGACGAAGTGCTGAGGGGGACGAATACGGTTGAACGGATTGCAGCGTCAACACAGATTATGAAGATTCTTTCTTCGGAACATTCTCTGTGCTTTGCAGCGACTCATGACATAGAGTTGACGAAGCTGTTGGAAGATGAGTATCTGAATTATCATTTTGAGGAACGCATCGAGGAAGATGATATTTTCTTCCCATATAAGCTGATGCATGGACCGGCGACGACGAGGAATGCTATTGCACTGCTCAAGATGCTCGGATATGATGAAAGGATTATTGAAGAAGCGGAGACGATGGCCAAGGAGTTTCTGCTGGACGGAAAATGGAAGAAATCTCATAAGAAACCGGAATAGAGGAAACAGAGCATATGAAAGTGACAATTTATACGGACGGTGCGGCTAGAGGAAATCCGGAGGGCCCCGGGGGATACGGTACAGTGTTACAGTATATTGATGCCAAGGGAACATTGCACGAGCGGGAATACTCGGCAGGATATAAGAAGACAACGAATAACCGTATGGAACTGATGGCAGCTATTGTGGGACTGGAAGCCCTGACAAAACCTTGTGAAGTAGTATTGATCTCAGACTCCAAATATGTGACGGATGCTTTTAACCAGCATTGGATAGAAGGATGGATTAAGAAAAATTGGAAGACTGCCGGAAATAAGCCGGTGAAAAATATAGACTTGTGGGAACGTCTTTTAAAAGCGAAGGCGCCTCACCGGGTAACATTCCAATGGGTGAAGGGACATGACGGTCATCCGGAGAATGAACGCTGCGACAAATTGGCAACAAGTGCTGCAGATGGCACAGACTTACTTGACGATACCTTCTGATTGGTGGTATCATTATTTTAGTTTTGGCGGGGACATATTTGAATAATATGGTATGACAGACCGGCAGGCGGAATGATTTCTATGTAAAGAAGAGGGATGAGGACAGATGACAAATTTAATTCTATTTGTAAATGCATTTTTATCTTACTTGTTAATATTTGTGCTTATTATTGCACTGGTGATTGTGGCGTGTATCATCGGCGTGAAGTGGAGAAAGAGCAAAGATGCCAAAGCAGCTTTGGCTGCAGGTGTACAAGAGCAGGCTGAAACTGTCGAGGGTAATACGACAGTATAGATTTAAGTTTACATGTAACGGAGAGTGAGGGTGTTCTTATGTGGAACACCCTTAACATATTTACTTGTCGGGCATATCCATAAAATAAATTTGCATAGTTTGCTATGTCTGCATCATAAAATCGGAGAGTATATGATGGGAAGATACAAGATTATTTTCTGGGATCTTGACCAGACGCTTTTAAATTTTGACCGTTCAATGGATTATGCGCTGCGGGCGGTATTTAACCAGTATCATCTGTCAATTAATGATGATATCGTAGCGCGTTATGACGCGATTAACAGGAGTTATTGGAATCGGCTGGAACTTGGTGGGATTACGAAGGAAGAGTTAAAAGCGGGGCGGTTTCGTACATTGTTTGAGGAATTGGATATTTCACATGTCGTACCGGAAGAGATTGCGTCGGTTTATCAGGAGCAGCTCGGCAGCGTGTTTTTCTATATGGATGGCGCAAAAGAACTTGTGATCAATCTGCGGGCGAGGGGATACCGACAGTATATAGTGACCAACGGTGTCAATTCGACGCAGGTGAACAAAATGAGGCTGTCCGGACTCGACCAGATTATGGACGGGGTGTTTGTATCAGAACTAATGGGCTATCCGAAGCCTATGAAAGAATATTTCGATGCCTGTTTTGCGGAACTGCCGGATGTAAAGAAGAACGAATGTATTCTAGTTGGAGATTCTTTAACCAGCGATATGAGGGGAGCGAACAATGCGGGAATCACCGCATGCTGGTTTAATCCTGAGCGAAGGGCAAAAGATGTTGACGTACGGATTGATTATGAAATCTGCCGCCTTGAAGAAGTATTGCAGATACTGGAACAGGAGAATGTGTAATGCCGAAGTCTTCTAATCAGAAAATGAAATTATTATATCTGCTTAAAATCCTTACGGAACAATCGGACGAGGAACATTGCCTTAGCGCACAGGCGTTGATAGAAGCGCTTGGCGCATATGACATTAAGGCGGAGAGAAAAAGTATCTATGATGATATTGCGCAGCTTATTGATTTCGGATATGATATTGTATTGGTAAAAGCAAAAACTGGCGGCGGCTATTATCTGGCAGGCAGGGAGTTTGAACTGGCGGAACTTAAACTGCTTGTGGAGACGGTACAGGCATCGAGGTTTTTAACGCTTAAGAAGTCGCGAGAGTTGATTGCGAAGATTGAGAAACTGGCGTCCAAAGCGGAAGCAGGACAGTTACAGAGACAAGTATATGTAGCCAATCGTATTAAGACGGCGAATGAGAGTATTTATTACATAGTGGACGATATCCACCGGGCAATCCAGAATAATGAGCAGATTTCTTTCCAATACCTCGAGTGGAATCTGCAAAAAGAACTGGTTCCCCGCAAAGAAGGGAAAATTTATCGTGTCAGTCCATGGGCGCTAACCTGCAAAGATGAGAATTATTATCTGATCGCACATGACGACGAGAGTGACAGCATTAAACATTTTCGTGTGGATAAGATGGGGCATATTAAAATATTGACGAATATCCGGCGCGAAGGCGCACGGCTGTTTGAGCAGTTTGATATTGCCGCTTATGCGAATAAGACTTTCGGTATGTTCGGCGGGAAGGAAGAAATCGTCACTTTGGAATTTGAGAATCGGCTGATTGGCGTTGTCCTAGACAGATTCGGTAAGGAAGTGTCTATTCGGATAAAAGATCAAGAGCATTTTTCGGTCAGAGTGAAGGTTGCTCTCAGCGGACAGTTTTACGGCTGGATGACGGGGTTGGGAGCAGGAGCGAAGATTGCTGCGCCGGCGGATGTAGTCAATGAGTATTGCAGCTATGTGCGGCAGGTAATGAACGCATATGAAAATATCACAGAGGAGTAAGAAAATGAGCATACAATTTGCAGAGCGTATGAAGGATTATGAAGCAGGAATTTTTCAGGTACTGAATGACAAGAAGGCTGAAGCGGAGAAGCAGGGGAAGAAAATCTATAATTTATCAGTGGGCACACCGGATTTTCCGCCGGCAAAGCATGTGATAGATGCAGTGGCTGAAGCGGCAAAAAAGCCGGAGAACTATAAGTATGCGTTGATTGATATACCGGAGTTGATTGAGGCTGTTAAACAGCGATATGAGAAGCGTTACGGAGTAGCGTTGGAACAAGATGAGATTATGTCCGTGTACGGTTCACAGGAAGGAATTTCGCATATTTGTCTGTCACTCTGCAATCCGGGCGACGTAGTGCTTGTTCCTAATCCGGGCTATCCGATTTTTGGAATCGGTCCTTCTTTGGCGAATGCCGAGGTAGTAACATATGATTTGACTGAGGAAAATCATTATCTGCCGGATCTGGATGCGATGGATGAAAATCTGCTGGCGCGCGCCAAATGTATGATTGTTTCATATCCGTTGAATCCGGTGTGTAAAACAGCGCCAGATGAGTTTTATGAGAGACTGATTCCTTGGGCAGTCAAACACGATATTGTCATTATTCATGACAATGCGTATTCTGATATTATTTATGACGGAAGAGAAGGTAAGTCTATTTTGAGGATTCCGGATGCGAAGAAGATTGCGGTTGAGTTCTATTCACTGTCCAAATCGTATAATTATACCGGTGCCAGAGTCAGTTTTTTAACAGGAAATAGAGATATCGTGGCAAACTTTAAGAGACTTCGTTCCCAGATTGATTACGGGACTTATCTGCCGGTGCAGTACGGTGCAGTGGCGGCGCTTAACGGTCCGGATCAAATGGTTAAAGAACAGTGCGTGGAATACCAGAAACGCAGAGACGCGCTCTGCGGCGGATTACGGCGAATCGGATGGAATGTGGAAGACAGCGAGGGTACGATGTTTGCTTGGGCGAAGATCCCCGACGGTTATAGTGATGATGTATCTTTCGTGATGGAACTCGTGGAGAAAACAGGAGTTTTATGTACGCCGGGAAGCAGTTTCGGGTCTCTTGGCAGCGGACATGTGCGATTTGCATTAACGATGCCGGTAGAAACGATCAAGGAAGCGATAGAGGCGATTGAAAGGTCAGGTATGATTCGTGCTTTGTAATTGTCAATACCATTTTTTATAAAATTTAGTGATAAAATAAACTTTGGGATATGTCACAAAAAGGCATATCCCTTTTTGTTAGTTTTTCTACAGGAGTTATCATTGACATAACGTTGGCTCTATCTTATACTGGATTTAAACCACAAAATATAGTAGATTTATGTCAACTGATACTATATTTTGTGCATTTTCTTGCATTAAAAGTTGTATGAAACGTATGAGAATCAAGGGATTGACACAATTTTTACGGGCAAAATGCTTTCTTGTACATTAGAATGCCACTTACGCAAAATATCACAGAGGAGAGAATTGAATGAGTAGTAAATTTGGATCAGATAGTGCTGTAGATGAGAATTACGGATTGCAGTACAAGCCGGACAAAATCGTTAAAGTGATCAAGAAGGATGGAAGTCTGGAGAATTTTAATGTCCAGAAAGTAATTGATGCCGTAGGGAAGAGTGCTTACCGTGCATTAACGAAATTTACGGAGGAAGAAAAGTGCCATATATGCCAGACGGTAATTGATAAGGTAAATGAACTCGGAGAAGAGCAGATTCCGATTCAGATTATGCATAACATGGTTGAGAGTGCATTGGAGGATGTTAAGCCGATCGTCGCTAAGAGTTATCGGGATTACCGTAATTACAAACAGGATTTCGTAAGAATGATGGATGATGTCTATAAGAAGAGTCAGTCTATCATGTATATTGGGGATAAGGAGAATGCTAATACGGACAGCGCGCTTGTCTCCACGAAAAGAAGTTTGATTTTTAATCAGTTTAATAAAGAACTCTATCAGAAATTTTTCATGACGACGGAGGAAATCCAAGCTTGTCGTGATGGTTATCTGTATGTGCATGACATGTCTGCAAGGCGAGATACGATGAACTGTTGTCTTTTTAATGTTGCCGAGGTGTTGAGCGGCGGATTCGAGATGGGAAATATCTGGTATAACGAACCAAAGACACTCGACGTAGCATTTGACGTGATCGGAGATATTGTATTAAGCGCTGCAAGCCAGCAGTACGGCGGATTTACAGTGCCGGAAGTAGATAAGATTTTAGAACCGTACGCAGAGAAATCATATAAGCGTGATGTGGAGAAGTATATCAGACTTGGGGTAGACAAGGAGACTGCAGAAGCCGAAGCTATGGCTGATGTAAAGAAAGAATTTGAGCAGGGATTCCAAGGATGGGAGTATAAGTTTAACACAGTGGCGAGCAGTCGTGGAGATTATCCGTTCATTACTGTGACTGCAGGGATCGGTACAGGAAGATTTGCTAAGATGGCGACTATCGTTATGCTCAATGTGCGCCGCAAGGGACAAGGGAAGAAAGAGTGTAAGAAACCTGTGTTATTCCCTAAAATTGTGTTTCTCTACGACGAAAATCTTCATGGTCCGGGCAAAGAACTGGAGGATGTCTTTGAGGCTGGTGTCAAATGTTCTGCCAAAACGATGTATCCGGATTGGCTGAGCCTTACGGGTAAAGGATATATTGCGAGTATGTACAAGCAGTACGGCAAAGTGATTTCTCCTATGGGGTGCAGAGCTTTTCTTTCTCCATGGTATGAGAGAGGAGGTATGCATCCGGCAGATGAGGAGGATAGCCCGGTTTTTGTTGGAAGATTTAATATCGGCGTAGTGTCTCTGCATCTTCCGATGATTCTTGCGAAGTCACGTCAGGAGGGCAAGGACTTCTATGATGTGCTTGATTATTATCTGAATCTGATCAGGCAGCTTCATATCAGGACTTATGCATATTTAGGTGAGATGCGTGCTTCAACGAATCCGCTTGCCTATTGCGAAGGCGGATTTTTGGGAGGACATCTGCAGCTTCATGATAAGATTAAGCCAATATTAAAGACGGCGACGGCAAGCTTTGGTATTACGGCATTCAACGAACTTCAGGAACTTTATAACGGTAAATCTCTTGTGGAGGACGGTGCGTTTGCACTGGAAGTACTGGAACATATCAATAATAAGATTAATGAGTACAAAGAGGAAGACGGTAATCTTTATGCGATATACGGAACGCCGGCTGAGAATTTGTGCGGCTTGCAGGTAAAACAGTTTCGGGCAAAATACGGCATCATTGAAGGCGTCTCTGACAAAGAATACGTTTCCAATAGCTTTCACTGCCATGTGACGGAAGACATTACGCCTATTGAGAAGCAGGATTTGGAATATCGTTTCTGGGAGCTTGCTAATGGCGGTAAGATACAGTATGTAAAATATCCTATTGATTATAACATGGAAGCGATTAAAACATTGATCCGCCGTGCGATGGAAATGGGATTCTATGAAGGCGTCAATCTGTCCTTAGCCTATTGTGATGATTGCGGACATCAGGAACTGGAGATGGATGTCTGTCCGGTGTGCGGCAGCCGAAATCTGACGAAAATTGACCGCATGAACGGATATCTGGCGTATTCCCGTGTGCATGGGGACACCAGACTAAGTGATGCGAAGATGGCTGAGATCGCAGAAAGGAAAAGTATGTAATGAGATATCACAATATAACGAAAGACGATATGCTCAATGGCGATGGTCTGAGAGTAGTCTTATGGCTTGCCGGATGTACGCATTGCTGTAAAGAATGTCATAATCCCATTACATGGGATCCCGATGGGGGGATTTTGTTCGATGATGCCGCCAAGAAGGAAATCTTCAGTCAGTTGGAGAAACCTTATATACAGGGGATTACCTTCTCGGGAGGGGATCCGTTGCATTCATCCAATCGGCTGGATGTCAGAGAACTGATGGAAGAGATTAGACAGAAGTATCCCGACAAAACAATCTGGCTGTATACGGGAGACAGTTGGGAAGATGTTCTTCATTATCCTATTATGAAGTACGTGGATGTACTCGTAGACGGGGAATTTAAGATTGATCAAAAAGATACGAAGTTACTCTGGAAGGGAAGCAGCAATCAGAGAGTGATTGATGTGCAGGCAAGTCTGCAGCAGACGGATCCGGTCAATCCCGTTCTTCATTGTGGAGATTATGCATGATATGCTGTTGGAGCATAAGGCAGTCGGTTTGATATGCGAGCGGTTGAAGAATGCGTTCAGTGAGCAGATTGTTTAAGAAAGAGGTTGGAAGGCTTGGAGACAATTAAGATTAAATACTTTACCGATAAGATAGAGAAACTGACGTATATTGACGGCAAATCGGATTGGATTGATTTGCGTGCGGCAGAAGAAATTGAACTGAAAGCGGGAGAGTTTAAGCTGATTCCGCTGGGAGTTGCAATGGAACTTCCGATGGGGTACGAGGCGCATGTGGTTCCCAGAAGTTCTACCTTCAAGAACTTTGGGATTATTCAGACCAACCATCAAGGGGTGATTGACTGTTCGTACTGCGGAGATAACGATCAATGGTTTATGCCGGTCTATGCGGTGCGTGATACGCAGATTCATGTGAATGACAGAGTTTGCCAGTTTCGGATCATGGAGAATCAGCCGAAGATTGTGTTTGACGAAGTTGCACATCTTGACAATGCCGACAGAGGCGGACATGGCAGCACCGGAAAGCAATGATTTTTGAGTTCGCAGAAGAAATTGTGCTGAGTAAATTTTGTAAGATTGTACTTTGGGTATAAACAGACTCCTTCTAAGACATACTATGGGAAATGATGGTATTGTCTTGGAAGGAGTTTTTATAATGAATAAAAAGGAACAAGATAAAAATAGCAAAATGACTACATCTTTACAGCAGACGATGTCTTACATGAATGAACATATCGATCCGGATACAAGTTTCGATATTGTTTATCGTGTCATAGAAGTTGGCGGTAGACAAGCATGCATCTATTTCATAGACGGATTCTGCAAAGATGAATTGATGATGAAGATTTTGCAGTATTTTATCGACTTGAAGCCGGCCGATATGCCGGAGAATGTCCATGAGATGGCAAAAAAGGCAACGCCTTACGTGGAAGTGGATTTAAAGGACTCATGGGATGCAATTATATACAGCATTCTTTCCGGCGTATTTGCGCTTTTTATTGATGGCTATGACCGATGTATTTTGATTGATTCGCGGACTTATCCGGCGAGAGGGGTATCGGAGCCGGATAAAGATAAGACACTGCGCGGATCTAAGGATGGATTCGTAGAAACAATCGTATTTAATACAGCGCTTATCAGACGACGTATTAGAAGCGCCGAACTTCGGATGGAGATGATGAATGCCGGTAAAAGTTCGCAAACTGACATTGTGCTGTGTTATATGGATAATCGCGTAGACCACAAGTTTCTTGAGAAAGTCAGACGGCGTATTCAGGAAATTCAAGTAGATGCGCTGACTATGAATCAGGAGAGTCTGGCAGAATGTCTTTATCAGCGAAAATGGTATAATCCTTTTCCGAAATTTAAATTTACGGAAAGACCGGATGTGGCGGCTGCGCAAGTGTTGGAGGGAGACATCGTTATTCTTGTAGATAATTCACCCTCGGCGATGATTGTCCCTACGTCTATTTTCGATATTGTAGAGGAGGCGGACGATTACTATTTCCCGCCGATTACCGGAACGTATCTGAGACTTTCAAGATTTATTATTTCTATTCTGACATATATTATGACGCCGACGTTTCTGCTTCTTATGCAGAATCCTGACTGGATTCCGGAATCGTTCCGGTTTATTATGCTGAAGGATGAATCAAATATACCATTAATTGCACAGTTTCTCATATTAGAATTGGCGATTGATGGTTTGAAACTGGCGGCAGTCAATACACCGAATATGTTAAGTACGCCTTTGAGTGTGATGGCAGCTCTCGTTCTTGGGGAGTTCTCGGTAAATAGCGGCTGGTTTAACTCGGAAGTCATGCTCTACATGGCGTTCGTTGCAATAGCAAATTATACACAGCAGAACTATGAACTTGGGTATGCGCTTAAGTTTATGCGAATTATTAATCTGATTCTGACAGCTATTTTTGATTTGTACGGATATATTGCGGCGGTGTCAATCTTCGTATTGTCGATTATATGTAATAAGACATTATCGGATAAAAGCTATATTTATCCGTTGATTCCCTTTAATCCGAGACAGCTTGCCAAAAGATTGCTGCGGCTTCGTCTCCCGGAGGCTAAAAAGTAAATTAAATTAAGTTAATTAAAGTTAAAAATAATATTTTTTTACTTGTTTTTTATGTTGCGTAATAGTAAAATGAAACTATCATAACAAGTAGGAGGATATATCATATGGGGTATGATATACAGACAGAGAAGGGATGGGTCAACAGAGGCAATTTGTATCGCCTGAAGGAACTAATGAAGAGAGCGGAGCGTGGTGATCGTCTGACACTGGCATTTCTTGGCGGTTCGATTACACAGGGTTCTGTTTCAACGCAGTATACAAACTGTTATGCGTATCTGGTTTATGATTGGTTTGTACGCAGATTTCCAAAGACCGCATTTACTTATGTAAATGCGGGAGTCGGCGGAACGACATCGCAATTTGGCGCAGCCAGAGTCGAGGAAGATGTATTGGTATATAAGCCGGATTTTGTAATTGTTGAATTTTCGGTAAATGATGACGATACCGAATTGTATCAGGAGACATATGAAGGATTATTGCGGAAGTTGTACGGCAATGTCTATCAGCCGGCGGTGTTGCTGGTACATAATATCTGTTACGATACGGGAATCAGTGCAGAAGAGAAACACCGCATGATAGGTGCACATTACAATTTACCGAGTGTCAGTATGAGAACGACAATTTATCCGGAAGTGGAATGCGGCAGGATTCCGAACCGCGAGATTACGCCGGATGACCTGCATCCCAATTCAAATGGGCATGAACTGGTCGCAGAGGTGATTACGGACTGTCTGGACAAGATTTATGCGGAAAAATGGGTTGAGGAACCGGAAATGCTGATGCCAAAGCCGCTCACTGCGAATGCATATGAGCATGCGAGAAGGTATCAGAACCATAATTGCGACGCGGTCTGCAATGGTTTTACGGTGGATGGTACATTGAAGAAGTATGTGAACGACATGTTTCGCAATGGGTGGACGGCGTCTGAGAGAGGTGCGAACATTATTTTTGAAGTGACTGGTACGGAAATCGCAGTACAATACCGTAAATCCGTTAACCTGCCGGCGCCTGTCGCGGTGGCGGTAGTGGATGGTGATGAAGAACATGCCGTTACACTTGATGCCAATTTTGATGAGACATGGGGAGATTGTCTGTATATCGATACGGTAGCGCATCATACGGTATACGGAACGCATAAGGTAGAAATCAGACTGGTTGAAACGCATGAGAATGATGCAGTACCGTTTTATCTTGTGTCGGTAATCGGATCATATTAGAATGAAGAGAAGGGAAGAATACATAGATGTTCAGAGATGATTTTGTATGGGGTGTTGCCAGCAGCGCTTATCAGATAGAAGGAAAGGACCCGCAGGATGGAGCGGGCAAGATGATATGGGATACGTTTACGGAAGAAGGACGAATTTTGGACGGCACGGATGCCTCAGTCGCCTGTGACCATATGCACCGTTATGCGGAAGATTATAAGCTTATGCGTCTTCTGGGCGTGAGAGCATATCGGTTTTCGGTCAGTTGGAGCCGGATTATGCCGGAAGGAACAGGCAGGATAAACGAGAAGGCAATTGCCTTGTATAGAGATATGATAGCCAAGATGAAGGAGAATGGTATTACACCGTATCTTACCATGTATCACTGGGAACTTCCGCAGGCATTGCAGGACAGAGGCGGATGGCTGAATGAAGAAATCATTCAGTGGTTTGGTGAGTATGCCAGAGTGATCGCAGAGAATTTCTCGGATGTCTGCGAGAACTTTATCACCTTAAATGAGCCGGAATGCTTCGTCGGTCTTGGACATCTGAGCGGCGTACATGCGCCGGGGAAGAAGATGAGTTATGAGGATACTTTCCGAATCGCCCACAATGCACTGCGGGCTCACGGTCAGGCAGTAATTAATCTGAGAAAATATGCGAAGCGGCAGATTAAGATCGGTTATGCGCCGACTTGCGGTATGGCATATCCGGCAAGTAATAAGGCGGAAGATATTGAAGCGGCAAGAAAGGTATTGTTTTCATTTTATAATCCGATGGATAACTGGACATGGAATGTAGCGTGGTTTAATGATCCGGTATTTTTAGGAAGATATCCGGAACATGGTCTTACGCAATTCAGAGACTATCTGCCCGAAATTACCAAGGAAGATATGGAACTCATATCACAGCCGATTGATTTTATGGGACAGAACATTTATAACGGTTATATGGTGCGCGCCGGAGAGAACGGTGAGCCGGAATTTGTTGATAGACCTGCCGGATTTCCTAAGACAGCGGCGGGATGGCCTATTACGCCGGAATGTCTGTACTGGGGTGTGAAATTCTTATATGAGAGATATAAAATGCCTTTGTATATCACGGAGAACGGTATGTCATGTCATGATATTATTTCTTCTGACGGACAGGTGCATGACCCGAACAGGATTACTTTTTTGGATAAATATCTCTCAGCGCTGCAATGTGCAAACGACGAAGGCGCGGATGTTAGAGGATATTTCCTCTGGACTTTCTTGGATAATTTTGAATGGGATAAGGGCTATACGGAGCGCTTCGGTATTGTGTATGTGGATTTTGCCACTCAGAAACGTATCGCAAAGGATTCCGCTTACTGGTATCAACAAATTATGGAGGAGAATGGTAGAATGCTGTCGATCAATCAATGTGAAAAGCCGATTCTGTTTTTGAATCCGGTGTTTAAACAAATGATCTGGGGAGGAGACAGGCTCGGAAAAGACTGGGGATATGAGATTCCCGGGGACGATACGGGCGAATGCTGGGCTGTCAGCGCTCATCCCAACGGAGACTGTACGATTAAGGAAGGAACTTATGCGGGGAAAACACTCTCCGAGTTGTGGGAGACGTATCCGGACCTGTTTGGTAATACTGGATCAGACAGATTCCCGTTACTTATCAAGATTATTGACGCGAAAACTGACTTGAGCATTCAGGTACATCCAGATGATGCTTATGCCAAGGTAAACGAAAACGGTTCACTCGGCAAAACAGAATGCTGGTATGTGCTTGACTGTGATGAAGATTCCAGTCTGGTAATCGGGCACAATGCCAAGGACAAAGAAGAACTGAGTGAAATGATCCATCATGGTAAATGGGATGAATTAATTAGAGAGATACCGGTGAAGAAGGGTGATTTTATTCAGATTGATCCCGGGACTGTTCATGCCATTAAAGGCGGGCTGATGATTCTGGAAACGCAGCAGAACAGCGATATTACTTATCGTGTTTATGATTATGGCAGATTGACAAACGGTAAGCCGAGAGAATTACATATTGATAAGAGTATTGATGTCATTACCGTTCCGGCAGTTCCGATAGAAGAGAGCGTCGTAAAAGTGGGCAATATGCCGGCAAATCAGATGAATCAATTGATTGTATGTGACTACTATAAAGTCTGGAAATTAGATGTCACACAGCCTGTCACGATTGAGCAGAACAATCCGTTCCTGATTATGAGCGTCATTGAAGGGGAAGGACTGATCAATGGACAGATGATTCATAAAGGGGATCATTTTATCGTGCCGAACGGTTACGGAGAAATCAGATTGCAAGGAAATATGCAGCTAATTGCATCGACAATATAGCATCATAAAAGGGTGTTGCAAAATCGCTTATTTGGATAAACTTGCAGCACCCTTTTAACATAATAAAAATTAATTGCGAAGCTGGATAATGCGTGCCATTGTCTCTAATAATATGGGAACGTCAATCGGTTTCGTCAAATGGGCGTCCATTCCGCATTTGAGAGACATGCGTTTATCATGTTCAAAAGCATTGGCGGAAAGCGCAATAATCGGAATGCGTGATCGAACAGGATCCTCCAATTCACGGATTGCCTTAGCGGCATGGCGCCCGTCCATAACCGGCATTTGTATATCCATGATAACAAGGGCGTATTCTTCCGGTTCGGCATTTTTGATCATATTAACAGCATGTACACCATTGGTAGCAGTTTCTACTGTGAAACCAAGACCCTGAAGAATCTCTGTTTCAATTTCAAGATTAATTTCATTGTCATCTACCACAAGTATTTTGTGCTGCATGATCTGATTAAGAATAAGGTCGGTATCAATCACAGTCTGAAGCGGATTTGGTTGTGTACGAAGACGGAGAGTGACTGTAAAAGTACTTCCCACGCCAACCGTGCTTTTCGCAGTGATTGTTCCGCCCATCATCTCCACAATGTTTTTGGCGATGGTGAGACCGAGTCCTGTACCGTGGATGCCGCTGAAAGTGGTGTTCTGTTCTCTTTCAAAAGGTTCAAAGATATGCTCCAAAAAATCTTTATGTATTCCGATACCGGTGTCTTTTACCGTAAAGCGATAGATGGAGCAATCATTGGGCAAGCGTTCCACTTCTTCAATATTTACGTTGATACTGCCGCCGTTTTTAGTGTACTTGATAGCGTTATTGGTCAGATACAGGAGAAATTGTTTGATTTTATCCTGATCACCGTAGATATCGCAGTGTTCTATTGAGGTACAATTCACGGAGAGGTTTATCTTTTTGTTATCTGCCAGAATTTGTACGTTCCTTTGTATATCTTGTATGATATCGCACAAATTACACTCAGTCTCTTTAATGTAGATATCTTTCGATTCCATCAATGAGATTTCTAATACCTGTTCAATCAAATCTAAAAGCTGCTTGGCAGACGTATCAATTTTGTTGAGATAGCTTAGTGCGGTTTCCGGAGTTTCAATATGCTGTTTTGCGAGCATAGTATAACCGAAAATAGCATTTAACGGTGTTCGCATGTCATGAGACATATTGGAAAGAAAAGTATTCTTTGCGTTGTTTGCAAGCTTTGCATTATTTAGAGCTTCCTCCAGTGTTTTTTGCTGTTCTCTTGCCAGAAGAACTTCTTCGTCAACATTGCGGTAGCCCATAACAATCTGAGAAATATGTTTATCGCTGCTCACATTGACAATACGCAGCTGTAAATACTGAATTGTCTCGTTATTTTGAATACGATAGTTTACATAATATGTCTTGCTGTTAGACAATTTCTCACGGATATATTCAGGGGAAGTAACCCGTGCAACTAATACGCGGTCATCGGGATGAACCCATGTATTGACATAGTCCTTCGCATAGCGGGAAAACATATGTGCTTTAAATTCATTGCTAAACTGATCTTCATTGCGCACACTTAACCGATAGGGCAGAACTTTATCGGTGTCCAAATCTACATAAAGAATAGACGCGTAGTTGACGCTGAGCCCTTCTATGACTTCAAGGCGGCGAAGCTGTTCCTGATTAATGATTTTCCGCTCTTTGTCGTATTCTTCAATCAAGCTCTGCAATTTCTGAGCTTCTTTCTTCCCTTCATTAATCAGAGCTTCTTTTTCTGACAGGTGATGATTTCTTTTTTCTGTAGCGTCGCTGATAAATACATAGAAAATATCGCCTACGGTCTGACTGTGAATAAAATGACCATAATCTTCAACCCAGCGGATCGCGCCGTCTTTACGGACGATTCGATATTCAACGTAATCTAAGTCATACTGGCTGTTGCTGATTTGTTCCGCAATGCTGTTTTCTACAAGACTCAAATCTTCCCGATATACCAGACCTTTGAATGAATTGCCGGTTATATAGCGAAATTCAGCAAGCGTATTACATTGGAAAATACGAAGAAGGGCTTTATTAGCGTAAATAATCTCTTCATTGCCGTCTGCATGATAGATTAGAAAACCACCGGGCATCTCATCCATAAACCGTATCATTTCAAGTATAGAATCTATATTTGCCTGTTCCAGCAAAAGAGCAGCCTCTTTAACATCGCCGTTTTCCGATAGAAAATCAATATTGATATTTTTGTCCTTTGCGGTACTCAGTATCATTAACATATGTTCAATCAGGTTATGCTCTATCTTGTTATTATCCATAGACCTAAGTCCCTTCCCTAAATGTTTGTTGTCAAGATTTTATCATAATAGCGCCAAGTTGTCATTATATTATATTACTTTATCATAAAAGAAGAGAATACGGTATTTTTCAGTTTTTTCGAAGAAGTGAAAAGCGCTGCTAGGTTGACTTTTACACTGCAGATTGATATCATATACCTATATAGTTACATACATAAAATTTCTTTTTATTTATATTAGGATGGGTATTATGGGGAAAAGCATCAGCCTAGATATTGCAGCTCTTGTCATATTGACTATACTTTTAATTTCATGCATTTTCCGAAAAATGACAAGCGGAATATCTAATCGTATATTTCTTATTATTATATTGATAACAATTACTGCGACCGTGTTTGATATCACTGCAGTTACATTGGACAATACGCAGAGTACTCAGACATCAGTGCTTTATACGGCACATGCCGGGTATCTGATCACACATTATCTTACGGCGCCGCTTCATCTTCTTTTTGTTATCAGTCTGACGGATACGTGGCATAAATTAAAGAAAAACATTGCTTTTCAAGTGGTACTTGTTCTTCCGCTTGCGGCGGTTCTGATTGCTTTTGTGGCGAATGCCGGCAATCACCTAGTTTTCTCAGTTGAAAACGGTTATACGAGAGGCCCGCTGTTTAGTCTGATGTACATAACTACGATTATGTATGTGGTTTTTGACATTGCCTATATTATTCGATACCGTAAACTGTTTGATTTTGGTAAGATTATAGCAATCAGTGCGGTTATTCCGATTAGTGTGGCGGCTATGATGATTCAAATGCTTTACCCAATGCATTTGGTGGAGATGTTTTGTTGTGCCGTCAGCCTTCTTATTGTGAGCATTGGAATTCAGAGACCGGAAGACTATATTGATTCTTTTACACAACTGATCAAACACAGCGCGTATGCGCATGATATGAAACATGCTTTTGCCAATGATAAACATGTATATATCATTATGCTTAATATCAGTAATTTTCGGACGGTTCAATCGCTGATTGGTTTTGATGCGGCGACGCAGGTTCTTAAGAAGGTTGCCGATAAGATTCGTGAGATTAACAGAAGGACGCATGGTTACGCCGACTTGTATTATCTTGACAATGGTCGTTTCAGGATGGTTTTCTATGGTAAAAATCAGGAAAAGACTGAAGAGATGGCGGAAGTACTGAATCATGAATTAAAGAAAAAAACCAATTATAACGGACTTGATATCAGTCTGGCTCCATTTATTGTATTGGCACATTGTCCGGAAGAAATCACGGATTTTAAAATGCTGATGTCCTTCGGTGCGGATTTCCATATCAGGAATCATTATACCGGACAAGTCATGCATGCAAGTGAACTTTATGATCGCAATCAGCTTACGATACAGAACAATATCGATTCCATCATTGACAGGGCACTTGAGAATGGCAGCTTTCAGGTGTATTATCAGCCTATTTACTCAGTAAAAGAAGGTAAATTTGTCTCGGCGGAAGCTTTGATCAGATTAAAAGATCCACAGCACGGATTTATATCTCCGGAAACTTTGATTGTCGCGGCAGAGAAGAGCGGTGCCATTCATAAGATAGGAGAAGTCGTTTTCGAGAAGGTATGTCAGTTTATAGCCAGTAAGGAGTTTGAGCAGTTAGGTCTGGATTATATTGAGATTAATCTGTCTGTGTCACAGATTATGAACGGCGATCTGCCGGAGACTTTGTTGTCAATCATGAATGAATATAAAATATCTCCGGATAAGATTAACCTTGAAATTACAGAGACAGCGGCGGCCTATGCGCAGAGAGTTATGACGGAGAATCTGGAGAAACTTACGCTGGCTGGGATCAGCTTCTCTCTGGATGATTATGGCACAGGGTATTCCAATATGCAGCGTGTTATTCAACTGCCGCTTAAGATTATTAAACTGGATAAGTCATTTGTGGATGAGAACAATAATCCTAAGATGTGGATCGTTCTCAAAAATACTGTTAAGATGTTAAAAGATATGAATATGGAGATCGTTGTGGAGGGCGTCGAGACACAGGAAATGCTGGATGCGTTTTCTAAGTTGAAATGTGATTTTATTCAAGGATATTACTTCTCGAAACCGATTCCGAGAAACGATTTTGTTGAGTTTATTAATAGCGCAAATGAGGCATCATAGATGAAAAGGATAAGAAGCTTCTTTATATCCTTTATTCCTAAATATGTGAGTAACCGATTTTTTCTGTATGTCTATCAATTGCTTTCTATGGTGAGGGTGCCACGGAAGGTCAGAGAGAAAAATTATGCATATAATCTTGAACAATTATGCAGAATGCAAGAAGGACTGTGGAATCTCCCGATGACGTACATCGAAAATCAGGATGAATGGAAGGAAATTCGGTTTGGTGCAGGAAGGCATCATAATATTAGCTATTCCGGCTGTGAGGTCATAGCTACATTTAATGCATACAAAGCGCTTGGCGGCTGGGGATCGCCGGAACAGATGGCGGGACTTATTTCTGCTTATGAGTCGCACGGTGCTGCGCTGTTTGGTGAATTCGGAACGTCCCCACGGGCAATTGAGAGATATTTTCGCCAGAATGGTTTTACGGTGACTGCAGCTTACGGAGAGAAATTTGATGAAGTAGACAGCATCGGCAGGACATATCATGTTATGATTGCCACGGTATATAATGATAAGAATGATATTACAAAACAGGTACATACGGTATGCATCACCGGGAATCGAGAAAGCGGCTATGTATTGCACAATGCATATCTGATGAATGAAAACGGGACTTATGTCGCAAGCCTTCCTTATAAGACAATTTCTGACGCAGTCAATCATATATCAAGGTATTGTCCGAAATTAATCTATTTAATCGGAATCGGGCATGCAAAGGAACTTTAGATGCATTAAGTAAAGTAAACATTGGAAGACATAAAATATGCGGTTTGTATGGGCAGGATTCTAGTTAAGGAGTCCTGCTTTATTATGTTATCGGAAGGATGATTGTCCGGAGAATTGCTTCCTGCTATAATAAACAAGAACACGAGCATATAATCAATCTGTAAAGCTGAGAAAAGCCAGCATGGCAAAGGATAAGATTAGTTATGGATAAGATAATCAAGGCAATAGAATTGCTGCTATTGGAAGCATCTATGTTGTTAGCTTCTGCGGATATTACAGAAGGTGAACAGCCGGGAAACTGGAGTGAAGCCTATCACATTTTTCTTGATGATTGGAAAAGTATAGAAAAATATGGAGACTTCAGTTATCTTGAATTCTATTTTGGGGAAGAAGGGTATTATTTCGACAAATATTTTCTGTGTGACGTTGACGGAAACGGTACACCGGAATTATTTCTTTATTCGACTTATATGGGACTGACGGCAGTGTTCACTTATACAGATCAGCCGGTCTTTCTGTTGTATAACAGGATTTACGGAATTAATTACGAGACGGACGAGGTGGTAATAAACGGACACTGGCATGGTGCAGGCGGTTCCGGAGAAAATGAATGGACGGCTTACCGCATTTCAGGAGGTATATCGGAATATTCCATATATATTGATTTTTTTGATTTGCCGGAAGAAGACGGTGGAAAACATTATGATATTTATGATGAAGAGACAGACGAATATACACACTCGCAGGACGGCACGGAATATGATGTGATTTATGCCGCGCATGTGGAGCCATGTGTTTTTATAGATCATTATCATTTATATGATATGTCAGATGAAAGCGGATTTGATAATATACAGTAAATTTATTGATTTGGCAGGAAATCCATTATGAGGTTATGCGGGGGCTGATTCATCCGGAGGATTTGTGGGAATATGAAGAAGGAATTCCACCGAGAACGCAGGGCAAGGATCCGGATAGAGAATTATACGTGCGAATGCGGGAAGCTTTCGGTGAATATCATATGTTCAGTATTCATATGGATATTGGAGTTAACCGAATGGTGTAAAGATATGCCATTGGAAGTAATCAGAAGAGAAGTGGAATTTTTTCAGAGACATGGCATCCGTATGGCAATGGACGATTATGGAGCAGGAAGCGCTTCTTCCGGGATTGTACTTCACGCACCAATTGATGAGATTAAGCTGGATATGAGTTTTATTCGAGGAATCACCGAAGATGTCAAGAAGCAGGCTATGATCAGATCAATTGTGGAATTCGCCAACAGATGCGGTATGAGCACATGCTTAGAAGGTGTGGAAACGGAAGAACTACAGGATTATCTTCGCCTTTATCAGACTACATGGTTTCAGGGATATTTTTATTCGAAACCGATAGAAATCGGAAAACTGAAAGAAATGGTGCAGAATGAATAGGAATGATAGGCCTGTGGTATGAATTGTTGCCTAAGGAAAGTTTAAGGAACTGAAAAAAGATCCGTTATTCTTTCGTGGTATCTAACACTGCGTAGTGATGATCGAACAACAGACCGTTTGTGTCTATGATGGTCATGTTCCGCTGCAGGGCGAATAGTATCAGCGCATCGCGACCGTCCCTTGCGTACAACTCCCTATTGCCGGAAAGTTTTAACATTTTCTGTGCTTCTTCATCAGAAAGCCGCATGCCAAAAGCCAGAGCAATCAGTTTGTCGCGGGAAGGTATTTTCTGACCGGCAAAAATCCGGTAGACATAGGCTCTGCCCAGAAGAGACCCGCGTATCACGTCAGCCCTGCTGAGATTTTTCTGGGAAAGCAGCGTACACAGATGCTTGGACAGGCTTTCTTTTATGAGATGTGCGTTGTTGGCAGACAGAAAGTCTTCGATATCTGTTACCTCTTTGATCTCATTTTTTAATTCATCGGTTGATTTTTCGTCCATTTTTCACCTCATTTTAATTGCTTTCCCGTGTGGGACTTTCTATCGATTCCGGGATTGCGGCAGGCTGCTTTCCAACGCGGCAGATCTTCTTGCTTATTATACCTATTTCCCCCAAAAGTAACAACTTTTTTGGAAAAGATTCGAAGAAAAATACCAAATGTCTACCCGTGGTAGACCAAAATTGACACAAAATTGTCTATAATGGCAAATAGGTTCTGGGTCAATAACTCTGACGGTCGGTACAGTCTGCGTGTCAGGGGGAGTTATGAGGAGTTGTATGAATTACGGTGCAAGAAGGCAAGATAGGGCAGAGCGGTATGAAAAAAGTTTACTATGAATGGTTGCGGTGCATCGCCTGTTTTCTGGTTATTTTTAATCATTTGAAAGGTTACCGCCTGTTTATGGACGCATCCGGTATCAAACAGATTTGTTACATAATCTTGTCGGTGCTGACTAAGATTAACGTCCCCGTTTTTTTTATGGTTTCCGGGGCTTTGCTGTTGGAGAAGCAGGAAGACTTCCGCATTGTCTTTAAGAAGCGAATCAGCAGGATAGGTCTTGTCATCCTGATTTTTGAGGCAGGAATTTATACGGAGTGTATGCTGTATGCGTGTGCACAGGGAACTCCCTTTGTGTTTACGATGAAACGCTTTTTCTATGGAATGCTTGCCGGGAATCTGGAAGAGACAGGGGCGTACTGGTATCTTTATGCGTATCTGGGCTTTCTTTTTATGCTTCCTTTTTTGCGAAAAATTGCGAGACAGATGAGCAGACAGGATTTTTATATATTGTTTGCGCTGCATTTTGTGCTCATGTCTCTGCTGCCCATACTGAATCTTTATTTACGGATAACGGGAGGGGAAGAAATTGTGCTTGCGAAATGGTTTTCTGTTTCGCTTGCTTCTTATTCGCCCTTTTTTTATCCTCTGGCAGGATATTACCTTGACCACAGGGTCGATATACGGTTACTTTCCAGAAAGAGATGGACGGCTCTGATAGCCGCCGTTTCTATGGGCCTTCTCCTATCTTGTCTGTGCATTCTGGGCGAGGAGGCGGCAGGGGAGAATTATCTTACATTGTTTGACTATCTGTTTGCGGCAGCAGCTTTTTTATTCATTAAATATACAGTTACGGTCAGATTTCCGGCATTGTCGGCCGGGAAGTGTGCGAGGGGAGTTTGCTTTGCGGGGTCGCTTACATTTGGCATTTATCTGCTCGATCATTATTTTAAACTGGTCTTGTATCAGCCGTTTGAGACATTCATGAACAATCGGATGCCGTCATTGTTTATTTCTTTTGGATGGTGCATGGTCAGTATGGTATTAGGAGGGATGGTAACTTGGATTTTGAAAAGAGTTCCGGGGCTGAAGAAACTGTTGTAAATGACGCAGTAAAACCAGTCATCGGGAAAAGTTTTGAGCAGCCGTTCCTGCATCAGCAGTTTCCTGCCGCCAAAAGTCCGGTCACAACAAATAACCGTTTGAATACTTCAAAATAGCCGACCGTGGGATATGAGTTTTTAAATAATGGGGAAACTCAAAGGAAAAGTGTCTTGTAGAGTTCAAAACTGATTGCTATAATGATAACAGGAGCTGTCGCGTTAAAGGGATATGAAGGTATGGAATATGAAGTCGTAAAATTACTGAAGCAGAGTGAAAAAAGTACCGTGCATCTTGTGCGGAAACAGAATGAAGGACAGCTTTTTATCCGAAAAGAATTAAAAGGGAAACATCCGGTCTACGCTGCATTGCAGACCCATACGCACCCTTATCTGCCAAGACTGTATGAGGTTATCCTTTCTGACGGTTCCATGACGGTCATAGAAGAATATATAGAGGGATCGGCAGTTGGCGGTTTTGAGTTATCCAACAGACAGTTTTTAAATATTGTTAAGGACCTCTGCTGTGTATTGAATTTCCTGCATGAAAAGGGAATTATCCACCGAGATATCAAACCTTCGAATATCCTCTTTGCAAAAGATGGTCACATCCGTTTGATTGATTTTGACGCGGCGCGTATGCCTAAGGAGGATTTGGATCAGGATACCATACAGCTTGGCACCCGCGGATATGCGCCGCCGGAACAGTATGGATTTTCCCAGACCGATGAGCGGGCGGATATTTACGCCATGGGTATTACGATGGAAAAGCTACTGGGACAGAATGCAAGAAAACTGCGCTATAAAAAAATCATTTCTAAGTGCACCAACTTAGACCCGAACAAACGTTACCGGTCCGTTAAACAGGTGGAAAACGCTTTTTTCCATAAACGTTATGCTGCTTTGGGAGCGGTTTTTGCGGCGCTTGTGGTCGGTGCCGTCCTATTGTGGAATGTTGTGCCAAAGCAGAGCATACGGCAGGGAGCTGCACAGGTACAAACCTCAAACCTGACGGTATTGTCTGCACCTAACGATCCTCACTGGGATGAGGAGACAGGCATTGCGCTGTGGGGAAATGTACCGGAATCGGGCGAAGGCAGTGAAGTGCATTATAAATGGCGGCTGTATCGGTGCGATACGCCAGAACCGCCGGATCTTAACCGGACCGAATGGGGCGAAGAAGGAGACATGCGAGGCAGTATAGGCGACGAACCGTTTTTTGATTTGAACCTGTCATGTGAATTTTGGGACAATGGCTATTATTATTTTGCAGTGTGTGCCGTCGGGGATGGAATCACCTACGCTGACAGCCCGTATGTCTTGTCGGACGCGTTCGAGTATAAGGGAGAAGACGCGCCCAGACTGCCAGCCCCCAAAGACCTTACATGGATCATGCGGGAAGATGTCGAGACGGATTCCAGACTGTATTTTGCATCTTTCAGCAATTGGGATGACTATGATGAAAAAGATTTTTTTGAAGTTTTTGTCTACGATGAAAACGGCGAATATATTATGAGCAATATCGTTTCCAAGGAGAATATGTTAGAGAAAGACTGGCCGGGAATCCGTATCAGGGGAGAGTTTGTGAATGAGCCGGGCAAGTCATACCGCTTTGCCATTCAGATTACGAGTTCTCATCCGAACGAATTCAGAGCCAGTCCCGAAGTCTACCCTTGGCCTGTGGAGGAAACGTATTTAAGTCCATGGCTTCGAAACTGACTATTCCGTCTCGAAGCAAAGAAGTTCTGTCTGCTATAAGCCTTTTGTCTGTCTCGGGATTATAAATCCCACAAAGCGGAAGGATAGAGGAGTGTCACATAGGGAATGCTTCTTGGTCAGGATGAGAGAACTTCTTGAATCTGCGGCAAAATTTTAGGCAAAAGACAAGCCACAGAGACCTGCTCTGCAGGTGACTGTGGCTTGTTTGTCGATATTATTTACAACAGTCAAAACCCGGATTGAACGCATAGAAATTCTTCTCGTTCAGACGGTCTTGGACGATTCTCAGAGCTTCACCGAACCTCTGGAAGTGCACAATTTCTCTTGCGCGCAGGAATTTAATCGGTTCGCATACTTCTTGATCGTGAACGAGTCTCAAGATGTTGTCGTAGGTTGACCTTGCTTTCTGTTCTGCTGCCATATCCTCCGTCAAATCGGTAATGATATCGCCCTTGGACTGAAATTCACATGCATTAAAGGGAACGCCGCCTGCTGCCTGCGGCCAGATTCCAAGAGTGTGGTCGGTATAATAGTTGGCAAAACCGGATTCCTCGATTTCTTCCATGGACAGATTTTTAGTCAGCTGGTGAACAATTGTTGCAACCATTTCGAGATGTGCTAATTCTTCCGTACCGATATCCGTCAGAATAGCAGATACTTCTCTGTAAGGGCAGGCATATCTTTGCGACAAATATCTTAGAGAGGCACCCATTTCACCGTCGGGTCCGCCGTATTGGCTCATAATAGCTTGTGCTATTTTGGCATTCGGGGTAGTGATGTTTACAGGATATTCAAGTCTTCGTTCATAATTCCACATTATGCACAGCCTCCTTCCCAAGGCATAGGCAGTGTTGCCCAATCCCATTTACTGCAGTCAGACGTTTCGGCGAGTGCGATTGTCAGCGGACCGAATTTTTCAGAGTATTCTTTTTTGGCCTGATTGCTCATACGATTATAGTGATTAAAATATTCCATGGCATTTCTGTCGTTGGAGTGTGTGTCCAAATATAGGGATAGCTCGATTACTACGAAGTCAAGAATGCCGATGTCATGGAGCAGTTTTTCCTGCTCATTGGCAAAATGCATATTCATTATTTACAACATCTCCTTCCTGTGAATGGTTTATCGAGTTCCGGGAAAATGGTCCCGGCGTCATAGGCTTCTTCAAGATTATCGCAAATTCCGTTAAAATGCTGCCACGGAACATATGCCATTGCAAGAGGAAATTTGTCAATATTTTCTTTGTACATATAATCTTTCATATGCTTCCTTTCTAAAATTTTCAGATGTTTTTAATAATATAATATGTTATAATCGTGACGGTGTGTTCGGAGAGATGAACACAATTTTTTCACACTTTGATAAGAATAGAGACACAATTTGTTAGTACATTGATAGGAGTGCATAGTTAAAAAGGAGGAGCCTATTTTGATACAGGTTGAAAACTTAGCAAAAAGATATGGTGTACATATGGCAGTAGACGACTTGTCTTTTACCGTAGAAAAAGGACAGATTTACGGTTTCCTAGGTCCGAATGGTGCAGGTAAATCCACCACAATGAATATTATGACGGGATATATTGCGGCAAGCAGCGGGACGGTCAGGATCAATGGTCATGATATTTTAAAAGAGCCTGAGAGTGCAAAGAAGTGCATCGGTTATTTGCCGGAAGTACCGCCGCTTTATTTGGATATGACGGTATGGGAATATCTGATGTTCGTGGCGGAACTTAAGAAGGTCCCCGGCAAACAAAGAATTGACCATGTGGATGAAATCGTAGAGAAACTTCAGTTATCAAATGTGGAAGACCGTTTGATCAAAAATATATCCAAAGGATATAAACAGCGGGTAGGATTGGCGCAGGCATTAATCGGCTATCCGGATGTTCTGATTCTGGATGAGCCGATGGTTGGTCTGGATCCGAAACAGATTATAGAAATGAGGGATTTAATTAAGAGTCTTGCAAAAGAACATACCATTATTTTAAGTTCTCATATTTTATCAGAGGTGAGCGCGGTATGCGACCATATTATGATTATATCAGCAGGTAAGCTGGTGGCAAGCGGTTCTCCGGAAGAACTGAAGGAAATGATGCAGATGAAAGTAGAACTAAGGCTGGTAGTGCTTGGTACGAAAGAGCAGACAGACACGATTCTGCAAGAGATAGAAGGGATAGAATCCTATGAGATTGAAGAAGCGGAGGAAGCAGATTGTGTTAAGATTCGGCTTGACATTGCAGGAAATAAAGACAGCCGTAAGGAATTGTCGGTGGCGTTGTCAGGGGCGGGCCTGCCGATTTTATCTATGAGCCGGACAGAGAAATCGTTGGAAGACATTTTCTTGGAACTGACAGATACGGAAACTGAAGAAGGCGGAGAGAACGAAAAGAACAGTACAGCGGATGATATAACGGAAGAGAAGGAGGACGCGGGTGATGTTAGCGATTTATAAAAGAGAAGTGAAATCTTTCTTCGACTCATTTATAGGCTGGCTTTTTATAGCAGTTACGCTGTTTATTATGGGAATTTACTTTACGGTATTCAATATGCTGGCGGGATATCCGACGATATCTTATGTTTTACAGAGCATTGTATTTCTGTTTATTATTACGATACCTATTTTGACAATGCGGACGCTGGCAGAAGAGCGGAAATATAAGACAGACCAGTTGATTTTAACCGCGCCGGTTTCCGTAGGCAGAATAGTGATGGCTAAGTATCTTGCGCTTGTGACGATATTTGCCATCCCAACGGTTATCATAGGACTTACGCCGCCGTTTTTGGCGATTTACGGAGAATTTCAAATAGGATTATCTTATACGGCGCTGTTCGGATTTTTTCTGTACGGATGTCTCGGGCTGGCAATCGGCTTACTGCTGTCTTCTTTGACGGAGAGCGTGGTAATTGCGGCGGTATTGACTCTCGTGGCGTTGTTTGCTGGATATATCATGTCGGGATTATGTAATGTGATTTCCGGTATGGGTACGAATGTTGTCACGAAAGTCCTTACGAAAATTCTGTATTGTTTTGATATGGTTGGACGGTTTGATTCGATGTGCAGCGGATATCTGCAATTGGAACCGGTGACGTATTATGTGACGTTTACAGCCTTTATCTTATTGTGTACGGTGCAGTCGATACAGAAGCGAAGATATGAGGTGTCGGGACGCGGCATTCGTCTGGGTGCCTACAGCATTGCCAATATATTGGTTTCGGCAATCATAACGATAGCGGTTAATCTGGGACTTAATTATGTACCGGATCAGTATACGTCTATTGATGTGACGGTAAATAAAATGTACACGCTTACGGACGATACCGTGCAGACGCTTGGGAATCTGACACAAGACGTTACGATATATGTGCTGGCCGACGAGTCGTCTAAAGACAATGATCTGGATAAGACGCTGCAGCAGTTCAAAGGATTGTCAGGGCATATTAAGGTGGAGTATATCAGTCCGACTGCTAATCCAAGATTTTATTATAATTATACGGATATACAGCCTACAAGCAACAGCCTGATCGTAGAAGGACCCTATGACAATGTGGTGGTAGACTATACTGATATTTATGCTTTTGAATTTAACTATGCAACGTATCAGGAAGAGATTACGGGATATGACGGTGAAGGGCAGCTTGTATCGGCAATTATGAGAGCGACGTCTGAAGATATCCCCAAATTCTATATCATAGCGGGACACAACGAATTGGCATTTGACGAGCGGTTTACGAAGACCCTTGACAAAGAAAACGTTGCATATGAGACACTCGGATTATATGCAGTCGATGCAGTTCCGGAAGATGCGCACGGAATTATTCTCAATGCACCGACCAGCGACTATTCCGCAGACGACGTAGAGAAAGTTCTCGCATATTTGGAGAAGGGAGGTAATGCACTGATTATTCCAACATGGACAACTGAGAGTATGACCAATTTCGAGCAGATACTGTCATATTACGGTGTGTCGGTAGTGGAAGGAATGATCGTGGAAAATGAACCGGATCATTATTATCAGAGTCCGTACTATCTCCTACCTAATATCGAATCGACAGATATTACTGCGAGAATACAAAACGGCATGGTATTAGCACCGTTTTCGAGAGGACTTACTTATGATGATGACGCTGATGTATATTATCAGCCGTTCCTGACGACGAGTGAGAGTGCCTATAGCAAGATTGCTATGTCCGCCTCGGAAGATTTCAGTAAGAGTGATGCCGATATAGACGGACCTTTTGTGATCGGAATGAAAGCGGAGAAATATACTCAGAGTGGAGATAAGTCTCAAGCAGTCATTCTGGCAACGGAACAGATGTTTACGGCGAACGCGGATGATGTTGTTCCCGGTTATAATGTGAAATTATTCGGCAGCGTATTTGGCAGCCTTACACAGAGAGAGGAGTCTATCTCCGTTCCAGTCAAGTATTACGAAATCGGTAACTTGGCGTTTACTGCCCGGGCGGTTTATATCATTGGAATTATTTCAATCATCATTCTTCCGATGGGCTGTCTGACAGCAGGTTTGATCATTTGGTTAAGACGCCGCAAGAAATAGATATGTAACAATTAAAACAATCAGTCCTATTGCGATGGGGTTGTTGACTTCCCCGTAAGTTTGTGTAAGAATATACATGATAACTTACGGGGATTTGTGCCGTAGTATGTGAGAAGTTTGTGAAAATATTAACATACGGCTAATGGAGGAATATCATGAGAGGAATTGATACGCAGGTTCGTAAGAACAGACGCCGCATATTCAAAGAGGTAGCTGATCTGGCATATCATTCAGATAATTTGAAAGATGATGTTGAAGCGCTTCCATATAAAATTGTAGATTATGATGAGTCACAGTATGAGAGTATTTATAGAGAACGTGCAATTGTCAGGGAACGGATCAGACTTGCAATGGGTCTTTCTTTAAGGCCCGAGAACCGTCTGGTTCATTTGACGCAAGGGCTAGAGGAGAGCAATATTTCTGAGAAATATTATGAACCGCCGTTAATGCAGGTCATCCCTTCGGCATGTAATGCCTGCCCGGAGAACTGTTACCAAGTGACGGATCGTTGTATGGGATGTGTGGCGCATCCTTGCAGGGAGGTATGTCCGCGTGGAGCAATTTCCATGCTGAACGGCAAGTCTGTAATTGATCAGGAGAAGTGTATTAAATGCGGTAAGTGCAAAGCAGTCTGCCCGTATGATGCCATATCTCATCAGGTAAGGCCTTGCGCAGGCGCCTGCGGTGTTGGCGCAATCAAGAATGATGAGAAGGGAAGGGCGGTAATAGATAACGATCTTTGCGTTTCCTGCGGACAGTGTATGGTCAATTGTCCTTTCGGCGCTATTGCGGACAAATCACAGATATTTCAGTTAATTCGCGCCATGCAGTCAGGACATAAGATTATCGCACAGGTTGCACCGGCTTTTGCAGGGCAGTTTGGTCCTGACGTGACACCGGATATGCTTAAGACGGCATTAAAAGAACTGGGATTTTATGATGTCTATGAGACGGCAATCGGAGCCGACCTCGGCGCGATAGCGGAGGCGGAACACTATGCTATGGAGGTGGCGACAGGCAATGTTCCATTCAGCCTGACGTCCTGCTGTCCTTCATGGTCCGTATTGGCGAAGAGATTCTTCCCCGAGACGATAGATAAAATATCCAACGCGCTCACTCCTATGGTGGCAACGGCGAGAATCATTAAGAAAGATCACCCTGACGCCAAGGTTGTCTTTATCGGGCCTTGTGCATCTAAGAAACTGGAAGCATCGAGAAGGACAATCCGTTCCGATGTGGATTTTGTTATTACTTTTGAGGAACTGACCGGTATATTTGAAGCAAAGGGCATTCTCTTAAATGAGATTCAGGCTATGGACCGGCTAAACGGCGCTACGGGTGCCGGTCGCGGTTACGGTGTGGCAGGTGGTGTGGCGAGCGCTATTGAAGAGTGCGTAAGGGAGTATTACCCTGATGTGGAAGTTAACATTGAACATGCAGAGAGTCTTGCGGAATGTAAGAAGATGCTGATGCTTGCCAAAGCGGGCAAGAAGAACGGCTGTCTGATTGAAGGCATGGCGTGTCCGGGCGGCTGTGTGGCAGGTGCAGGGACCAATATTGCAGTCCCGGCGGCAGCCAAAGCGGTAGGTTCTTTCAAACAATCTGCAGACAAACAGATACCGGATAAGGAATAGATGCAGATTAAACAGGGCGTGCCTGTCAAGATAAGAGAAAATATATGGTGAGAAAAATATATAAGGCGTGAAAATATACACGGAAATGAGGAGTATTATGAGTCAGAAAATAAGAACACGATTTGCCCCCAGTCCTACGGGGCGTATGCATGTAGGAAATTTGAGAACGGCATTGTATGCGTATCTGATCGCGAAACATGAAGACGGTGATTTTATCCTGCGGATAGAGGACACGGATCAGGAGCGTTATGTGGAGGGAGCGGTGGACATTATTTACCGGACGCTCGAAAAAACAGGACTTTTCCATGACGAAGGACCGGATAAAGACGGTGGAGTCGGACCTTATGTTCAGAGCGAGAGGCAGAAAAAGGGTATTTATTTAGAATATGCCAAGGAACTGATTGAGAAGGGACAGGCATATTATTGTTTCTGTGATAAAGAAAGACTGGCGTCTCTTACGCAGACGGTTGCCGGTAAAGAGATTAACGTGTACGACAAGCACTGCTTAAACTTATCAAAAGAGGAAGTGGAAGCAAATCTTGCGGCAGGGAAGCCTTATGTCATCAGACAGAATAATCCGACGGAAGGCACAACAACTTTCCATGATGATATTTACGGCGATATTACCGTTGACAATGCAGAGTTGGATGATATGATTCTGATTAAATCAGATGGTTATCCGACCTATAATTTTGCCAATGTCGTGGACGACCATCTGATGGGAATCACGCACGTCGTAAGAGGAAATGAGTATTTGTCTTCCTCTCCGAAATACAACAGGCTCTATGAGGCTTTCGGCTGGGAAGTGCCTGAGTATGTGCACTGTCCGTTGATTACAGACGAGAATCATCAGAAATTATCGAAAAGATGCGGACACTCGTCTTATGAAGATTTAGTGGAACAGGGATTTTTGTCGGAAGCGATTATTAATTTTGTTGCCCTTCTTGGATGGAGTCCGGAAGATAATACAGAAATTTTTACGTTGGAAGAGCTGATTAAGAAATTTGATTACAGGCATTTATCCAAATCGCCTGCGGTATTTGACTATACGAAGTTAAAATGGATGAATGGTGAATATTTTAAGGCAATGGACGAGGACAGATTCTATGAGATGGCGGAACCGTATTTGAAGGATGCGCTCACGAAAGAATTAGACCTTCGTAAGATTGCCTCAATGGTTAAGACGAGAATAGAAACTTTTCCGGATATCAAAGAGATGGTCGATTTCTTTGAAGAGTTACCGGAATATGATGTGGCGATGTATACGCATAAGAAGATGAAGACAGGAACAGAGTCTTCCCTTGAAGTATTACAGGAGATACTTCCTATTCTGGAAGAGCAGAATGATTACAGCAATGATGCACTGTATCAGACGCTTGTAGCTTATGTGGAGAAAAAGGGATGTAAGAACGGATATGTGATGTGGCCGGTGAGAACGGCAGTTTCCGGCAAACAGATGACGCCGGCAGGCGCAACGGAGATTATGGAAATACTTGGCAAGGAAGAATCGCTTGCCAGAATCCGCAAAGGAATCGAGAAATTACAGAGTGCCTGATCAGATATCCAATCCGAATCAGGAAAGAGCGATTATGCATACTGTCGGGACCGCACAGGTTTTTGCAGGTCCCGGCAGCGGCAAAACATATGTCACCGTACAGCGCATCAAACAGCTCATCACAAAACAGGGCGTAGACCCTTCACATATTCTTGTCATCACATTCACGAAAGCGGCGGCGCTTGAAATGCAGGAACGTTTCTTTCGTCTCATGGAACCGGTCAGACCGCCGGTAAAGTTCGGCACTTTTCACGCCGTATTCTATCACATTCTGAAACAATCAGCGCAATATCGCGATTATTCTATTATTACAGAATCTGAGAAAAGAAAATTAATCAGACAAATTGTACATATACACAAAAGATTCAACCGAATACAGGAGGAAGATACGGAGGAGCTGATTCAAGTACTGAATCTATATAAAAATACTTCTGTCATACAACCAATGTCCGTACAGAAAATAACAGCGGAAGACATTTGCTTTCTTGCGAAAGAATACGAATCGTATCTGCATGAATTCAAACAGATGGATTTTGATGATATCATACGATATTGTTATCGCCTTCTGACGCAGTCATCGGATATGCTTTCGCGATGGCAGCGACAATTTGAATTTATTCTGATTGATGAATTTCAGGATATTTCGCCAAGTCAGTATCAGGTAATCAGACTTCTTGCGGCGCCACATAATAACCTTTTTATCGTAGGGGACGACGATCAGTCTATCTATGGTTTCCGTGGGGCAAGTCCCGATAGTATGCAGGAATTTATGCGTGATTACCCCGAGGCGGACAGAATCTTTCTTAACATGAATTATCGGTGTAATAGGCAGATTACGGATGCGGCGGCGAAGGTGATCGCAAAGAATCATAATCGTGTCGAAAAGAAGAGTACAGCGGCTTATCATGGAGAGGACGGATTTCGCTGTATGATATTTGAGAGCGAATATGAAGAAGCTGAGTTTCTATTGTCAGAATTGTCTAAGAAACAGCATGACGGAAAACTCAACCGATGCGCCATGATCTGTCGGACGAATTATGAATGCGCCCTATGGGCGCAAAGTTTACACAAGAAGGGGATTCCTTTTACAATGAAGGAGAAGCCGCAGAACAGGTTTCAGCATTTTGTCGTTCAGGATATTATGGCATATCTTGCACTGGCGGATGGCAGAAGAGACAGAAAATATTTCTATAGGATCATGAACCGTCCGACCAGATATATCAGGCGGGACAGCGTACCGGAGGAACAGGTCAGTGAAGAAGGATTGCTGCAGTATTATGCGGAATCGCCGGTTATGCAGGAACGGGTCGGCAGACTTTTCAGGCAGCTTAGAAGCCTTCCGTCTAAAAAACTTCATTTGCAGATTCACTATATTCGTAAAGTGATCGGATATGATGGATATCTGCTGGAAAAGTACGGTACGGAGAGAGGAAGAGAGCTGATAGACGTGGCAATGGAATTTCAGCAGTTGACGGAAAAATTCAAGACACTGTCTGAAATAGATGACTATATCAGTCAATATTCGGAAATGCTGCTCAGTCACCGGGAGACAAACAATGCAGGAAACCGTCCGGACACTGAAGACAATTCGGGAAAAAAGCCGGAAGGATTATATCTGATTACGATGCATGCTTCCAAAGGGCTTGAATTTGACACCGTCTATGTACCCGGATGTCAGGAAGGGAAAATTCCTTCGGCAAAATCGCAGACCGAGGAAGAAATTGAAGAAGAGCGGCGCATGTTCTATGTAGCTATGACGAGAGCCAGACAGGAACTATTGATTACCGCATATCAAGGAAAAACCGGAAAAGATATACCTTCCCGGTTCCTCAGTTGTTTATCTCAATCTTCATTGTCCATCAGCTCATCGAATTCTGCCGAATCTAAATATTCGTCGAAGGCATCCGCTACGGTTTCATATTCATCATCGTCGTCGATGTAGTCAAGAACAGGTTCTTCATTGGGATCGTTGGGATTCTCACTGTAGCGGTAGAACCAGACTTCACCGTCTTCATTTTCGCCCTCTTCATCAAGAGGAAGAAGTACGATATAATCCTGATCGGATACGGTGAGAATCGTTACGATGGCGCAGGTAACACTTGTACCGTCCTCTAGTTCCAGTTCCACCGTCATTTCTTCCGCGTCAAAGCCGTTATTTTCGTTCTGATGATTGTTTTTGTCCATATGAATGCCTCCTTATGCATTGGAATAGTTATATTTTACAGAAAATAATACAGATATTCAACGTACAAATATTTTTTTGTTTGGAAAATGGATATTGTATGTTAAAATACAAATATAGACTGAAAAAGAAATCCAATTTGTCGGAGGATTGAATGCATAAAGAATTTGAAGTGACTAAAACGCAGGCATACCCGTTAGGCGTGTGCTTCCAAACGGAAGGCATGCATATTGCGGCGGTGTGCGGACAGACAGAAGGTAATCAGATTTCAGGCGAATTTGGTGTAATTTTATATGACAGAAGGCATAAAAACGGCGTTAGAATTCCTTTTCCGGAGGAGGGGAAAATCGGTTCCGTCTATGCCATGCTGTTAAAGGGATACCACGATAAGGAGTGCAAATACTTATTCTACCGCGGTAAGCATACATGGCAGGATCCTTATTGCAGACAGATAGAAAATTCTTATCGGTACGGTTCGGTCAGAAAAACTCTGCCTCGCTGTATGGTGCCGGGAGATGATTACGATTGGAAGACAGATCGGACGCTCAACATTCCGTATGAGGATATGATTCTCTATGCGCTGCATGTACGCGGATTTACGAAGCATAAGTCTTCCGAAGTAACCTATAAAGGAACGTATGCAGGTTTAACAGAGAAGATTCCGTATTTGCAGGAATTAGGAATTACATCGGTTCTGTTGATGCCTGCCTATGAATTCGATGAGATTATGATGCAGGAGACGATGTCAACTGTCATGTCGATGGAACAGGCGGCGGCTGATTATAAACAATTGCCGGTATCAGCGGGCGATAAGGCAGGCGCGGTGAAGAGCGCCAAAGAATATAAAGTGAATTACTGGGGCTATCAAAGCGGGCTTTATTACGTCCCCAAAAGCGGGTATGCTTACAGCGCCGATGCGGTGACAGAATATAAGGACATGGTCAAAGAGCTGCACAGAAATCATATGGAAGTACTTATGCAGTTCTATTTCCCGCCCGAAATTACACCGATGCAGATATTAGATATTTTGAAATATTGGGTGGTAGAATATCATATAGACGGATTTCATCTTCTTGGAGTTGATTTGCCGGTTTCCGCCATAGCAAAAGAACCTATTTTAAGCGAGACAAAGCTTCTCACGATACAGCAGTACAGTCCCGTATCTACGGATTATATGTCACGGACGCGCAGCCTCGGATGGATGAGCGAGAGTTTTCTGTATGACATGCGAAGGGCAGTGAAAGGTGACGATAATATGATGAACCAATTGCTCTTCCATGTGCGGAATAACCGATTTGAGACGGGAACTGTTAATTATATTGCCAAGTGGGAAGGAATGCGGCTTGCGGATATGGTTTCTTATGACCGTAAACACAATGAGCCAAATGGTGAGAATAATCAGGACGGCACAGATTACAATTGCAGCTGGAACTGCGGTGTGGAAGGCAAAAGCCGCAGAAAGGGTATTATGCAATTGCGTCTGCAGCAGATGAAAAATGCTTTGTCTTTAGTCTTTCTCTCGCAGGGTACGCCGCTTCTATACAGCGGTGATGAATTTGGCAACACACAGGAAGGGAACAACAATCCGTACTGTCAGGACAATGCCGTTACATGGATTAAATGGAATCAGATGGAGAGCGGAAGGGAACTGCTGGAGTATACCAAGATGCTGATTCGTCTTCGCAAGGCGCATCCGGTTCTTCACAGCAAGCTTCCGTTGAAGGGGATGGACTATTTATCATGCGGCTATCCGGATATTTCTTATCACGGAAGAGAGGCATGGCGTCCGGATCTTGACCCGGCGAGCAGAAGCGTGGGAATCATGTATTGCGGATATTACGGAGAAGTTGACGGCAGACGGGATGACTCATTTTTCTATATAGGAATCAATCTGCATTGGAAAGCGCATTATTTGGGGCTTCCGCAGCTTCCGAAGGGCAAAGAATGGATATTGTATGCGTCCACCGACTCAAGCGAGGTAACAGTACAGGGTACAGAGAAGGAGCCTGCGGCAAATACGGAAGATTCGGCGGAACGTAAGCTGGAGATATACGTCGCACCGCGGACGATTGCTGTTTATACGGTAAGAGATTGCCCCATCATTTCTCCAAAGGACAGAAAAAAGGAAATATAATTATATGAATAAGGCATGGGAACACTTAAAAACGGTTACGCGCCATAAATGGTTAGTCATGGATGGCTGTTTCCAAGTGGGATTGTTCAGACAGGGAATCATGCATGATTTGTCTAAATTCAGTCCCACAGAGTTTATTGTCGGTGCGAAATACTGGCAGGGCAACAGAAGCCCAAATAATGCGGAACGCGAAGACATCGGTTATTCCTCTTCGTGGCTGCACCATAAAGGGCGCAATAAACATCATTATGAATACTGGATTGATTACAGCGCCAATGATATCAAAGGCGGTATGGCGCCGGCTCCTATGCCGACACGATACGTTATTGAAATGTTTATGGACAGGATTGCGGCGAGCAAAGTCTATAACGGGGAAGCCTACAAGGACGGCGATCCGCTCGCATATTATCAATCGTCTCTGACGCCTCCTCCTTTACATTCGCGTACAAAAAGACAATTAGAATTCCTGCTGCATATGTTAGCGGATTACGGAGAAGAAAAGACTTTTTGCTATATCAGAACGAGAATCTTGCGAAATCACAGAAGATGAGTGACCTTCTCACTCCTTTTTGCATAGGATATGGTATGAAAAAAAGGAGATGATAGCTATGAATTGTTGGATAATTCCGTTATTATTATTATGCTTTAGCCGGAACGGACGCAGCGGATGTGCAGATACCGGCTGCGGATGCGAGCCGATTGCGCCGCCGAAACCGCCTTGCCGCCCGAGAGAACGCGAATGTGACAGAGATCGCGACAGAGACCGTGATTGCGATTGCGGCAGAGACCGTGACAGAGACCGTGATTGCGGCAGAGACAGAGATCGCGACTGCGGTAGAGATCGCGACAATGACCGCGATGGCTGTCCGTGCAATAATGAGTCACGTTTTGAACCGCGTTTTGATGCCAGACCTTTTAGTAATTCCGGTTGTGGATGTGACGATAAGTAATAAGCGTTAATATGCTTGCCCTTTCTTTTTGGTTGACGAAAGAGAAAGGGCAATGTTAAACTGATTCTTGGTACAAGCAAAGAGGCGTACGGATGCCGCTACAAGGCATTGTAAGTGATGACGCTTCGGATGGGAGAAAAAATGATAGATCAGAATAAAGTTTTGTTCAGTGGTATGCAGTCTACGGGTAACCTGACGCTCGGAAATTATCTCGGAGCATTGAAAAACTGGGTTACGTTGTGTGATGAATATATGTGTTTCTATTCTGTGGTGGATTTACACTCCATCACAATCAGGCAGGATCCGGCGGAACTTCGTAAGCGTGCAAGAAATCTGCTGACATTATATATTGCAGCGGGCATTGACCCGGAGAAAAACTGTCTGTATTATCAGTCACATGTGTCGGGCCATGCGGAACTGTCATGGATTCTTAACTGCTTTACATATATGGGCGAGTTGAACCGCATGACGCAGTTTAAAGATAAGGCGGCGAAACATGCGGACAATATCAATGCCGGACTGTTTACATATCCGGTTCTGATGGCGGCAGATATTCTTCTGTATCAGTCGGATGTTGTTCCGGTTGGTAAGGATCAGCTGCAGCATTTGGAGATCACGAGGGATATTGCACAGCGTTTCAATGCAATTTACGGAGACGTATTTACCATTCCGGAACCATATATCGGCAAGGCGGGTGCGAAGGTTATGAGTTTGCAGGATCCGTCTAAGAAGATGTCTAAGTCAGACGAGAACCCGAATGCCAGCATCTATCTGATGGACGATCCGGACACGATCATACGCAAGTTTAAGAGAGCAGTGACGGATTCTGAAGCATGCGTGCGTTATGCGGATGAGCAGCCCGGCATTAAGAATCTGATTGATATATACAGCGCATGTACGGAAAAGAAGCCGGAAGATGTCGAGAAAGAGTTTGAAGGCAAAGGTTACGGTGATTTTAAGATGGCGGTAGGAGAAGCGGTGGTAGACGTATTAAAGCCTCTGCAGGACCGTTTTGCAGACTTGTCCAAGAACAAGGATTATATTGATAAGATTATTAAGGATAATGCTGAGAAAGCAAATTATTACGCTTTAAAAACGCTTCGCAAAGTACAGAAGAAAGTAGGCTTTCCGGAGCGTGTAAGATAGCCTGACACTTTGTATCATCAAACTTGAAAATAGCAAAAATATCCGTTTCTTATAAGAGAAAAGGCTGGTACAAAATGTATCAGCCTTGAAAAACGTCTGTAAAGTACCCTGCGGCGGAAATCGGCTCGCATCCCTGCAACAGATGGCTGGTGTCGCCCATGACCTGTACGCGGAAATATGCGGCATGGTTCATACGTTCTTCAGTGGCGAGGACTGTCACTGAAGTGGGCGCCAGATAGAAATCATGGAATAGCAGCGCAGGAGAGATTCCGATCAGGTGGCTCATCATAACGCAGGTGATACCCAGATGACAGAAGATAACGATAGTGTCATTCCGTGTATCAGTATTTGTATTCAGATAATAATTGTGCCGTCTCTTGTAACCGTATTCTTCAATTAAACGGTCAAGACCTGCACAAACTTCGTCGTATGCGGGAATAAGGTCCGGGTTGGAACGGTAGATATCCGTTTTTTTCCATGCCTCACGGTCGTATATTTCGGGAATATTCGTCCAGTATTCCGGCATAAAATCCCACGGAACGCCATGACGTCCGGTGACGGGGTCATCGATAAAATAGGAAAATTCCTTCATCCATTCATAGGTGACTGCCTGCCGGTCAAGTCTTTGCAGCGTATAAGAAGCGGTTTGCTGCGCTCTGCCAAGCGGCGAACAGTAGAACTTCATAGCGTCTGTCTCCCATTTCATAATTCTGTCTGACAGAAGCGTTGCTTCCCTGACGCCTTTGTCGGTCAAAGAGTCGTTCACGTAGTCAGGGTCTCCATGTCTGATAAATATAATCCTCATAATGCTCCTCCAAATGATATACTTTGATATACTTTAGTAAAATTTAATTAGTGTTTTGACGTACTCTGGTATATAATAGCATAGATGCAATCAATGTGAAAAGCTTTTTGCGGAGGAAAAACATGTTTGGTGCAAGGAAAAAGACAAATGAAACAGTGAATAGAATGATGAGAGGAAATACCGGTAAGGGAAAGACAGTCGTGAAGGTTATTGCCGCTGTTGTGGTGCTTTTTGTGCTCGTGAGCCAGTCTTACTATTCCATACAGGAAGAAGAGCAGGCTGTAGTGTGTACCTTTGGCTCGCCGAAAGCGGTGACGACGCCCGGTTTACATTTCAAAATTCCTTTTATACAGACAGTAACAAAGGTAAATACGACGATTCAGGGATTTTCCATCGGCTACCATGCTAACGGTGAAGAGGCGGATGCACTGATGATTACCTCAGATTATAATTTCATATTTGTGGATTTTTATGCAGAGTATAGAGTGACCGACCCGGTCAAGGCGTTGTATGCCTCTCAGAATCCTCAGATGATTCTCAAGAATATTGCGCAAAACTGTATCAGAACCACTATTGGTTCCTACAGTGTGGACAGCGTTCTGACAACGGGTAAAAACGAGATACAGTCGAATATCAAACAGATGATTCTTGACAAGCTGGAAGACTATGACATCGGAATACAGCTTGTAAATATTACGATTCAGGACGCAACACCGCCGACAGCGGAAGTCGAGAACGCGTTTAAGGAAGTGGAGACGGCGAAACAGGGCAAAGAGACAGCGCTTAACAATGCAAATAAGTATCGGAATGAGCAGATTCCAAATGCCGAAGCTGAGGCTGATAAGATCTTGCAGGATGCGGAAGCTGCTAAGCAGGAGAGAATCAATGAGGCAAACGGACAGGTTGCGCGTTTTAATTCCATGTATCAGGAATACGTGAAATATCCTGAAGTGACGAAGAAGAGAATGTTCTATGAGGCGATGGAAGATATTCTGCCCGACGTCAAAGTCGTTATCCAGAGCAAGGATGGCAGCACGAGCACAATATTGCCGCTTGATAGTTTTGTGACGAACGACGATTCTTCGTCAGATGAGTCAGCTTCGGAGAATACATCTGGAACTGTCAGAACGGGATCATCAATCGACGACGGAACAGACCACACGGAAGAGGAATGATGCGGATACATGCGAGTTGTGTTTGCGCGCGGCTTGGCACAAACTCGGAATCCATGCAGGGATTAACATAGTAAGCAGCGCAGAGATGAGGAAAATCATGGCAGACTATAATCAGAATATGAATCATACAAATAGTAATAAGGACAATGTCGAATATTTTAACTCGAACGGCTCCAAGAAAAAAACAAAGGGAGATAAGAAAAAAGGTTCCGGGTTCGGCGTTGTGGCAGTGCTTGTGCTTATTGCCGCGGCAATTGTGCTGGGAAATTCGATGGTGATTACAAAACAGAACCAGTTTAAGCTGATCAGACAGTTCGGAAGGGTACAGCGCGTTGTGACCGAGTCGGGTCTTACTTTCAAGATTCCCTTTGTGGAGTCCGTGGATACCATTCCGAAGGAGTTGTTACTCTATGACCTTCCGGCATCAGATGTCATCACGTCCGACAAGAAGACGATGATCGTGGACAGTTACGTGCTGTGGCATGTGACTGATCCGTTAAAATTCGCACAGACGCTGAGCTGTTCTGTTACCAACGCGGAGAGCCGTATTGATGCCATCGTATATAATGCGACAAAGAATACCATTTCCAATATGAAACAGGACGAGGTTATACGAAGCCGTGACGGTAAGATGACGATTACGGTAGATGAAGGCGAAACGGATGTGACAAACAACGATATGGTTTTATCCGAACCAAAGGAAGAAGTCATCGAAATTACTTCTCTGACCGAAGAAATCATGACGCAGATTAATCATGTGGAAGAACAGTACGGCATTGAGATTGTAGTGGTAGATGTCAAGAAGCTTGATCTGCCGGACGACAATAAGCAGGCGGTATATGCGCGTATGATTTCGGAGCGTGAAAATATTGCCGCGCAGTACACGGCAGAAGGTAAATCAGAAGCTAAGATGATAGAAAATACGACGGATAAAGAAGTCTCTATCATGCTGTCCGACGCGCAGGCGCAGGCAGAAGCCACGATTGCAGAAGGTGAAGCGGAGTACATGCGTATCTTATCGGACGCCTATGCAAATCCGGAGAAGATGGATTTCTATTCCTTTGTCCGTGCACTTGACGCGATTAAGGGCAGCATCACCGGAGATAACAAAACAATTATCTTATCTGACGATTCGCCGGTGGCTCAGATTTTTAATGGGCAATATTAGTAAGACGGATAGGAAAGAGCTGCTGCATCATAATCACGGAAAGGATTGGTTTGACAATGAATGTAGACAAATTTTATGAGACTTTGGATTCTTATTTCGCAAAACAGGAGATTGGACAGGTCGATCCTTTTCTTGTATCTTCTTTAGAGCAGGCAAAAGAGGAAGAGGATTATGGGGCATATATTTCCATCTGTAATGAAATGATTGGATTCTACCGCAGCGTATCCGCTTTTGAGAAAGCGTACGCGGCGGCGGAGGATGTACTCCTCTTGATGGAAGAATTGCAGATGGAGCATACGGAACACTTTGCGACTACCCTTTTAAACGCCGCTACGGCTTATCGTGCCGCAGGCGACTATGAGACGGCGCTTCGGTTTTATAAACAGTCGTTGCAGATATACGATGCAATTTTGCCGCCGCAGGACTATCGCTATGCAGGATTGTATAATAATATGAGCATTCTGCTTGAGAAAATGAATGAAAATGAAGAGGCGATTGCTTATGCCAAGAAGGCGCTTGAGATTATCGAGACGCTGGAAGGCGGTGAGATGGAAACAGCTACGACATTAACAAATCTGGCGCTGCTCTATTTTAAGGTATCACAGACGCAGAAAGCAAAAGAACTGCTGGAAAAAGCGCTGTCTTTGTTCGGGCAAAGCGGAGAAAATACCGATGCGCATTACAGCGGGGCGCTTGCGGGTGTCGCCGAGGCTTGGTATCGGATGGAAGACTATGAGAAAGCGTTAGAGTATTATGAGAAAGCGCTTCAGGAGGTGAAACTTCACTTCGGTGAGAATATGAGTTATGCCATACTGTGCGAGAACTGTGCTGCTGTGTGCGAGAGGCTGGGCGAAGCAGCGAAACAGAAGAATTATCTTGATGAAGCCAAGAAAGTGAAAAGTCATATTCAGTAGCACAAATATTGTGATCAGCAACCAGATAACCTATTTTGCCGTCGTAAATAAGATTATATCAGATAATGAGGAGTAAGTATTCATCGGATAGGGAGAGCATTGCACTATGAAAGGGTTGGAACTGGCAGAAAAATATTATGAGACATACGGCAGACAGATGCTTGAGGAAAGATTTCCACAAGTGATCGGACGGGCGGCGATGGGGCTTGTAGGACAAGGCTCAGAATGTTTCGGCTTCGATGATGAGATATCTACGGACCATGATTATGGTCCTTCTTTTTGTATTTGGCTGCCGAGGGAAACTTACAGGCAGTATGGTGAAGAAATACAGAGGGCATACGAGGCATTACCGCAGGAATTTATGGGATTTAGCGGACGTGTCGTACAAGAGCAGGGGCAGGGAAGAGTGGGTGTGTTGTGTCTGGAAGATTTCTATGCGGGAATCCTTGGATGCGATAAAATTCCGGAAACAAGTCAGGAATGGCTGGACGTAAACGAAGAAAACCTGGCGACTGCTACGAACGGCAAAGTATTTGAAGACAGATTCGGCGTATTTACATCAGTCCGCGACAGTCTGCTTCATTATTATCCGAGGGAAGTCTGGATTCGCCGTCTTGTACAGTGCATGGCGAAAGCAGCGCAGGCAGGTCAGTATAACTATGCGAGAGCTATGAAACGAGGGGAACGGATTGCAGCAGAACTTGCATTGACGGAATTTATCAGGGAAAGTATGAAGGTAGTGTATCTCTTGAACCAAAAGTATGCGCCTTATGATAAGTGGATTCACAGGGGGATGAAGGGACTGTCAGTCGGCGCCGAAATCGGCGATATGCTGAATCTGCTCTATACGGTGGACCCGGCGGAGGCATGGGAAGGTGTATCGGCCGACGATTATGTGTATCATCTGAATACCAATGACGGCAGAGTGTTGATCATAGAAGCCGTATGCAATATTATTGTGCAGGAATTGAATGCACAAGGATTATCCGACGGTCAGGATAATTTCTTGCAGAACCATCTGCCAGCACTGCTTGGGAAATTATGAGTAATTATGACGAATCGATGCGAAGATTCTGCAAAAATGATTTTATGAAACGGAGAGATAGATGGGGATGAACAGCAAACAGAATTACAAATGGAATGAGATGACGATGGGAGTATGCTATTATCCGGAACACTGGGACCGGAAATTGTGGGCGCAGGATTTAGACAGGATGCTTGATGCCGGAATTACGGTCGTCCGTATCGCTGAATTTGCATGGAATAAAATAGAACCCGAGGAAGGTGTGTTTACATATGACTTTTTTGACGGTTTTCTGGATTTATGCAGTGATAAAGGAATGAAAGTAATATTCGGAACGCCTACGGCAACGCCGCCGGCATGGCTGACTGAAAAATATCCGGAAGTGCTGAACGCATCCCAAAACGGTATTTTGTACCGTCATGGAGGACGCAGGCATTATAATTATAATTCGACGATTTATCAGAAATTCTGTGCGAGAATCGTCGAAAAGGAAGCGATGCACTATGGCAGACATCCGGCAATCATCGGTTGGCAGATTGACAATGAATTGAATTGTGAGACTTGTGAATTTTACTCGGAGGCGGATTCAGACGCATTTCGTTTATACCTGCAGGAGAAGTATCAGACATTAGATAAGCTGAATGACGCGTGGGGAACCGTGTTCTGGAATCAGACTTATACGGAATGGGAACAGATATATGTGCCACGTCCGGTACTGAATATGGGAATCAATCCGCATCAGCATTTAGACTATATCAGATTTATTTCCTACAGCATGATTCGGTTTTGTAAGATGCAGGCGGATATTATCAGGCAATATAAGAAGCCGGAGGATTATATTACAACCAATGGAATGTTTGCGAACGCCGATAACCATCTTATGGAGAAGGAATGTCTGGATGTGTATATGTATGATTCCTATCCGAGTTTTGCATTTGGACTTGACAGGGATTTAGCGCATGCCAATGACTTAAACGATCGCAAATGGTCAATGAATCTGAATGAAGTGCGTTCCATCTGTCCGCACTTTGGCGTTATGGAACAGCAGTCCGGTGCGAACGGATGGACTACCCATATGGAAGGACCGGCGCCACGACCGGGACAGCTTACATTGTGGGCAATACAGAGCGTAGCACATGGAGCGGATTTTATTTCCTTTTTCCGTTGGAGAACCTGTACTGTAGGAACGGAAATTTACTGGCACGGAATTCTGGATTACGATAACAGAGATAACAGAAAACTGACAGAGATTAAAGATTTTTATTCTAAATTGGAGAAACTAAATCCGGTCTGCGGAGCGGAATATGTGGCGGCGTTTGTACTTATCAAAGATTATGACAATGAATGGGATACAGAGGTTGACTCATGGCATCGCAGAGTGAGTCGTAAGAGCGAACAAGCAATATTTATTTCGGCGGAGCATAATCATGTGCCGTATGATGTGATTTATCTGCAAAAAGACAGTGATGTAAGTGATATCAGTCAATATCCGGTGGCATTTTATCCTCATCCGACCATAATTGATGAGAAAAGAGTAAAGATTCTGAAAACATATATTGAGAACGGCGGAACTTTGATTATCGGTTGCCGTGCCGGCTATAAGGACATGAACGGCAGATGTGTTATGCTTCCTCAGCCGGGGCTTTTGCAGGAGTTAACGGGATCGGATGTCAGAGACTTTACATTCGTAAATCAGGCGGAAGATGCCGTATGGGCAAAATTCGGAGATTCAGATGTGGATATGCCATTATTTAATGATATTCTTGAGCCGCTTGAACATACGAAAGTACTTGCAGCTTATAGAAACAATTATTATGCGGGTAAAACGGCGGTGACTGAGAAACGGATCGGGCAGGGGAGAGTGATTCACTTCGGAAGCGCATTTTCCGAAAATAATGTAAAGAAGCTGTTAGAATATACCGATATTACCGGCTTTTTCAAGGAGTATATCGAGGCGCCGGAGACATTGGAAATTACTTTACGGAAGAAAGAGGAACGCAGATTTCTGTTCGTATTAAATTTTCAGGCGCAGGAAACTGTGTATACGTTAAGAAAGCCGGCCAAAATGTTATACACAGAAGAAATTGTGTCCGGAAAATGTACGCTTCCGGCATACGGAACAGCGGTTTACGAGTTACTATCATAACAATATTTCAGAAAATTCCAAACAGAAAATCTTCAAAGCACACTTGAAACATATGTTCGAGTGTGCTATGATGTCTGTATGCGGAAATCTAAATCAGATAATAAGCAACAGAATATGATACGTTTTATGACCAAGGCAGATATTATGTTGATAGCGGTCTGTCTGCTTATGGCAGTTTTTCTTAGTATTTTTTTTATCATACATCGCAGAACAGGCAGTATTGTTACGATTTCTTATGACGGTATGGAACTGTACCGTATCGACATAGAAGACATATCGTCCGACGATCCTCACTACTATTTGATAGAATATCGGGAAGAAGGTCAGGATATACATATTATGCATTCTGAACATTATCCGGAACTGCCCGAAACACAGCATTATAATCTGTTCACGGTTGTGAACGGAATGGTTACAATGGAAGCTGCTGATTGCAGAGATCAGATTTGTGTGCGGCATATACCGATCGAGAATGCCAGAGAGAGTATTATCTGTCTGCCGAATAAGTTAGTGATTGAGATAGATAACAACGCTGATATCAGTATACCGCAGACGGAAGAATCGGATTGGGACGGTAAACCGGAAGACGAATCGTATGAGAAATTAGACGGGGTGGTCGGATAATGAAAAAAACCGTGCAGCTTGGAATGTTCTTATCTTTTGCGCTGGTGCTTGCTTATATAGAGTCTCTGATTCCCATGTCCTTCGGTATTCCGGGAATGAAGCTTGGACTGCCTAATCTGATTGTCCTTTTGCTTCTGTATCAGGGAGACGAAGAAAAATTATTGTTTGTGAGAGAAAGTGTTGGAACATTTGTTGGAAGAGGTCGGCATCGTGTAGAGCGAAACAGAATAAAAGAGGCGCTTCTGATTAATGTGTTGCGTATTGTTCTGTCCGGGTTCCTGTTCACTAATCTATATGCGATTATGTATGCGCTGGCTGGAGCGATGTTTAGTTTTGCAGCTATGTTATCCGGTAAAAGAATGCGGTGTTTTTCTATAGTCGGCGTGAGCGTTCTTGGCGGAGTGGCGCACAATATCGGACAGATTATCGTAGCAATGTTTGTTGTGGAGACATTCTATGTAGGTTATTATATACCGTTTCTAATAGCGGCAGGTACGATCACAGGAGCGGTGCTTGGTATTGTGGCAATGGAACTTAGACCATATCTGGAAAAGTATATGGGGAGCAGGGAGTATCGGACAGAAAACCGACGCAGATAATAAGATACGACGATTCAAAGTATAAAGAGTTATTCAAAGCATAAATAATCACGCTGAGACAGGAGAAAGATATGTACGCCTATTTAAAAGGAACATTAGAAGAAATCGCAGAAGACAACATCGTTGTGGAAGTGGCAAATATCGGCTATAATGTAAAAGTATCCACAACTACGACGGAAGAGTTACCGGGAATCGGCAGTGAGGTGAAAATATATACTTACACGCTTGTGAGGGAAGATACCTTTTCGCTTTACGGTTTTCTGACCAGAGACGATTTAGAGATATTCAAGAAGCTGATTACGGTAAATGGGATCGGGCCCAAAGGCGGTCTTGCCATTTTGTCTGTTATGAATGCAGATGCTCTGCGCTTTGCGATCATGGCAGGTGATGCAAAATCAATCGCGAAGGCGCCGGGGGTGGGCAATAAGACAGCAGAACGAGTGATTCTTGATTTGCGTGACAAAATATCGCTGGAAGATACTCTGCACGGGCTTGGCGGTTCCGTAGAGAATGCCGGCAGCACTTTGACAGGCGGCGCCGGAACAGACAATATGATGAGGAAAGAAGCAATTGAGGCGCTTGTAGCGCTCGGTTATTCTGCATCCGATGCAACAAGTGCAGTGAAGAAGGTAGAAGTGACAGAAGATACGACGGTGGAAAGTATTTTGAAAGCGGCGCTGAAGCATATGTTCTGATTTGTATTCGGCATGTAAGATGTGCGCGCAGATGCTGAACCGTATCGGACTTTATATGCGCAGCGAAGATAGATGCGGAACCAGAACATACAGAGGATATTATTGATATGGGCAACAGAATGATTGAAACGAATTTAATAGAAGAAGATATCAAGATTGAAGGATCTCTGCGTCCCCAGACGTTGGATGACTATATTGGTCAAACCAAAATCAAGGAGAATCTGAAGGTATATATCGAGGCGGCTAAACAACGCCATGACGCATTGGATCATGTTTTGTTCTATGGACCGCCCGGACTTGGTAAGACCACTCTGGCGGGCATTATAGCCAATGAGATGGGCGTTCATATGAAAGTGACGAGCGGACCGGCAATTGAGAAACCGGGAGAGATGGCTGCCATATTAAATAATCTGCAGGAAGGAGATTTACTTTTTGTGGATGAGATTCACAGATTGAATCGTCAGGTAGAAGAGGTACTATACCCGGCGATGGAAGATTATGCGATAGATATCATGATAGGAAAAGGCGCCTCTGCACGTTCTATCAGGCTCGATCTGCCGCATTTCACTTTAGTCGGAGCGACAACAAGAGCAGGTCTTCTTACTGCGCCTCTGCGAGACAGATTCGGAGTGATTCATCGGCTTGAATTTTATTCCGTAGAGGAATTGAAAGTGATCATCCAACATTCCGCAGTTATTCTCGGTGTAAAGATTGACGAGGAGGGCGCCGTGGAACTTGCCAGACGAAGTCGCGGTACGCCGCGGCTTGCGAATCGTATTCTTAAAAGAGTGCGTGATTTTGCGCAGGTTAAGTATGACGGCGCAATCACGAAAGAAATTGCAAATACGGCGCTTGACCTGATGGATGTGGACAAGATGGGATTAGACCATATTGACAGAAATATTCTTTGCACCATGATAGATAAGTTTAACGGCGGTCCGGTCGGTTTAGATACGTTGGCGGCCGCCATCGGTGAGGATGCAGGTACGATAGAAGATGTATATGAACCATATCTGATCAAAAACGGCTTTTTAAACAGAACGCCCCGTGGCAGAGTTGTCACGGAGCATACATATCATCATCTTGGACTGGAAGTTCCTTTATCATAGTGCCATAGTTACTGTTGGAACTGACTTCCACTGTTTATTTGATTTCTATTATCCTTATATCGGGTTATGCTGTAACGTCTACATTTGTCCCGGCAATTTCCAACGGGGCTTCGACGGCCTCCACGGGGATTTCTACGCCGCCGAGTTCCAATGATACGCCGTTTGGCGCACCGGAAGAATCGGAAGAGGAAGTATCGGAATTATTTCCGACGCCGCTGGAAGCGGACTCTTTATCTTTGGCAAGTTTGTCAAAGACGGCTTTGAGGTACTCCAAATCAGCCATCATAATGTCGCGGATTTCTTCCGCGCGATGTTTTTTCTTAAGGAGTTCCAGATCATGCGGATCCATTTCCTGACTGCTTGCATGTGTGAACTCCTCCATCAGGTTTTCTGCAGACTTCATTGCTTCGTCCAGCTCTTGTTCGAGTCGTTCCATTTCTTCTTGAAGTTCCTGCATGAGTCGTTCCATTTCTTCCTTGCTCATACCGGTAGTATCCAGTATTTCTTCCTGTTCATCATCACGTTCTTTCATTTCCTCAGGATCGGTCATTCCTTTACGACCTGTTTTCTCAATGCTTTCTTCTTCCTGAAGATTTTTCAGACGCTTCTTGGCAACCCTTGCGATTTTCTCGGCGTGGGTCAGAGCGTTATGGATCTCAATATAATTGTAATCACCGCTGATCAGCTTCATACGAAGATCGGCAATCTGAAATTTCGTTTTGGTTGTAAGCTGTTTGGCATTGATGGATGTCTTTGTCTGCAGGATTTGATTGGAAAGCCGTCTTGCATTATAGTTCAGCTTCTTATATTTCTTCTTGGCAGGCATGGAAATGCTTCTTGATTTGGATGTAGTCTGCTTTCTTGGCTTAGAAACGGTCAACGTTCCGGCATAGGAACCGTCTCGGTTTCTTAATTCTATTCTTGTTACATTTGAACTTTGCGTTCCGACCATCATACTCATATGAATCAATCCCCTTCCTTGGAGCAGCATACGAATCTTAACATTAGCTGCTAAAACTCACATTTGGAAATCCGTTTCCCGTTGCTGTAAATTTGATATTTATATTTTTTATATCGGTCGAACTGCGTGTTTTTATAATGACCGTCGACATAAACTTTGTGCTTTTACAGGTGTTTTCATGACATAAATAGGGCGTTTTACGACATATGTGAATGACATGCCTGATGCGTAACTGTTTATGGATAACACATTTAACGACAGGCTTACCGACAGTTGAAGCTTAAATAGTTAAAAAAGTCTTGAAATTCCCCTACAAGCTATATATAATAGATGTTGTAGTATACATTCATCTTTGGTGGCATATTTTGTATTGGAGGAACGCCCTATGTCAACGAAAACAGATACCGAGGTAATTATTGCCGGCAAAGTGTTTACTTTAAGCGGTTATGAAAGCGAAGAATATTTACAGAAAGTCGCTTCTTACATAAACAATAAAGTGGCGGAGTACAATAAAGTTGACAGTTTCAAAAGGCAGTCCCTTGATACACAGAACGTTCTCTTGCAGTTAAATATTGCGGATGATTATTTCAAGGCAAAGAAGCAGATCAGCCTTTTGGAAGAAGAGATACAGAATAAAGAGAAGGAAATGTACGATTTAAAACATGAATTGATTGCATCGCAGATTAAACTGGAGAACACGGAGAAAAACGTTCGCGCTTTGCAGACCGAGGCGAATGAGAACGCCAAGAAAATCGTTCGCATGGAAACTGAGTTGAAAGAACTGAAAAAATAAGAACCCATAGCCCTGTCAGAGAAATCTACAGGGCTTTTCATGTCATACAAAATACATGATAGGAAAGATATATGAAGAGAAAAGTAGAATTACTTGCGCCGGCCGGCAATTATGAAGCCTTTCTGGGAGCGGTTAATGCGGGTGCCGATGCGGTATATCTGGGCGGTGACAAATTCGGGGCAAGAGCTTACGCAGACAATTTCAGCAGGGAAGAAATTTGCCGTGCGATACATACCGCTCATTTTATGGGAAGAAAAATTTATCTCACCGTCAATACGCTGGTCAAAGAGGAAGAGTTTGCGGAATTATATCCGTATCTTCTGCCCTTGTATGAATCTGGGCTGGACGGAGTGATTGTGCAGGACTTAGGCGTTTTAGCTTATATCAGAGAACATTTTAAAGGATTGTCCTTGCATGCCAGCACGCAGATGACTTTGACCGGAGCAGGTGGCGCCGCTTTTATGAAAGAGCAGGGCGTCGAACGGATTGTTCCCGCAAGAGAGTTATCCTTAGCGGAAGTGCGTAAGATAAAGGAGAAGACAGGGTTAGAAATCGAGTGTTTTATCCATGGAGCGATGTGTTATTGCTACTCGGGACAGTGCCTGTTCAGCAGTATACTCGGCGGCAGAAGCGGTAACCGGGGCAGATGTGCGCAGCCGTGCAGACTGCCGTATCAGATTTATGAAGGAATGGCAAAGAAAAACGGCGCGGATTATCCGCTCAGTCTTAAGGATATGTGTACGATATCATACATTCCTAAGCTTATGGAGGCGGGTATTGATTCTTTTAAGATAGAGGGACGCATGAAGAGGCCGGAGTATGCGGCGGGCGTGACGGCAATCTATCGTAAATATATCGATTTGTATGAAACAAAAGGAGCAGCGGCATATCGGGTGGAGAAAGAAGATATCGGTATGCTCCAAAGTCTGTATATCCGCAGTGAACTTCAGAACGGATATTATGAACGGCATAACGGAAGAGAAATGATTACGCTGCATAAACCAAGTTATGCGGGGAGCGATTCATTTCTTCTGGAACGGCTTCGAGAGGACTATGTAAGGGAGCCGGACAAGCATCCGGTAAAGATGCATGCGGCGTTTAAAGTTGGCGAACCGGCAATGCTGCGCATTACAGGAAAACATACATTGCCGAATGTTCACAATGATGCTGTCTGTGGAGAACAGGCAGAGACTACCGTGACGGTTTACGGCAATATTGTTGAACAGGCGCAGAAGGTGCCTTTGCAGCAAGACGGCATTCGCAAACAGATGCTGAAGACAGGCAATTCCTGTGTTACCGTATCGGCTTGTGATATTGTGACGGATGGTAATGTATTTTTACCGGTGGGCGCCCTAAATGATTTACGTCGAAAGGGTGTGGAGGAATATGAGCGGCAGCATATCATACGGCAGGGACTTACAGCTGGTCGGTGCCACACGGAAAAGCCGGACAAACATCCGGAAGAAGAAACAGCAAAAATAACGGAAATAACAGAGAAGCTTCCACCTAAGAGTAAGTCAAAAAGCGATATACCGCCCGACACAGATATCTGTGTTTGCACTTATGAACAACTGACCGAGTCAGTCAAATGTGCGTGCAGGAGAATATATATCGACAGCGATTTATATTTGAAACAGCATGACAAGATTACAGCGTGCATGAACACTCATGCTCAGATTGAGTATTTTCTTGCGCTTCCCTACGTGCTGCGTGCACGGGATGAAAATTATATGTGCACACTAAAGAAACAAGCAGCAAGCAATACGGCAATTAAAGGCTTCCTAATTCGCAATTTAGAAGAGGTTTCATACGTCAGTACGTTTGGCGCAGGCTATGAGTTTGTGCCCGATGCCGGACTGTATACTTTCAATAATGAGACGCTTCGTTTCTGGATGCACTATTGCAGTGAATATACGCTGCCATACGAACTGAACAGAAAAGAAGCGGGAAGACTGACTGTATTTGCAAACGAAATCGGTATGCGTACGGCTATGATCGTGTATGGCAGAATACCGATGATGATTACTGCCAACTGCATCAGGAAAACAACGGAATGTTGTGTGATGGAGTCCGGGTCAGACCGGAAGGAAAAGAAAGGAACGGATATACTGCGGGACCGTTATGGAACAGATTTCCCGGTGGAGATTAACTGCGATCATTGCTATAATATTATATACAATTCAGTACCGTATTCCCTTCATCTGCAGTCAGACGAAGTGTTGAAGATTGGTGCGGATATACGACGTTATGATTTTACAACGGAAAGCGCGGGCGAATGCCGGCAGATTCTGACAGGCAGGACATTTCCGTATGAAGCATATACGACAGGGCATATAAAAAGAGGCGTGGAGTAATATTTTATGGAATTATATATTACCGAACTTTCTAAGTATTTTATTACTTTATTTATTGCACTATATACGTTAGAATGTTTTTTGGTTTTTCGATTTCAGGATGAAGAGAGAAGAAGCGGTATTTATATCCGCCAGAATCTGTTGATGTTTCTGGTCCATTTTTCATGCTTTCTCGTAATATGTTTTGAGACTGGCAAGCTGGAATATCTTTTGTTTTATACGTTGCAGCAAATTTTGTTGTTTGCGACGATTGTCCTTTTCCGGATGATTTATCCGACGGGAAACCGGCTGATCATCAACAACATGTGCATGCTCTTAAGTATAGGATTTATTGTTTTGAGCAGGCTTTCTTTCGAGCGGGCAATCAAACAGTTCTTTATCGTGACGGTTTCTATTATCATTGGGATGGTTATCCCCTATTTTGTGCATAAACTGAAATTTCTTAAGAATCTCACATGGGTTTATGCAGCCGTCGGGGTCGTTGCTCTGGGAATTGTGCTGATTCTCGGTGCGACCACTTATGGATCTAAGATTTCTTACTCGATTGCGGGCGTGACGTTTCAGCCTTCTGAGTTTGTTAAGATTATTTTCGTCTTTTTTATTGCTGGAGCGCTCTACGAGACACATGATTTTCTACATGTTGCGCTGACTGCGGTAGTGGCGGGAATACATGTACTTATATTGGTGGCGTCAAGAGACCTTGGCAGCGCTTTGATATTTTTTATTGTCTATGTTCTGATGGTGTTTATCGCTACCGGTAACTGGGTATATCTGCTTCTGGGAATTACGGGAGGATGTGGTGCCGCCGTGGTCGCTTACCGTTTCTTTTCACATGTTCAGGTGCGCGTACAGGCATGGCAGGATCCGTTCAGTTGTATTGACGATGCGGGATATCAGATTACGCAGTCGCTCTTTGCTATCAGCAGCGGCGGCTGGTTTGGGCTTGGATTGTTTCGAGGTACGCCGGACTCTATTCCGTTTGTGGAAGCTGACTTTATTTTTTCAGCAGTTGCGGAAGAACTTGGAATCGCTTTTTCCATGTGCACCATATTGATCTGTATCAGTTGTTTTATTATGTTTATGAATATATCCGTCAAATTAAATGACCGATTTTATCACCTGATTGCCTTCGGACTGGGTGTTACTTATATTTTCCAAGTATTTCTGACAATCGGCGGTGGAACGAAGTTTATTCCGATGACCGGTGTTACGCTTCCGTTTGTCAGTTACGGCGGCAGTTCGATATTGACGTCGCTGATGATGTTTTTTATTATAGAAGGGCTTTATATCATCAGACGGGAAGAAGGAGCAAAACGTGGCAAAAAGAAGAAGAGAAGACGAAGAACAGAATATGAAGCTGTCACGAAAGAAATCGTCTCAGATGAAACCGGCTCAGAAGACGAACCGGAAGAGGAAGAAGAGGAATAGACAGATACTTGCGGTGACTTATCTTTTTGTTGCTGTGTTCCTTTGTATGATGGGATATACATGTCATTATGCCGTTACACATCAGCAGGAACTGATCAACAACAACTATAACGGCAGGCAGGAACTGCTCATATCGCAAAATACGAGGGGAACGATTTATGCGGCGGGAGGACAGATCCTTGCAGAGACAAAGACCGATGAAAACGGTAAGGAGTCAAGATCTTATCCGTATGACAATTTGTTTGCACATGTTGTGGGATATGCCTCTAACGGTAAATACGGCATTGAATCGAGCAGCAATTACTATCTGATTAATTCCAATGCCAAACTTGCAGATAAGGTGGCAAGCGACGTGGCAGGAGTCAAATATCCCGGGGACAGCGTATATACGACGCTCGATGTGGGTGTTCAGGAAGTAGCATACCAGTCGCTTGGTATCTATAAGGGGGCGATCATTGTCTCAGAACCCTCTACTGGTAAGATTATCGCGATGGTATCAAAGCCGGATTTTAACCCGAATACAATCGACGAAATATGGGCGGAACTTCTCGAGGACAAAGAAAGCACGGTGCTTCTAAATCGTGCCACACAGGGATTATATCCGCCGGGATCAACGTTTAAAATTGTGACGGCACTTGAATATATCCGTGAAAATCCGGACACATACAATCAGTACACTTATCAGTGCAACGGAAGATTTACACACGGAGAGGACCGGATCAATTGTTACCATGGTTCGGTTCACGGTTATGAGGACTTTACCAAATCCTTTGCGAAGTCGTGTAATGCCTCTTTTGCAAATATCGGTATGCAGATCGATCGTGCCGGATTCGGTAACACGTTGGACAGCCTGCTGTTCAACAAAGAACTGTCGGTTTCCTTCGCCTATAACCAGAGCAGGCTGGTAGTAGATGAAACCACGTCGGACTCTGACATCATGCAGGCGGCAATCGGACAGGGTACAACGCAGATTACTCCGCTTCATTTAAATATGATCACTTGTGCAATCGCCAATAAAGGTGTACTGATGAAGCCTTATATGGTAGAATGCGTAAAGAACAATGAAGGAAACATTATCAAACAATTCGAGTCCGACACATACAGGAAATTGATGTCGGAGGAGGAAGCGGCGGCGCTGAACGGCTTAATGCAGGAAGTTATAAAGAGCGGTACAGGAACGAAGCTGTCCGGCTTATCTTATACGGCCGCCGGAAAGACCGGATCTGCGGAATATAACAGCGTCAAGACAGATTCTCATGCTTGGTTTACGGGGTTTGCACCTGCTGAGAATCCAGAAGTCTGCGTGACGATTATCATCGAGGGCGCCGGGAGCGGCGGGGATTATGCGGTTCCCATTGCCAAGCGGATTTTTAATGAATACTTTGGATTATAACAGGAAAAGGAGTCTCTATGATAGAAGCGGTAAGCTGCGGAGGTGTAGTCATCTTTCGTGGAAAAATACTTGTACTTTATAAACATTTTCATAATAAATACGAGGGGTGGGTACTGCCGAAGGGTACAATGGAAGAAGGCGAGTCACGCACGGACACCGCGCTTAGAGAAGTGTATGAGGAAGCCGGGGTAGATGCATCCATCATGAAATATATCGGCAAAAGCCAGTATACTTTTGCCGTGCCGGAAGATGTCGTGTCCAAAGAAGTGCACTGGTATCTTATGATAGCAGACAGCTATTACAGCAAACCTCAAAAAGAAGAGTACTTCACAGATTCGGGATATTATAAATATCATGAAGCCTATCATCTTTTGAAATTTTCCAATGAAAAGCAGATATTGGAACAGGCATATAATAGCTATCTGGAACTAAAAAAAGAAAATATGTGGTTTAAAAGCACGTAGTATATACAAATTGACAGGTCAATCAGTAAATCGCAGCAATATCAAGTTCCGGTTCTTTTGCAAGATCAATCTCAACATCACCACTCTTAAGCAGCGGGCGGGTCAGATGTTCTTCATTGATCTGCATGATCTGAGCTTCCGCATCGTTTGTAAGCCGTACGTTAAAGCCAAGTTGTGTCGCCGCGATGTGGGACAGGATAGGTTTTAATATTGTCTCGTCATATTTAACATAGCCGTCTTTCTCGAAATTGGCAATCACTTGGAACGGATTCAACGAAAGTCTGTATGTTCTGGCGGAAGTCATTGCTTCATATGCGTCAATGATCGCGATATATTTTGCAAACACGTCAATCTTATCAGAACGAAGTCTGGATGGATAACCGGAGCCGTCGCAGCGTTCGTGATGCATCAGCGCTGCCTTCAAAACATGTTCATTCATGTCCTTATCCTTTAACATATCAAATGCGAGCATTGTATGCGTCTTTAACTTAGTAAATTCCAAGTCGGTCAGTTTTCCCGATTTCCACAGCAAATCCTGCGGGAGTTTGAGTTTGCCGATATCATAGAAGAATCCACACTGGATGAGCAGAAAAATATCTTCTTTGGAGAGATTCAGCCATGTGCCGAATACGCCTGCAATCAGTGCAGAGTTCAGACAATGCGCATAGGTCATGTCGTCTTCGCTTGGAAGCATGTTGTAAAGGAAATCAAGAAGCTGCTCCCCACTTCTTGCGCGGGACGTTATCTTGACGTACATTTCCATCAGCGCGTTCATTTTGACAGGTAAACCCTGTTCTACAAAGCCCCTCATCTGCTTGCGGTAAATCGACATACAATTATTGTAGGTGAGTTCAAATGATTTAAACTCCGAACTGAGACGGACTTTCTCAAAATGAGTCGTGGCATAGTCAATTTCCTCTTTGACGGAAACGCACATAATAGAGTAACGTGCCAGTCTTGCGATGACTGAATCGTCCACCACCGTGTCCTTCGAGTAGATTAGTTTATTTTGATAACTGTAAACGTCTTCACCGATTACCATACCGTTTTCCAGTGCCATACGCGCTACGTTTTTCATATAGAATCCCCCCTAAGTCGTATTTACAAACAATCATATGTATAAACAGAAGTAAATGCCGCCCGGCAATATATGCCAAAGAATGGTAATTGTCTGATAATAGTATAAAACTTTCATGTAATATGTGTCAATAATATAAAATGACGATTGCTTTATCCTTATAGACGACCCTTTTTATTTTATACAAAGTGTGTTAGAATAGCTTAAGCTGGTATAAGCTATGAGCTATGCTGAAGCAAATTCAATTTTTTCGGGAAAATACTATGAAATTTTATAAAAAACTTTATGTGGGAGATACTGTTAGTAATCCCGGCAAAACAAAAAGAAAACTGAAAAAATATGCGAAGCATACGAACGTCTATGTGATCGCGTATGTGGAAAAGGACAGACGGCTTGAAATATATCACAGCCTGATGCTGCAGCAATATTATTACAAAGAAAATCAGCCCTATATTGTTGGGATTGCGGGAAGTCAGGAAGAAGCAAATGAGATCATATGCAAAATTGCCGAAGAAGCCGTACAAAAGACGGGAGAAGCAGATTTAGTCAAGTACTTGTTTTCAGTTTAAGAAAAGGAATCATTTATTAAGCTTATGCTACATATTATTTTACTCATTCTAAAAATCATAGGTATTGTCCTTTTGTGTATAATAGGCATCATCCTTGTTTCCGTGCTCTGCGCGCTTTTTGTGCCGGTGAGATACAAGGTAAAGCTTAGCAGGGAGGAAGGAGAAGGCAATCCGCCGTTTACGGCTTATGTCAAGATTACCTGGTTTCTACACTTCGTGAATATCCTCATACGGTATCCCGGCGACGTAATCTTGCGGGTACGATTGATGGTTTTTACGCTTTTCAGGATTCCGGAGAAAAGAAAAAAAGCGGCAAAAAAGAAAAAAACAGAAGATGAAATAAAGAACAAATCGAACACAGCAACGGAAGAGGCAAACGAGCCTCAAAGTGATACGTCACAAAGTCCTGCGGCGGATGATTATGACGCTTTTGAAACACATTATGACCGGCAAGAAGAACCGCTTAGGACAGAAGTCGAAAAGGCTTTGCATGACCCGGCGCAGGAAACGGAACGGTCAGAGGAAAAGACTTCAGGGAAAAAGTTTTCCCTGAAGGATAAAATTCAAAAAATTATAGACAAAATCAGACAAATTATCGAAAAAATAAAAGCACTCTTTGAAAATATACAGTACACAATCAGAAAGTTCTGTGATAAAATAAAATCTACGTTGGATAATATACAATACTATCGTGAAGTAATGGAGAGCGATACCTTTAAAAGAACGTTGGAGTTATGCAAAGATGAGACAGGTGCCATCCTAAAGAGTCTGAAGCCGGATAAATTAGAGGCAGAACTTACTGTCGGCATGACAGATCCGGCTGTGACAGGGCAGATATTTGCTATTTATGGTATGCTGTATCCGCTGATCGGACAGAACGTTCATATTATCGGTGATTTTGAGAGCGACAGGACGCGCCTTGAGGGACAGATTTATATTCGTGGAAAAATCAGGGCATTTACATTCCTGAAGGCGGCGATCAAGATATATTTTAACAAGGATATCAAGAAACTGATTAAGCTATTAAAGAAGGAGGCTGTATAATGGCAGATAATAATTTTACGGGTGTGATTGAGTCATTGATGAAAGGAATGAATGCCGTAATCGGTACGAAGACAGTGGTAGGAGATGCAACACAGATCGGAGACACGATTATTCTGCCGTTAGTGGATGTCAGCTTTGGCGTGGGCGCGGGAGCCAGCGCCGCCGACAAGAAGAATGGCGGTGCCGGTGGATTTACGGCGAAGATGTCTCCCAGTGCGGTTCTTGTGATCAAGAATGGATCGACCAAGTTAGTCAATGTCAAGAATCAGGATACCGTAACGAAGGTGCTGGATATGATTCCGGATATTGTAGACAAATTTACCGCACCCAAAGAAGAGATGATAGAAGATGAAGCGGCTGTTGATATTGCCTTTCCGGAGGACGAATAAGCAGTTTTCATAAATAAGCTGCTTTCATAAAATGGATTAAGATATGTGGGAACTATTTGGCAATACTTTCATATAATGTATAAAGAAGCATAAGCAGGGGAATATATGAAGAAATTAATTGGGCTTGTGGCGTTTTGCATTGCTGCCGGTATGTTGTTTATGCTTTTTTTGGTAAATCGCTTTATCGGTCTGGTTCTCATCGTATTGTTGTTACTGATAGGTTATAATTTTTTTTGCTGTGATTAATATATCTGAATCCGGCAGAGGTTTGTTCTATGGAGAATTTCGAAGAAACGTTAGTACATGGTTCAGAGGAGGAGCTGCAGGAACTGAAGTCGTGGCTCTTTCGTGAAAATATACGATTGGCGACTGCGGCAAAAGAACTGGAACATATGCAGGAGCAATTCCTTAAAGAGAAAATACAGTTTCAGGAAGAAATGAAGCTGTTAAATCAGAAAATGTCCAGCGAACGTCAGCGGCTTAAGGAGGACAACCAGTTTTTTGAGAAAAAAATGGAAATCCTGCAGGGCGGATTCAGTCAGCTGGATATCGACCGGCGCCGATTGGACAAGGAGTGGGCAAGGCTTGCCGCTGAAAAAGAACTGTTGGGAGAGAGAAGTGTTTACGACGGTGGACCGGATGTTTCGCTTTTCTTCCATGGTGTCAGAAATCCGTTGTCTTTAAAGAAGCGTTATAAAGATTTGATTAAAATATTTCATCCGGATAATATAGCAGGTGATAAAGAAATCATTCAGCGTATCAATAAGGAATACGAGATGTTAAAAGGAAACTACGAAGGATTTAAGCAGGCGTAAGATTTTAGATCAGACGGTAGAAGTTCCGATAAAATACAAAGAAGTTGGTTATTCAACCAACTTCTTTTAACATTGTCATCCATCAATTATTAAGCTCTTTCAACTTTTCCGGATCTTAAGCAGCGTGTACAAACGTGCAGTTTCTTATTCGCACCGTTCACTTTACACATAACATTCTTGACATTAGAATTCCAAATTCTGTTAGATCTTCTATGAGAATGGCTTACGTTATTTCCGAAATGAGCGCCCTTACCACAAATATCACATTTAGCCATCTTTGCACCTCCTAACGATACAATCGATTCTTATTTGCTTACTTCTAAGCATCTGTGTCCATGTCTTAAACTCACACAACATTTGTATAATATCAGAAAGTAATTCGGAATGCAAGCAGAAATTACATTTTTTGGACATAAAATATCAGATATAAATAGATGAGCGGTAAAATTTGGATAATTTGTGTTTCATTTTTTGTAGTATCGGGTTATAATATCAGTGTATATTCAGAATAATAAGGAGGTAACTTATGAAAGTTTCTTCAATGGACACACATATGGGGAATATTTCTATCGATCAGGAAGTCGTTGCTCAGTATGCCGGTACGGTAGCGATGGAATGTTTCGGTGTGGTTGGCATGGCGAGCATGAATGTGAAAGACGGGCTTGTCAAATTACTCAAAAAGGATAGTATGACGCGCGGTATTCAAGTTCTCTTGAACAATAATAAGTTGACGCTCAATTTTCATATTATTGTCTCCTACGGCGTAAGTATACTTGCTGTATCGGATAATCTGATCAGCAACGTAAAGTATAAGGTAGAAGAGTTTACCGGAATAGAAATAGAAAAAATCAACATCTTCGTTGAAGGTGTCAGAGTAATTGACTGAGGGAGGACAGTGAGGTGGTTTCAAATACAATTGATGCGAAGACAATGGCGAAATTGTTTCTCGCAGGAGCAAAAAATCTTGAAAGTAAGAAAGAATGGATTAATGAATTAAATGTTTTCCCGGTGCCGGACGGCGATACCGGTACGAATATGACTCTGACGATTATGTCTGCGGCAAGAGAAGTAGCTGCGCTTCACGATATGGGCGATATTGATATGCAGTCACTGTGCAAGGCTATTTCATCAGGTTCTTTAAGGGGCGCAAGAGGTAACTCGGGCGTTATCCTTTCACAGTTATTCCGTGGTTTTACAAAAGGCGTCAAGGAACACGACGAGATTACCATTCCGGTACTCGCCGCCGCCTTTGAAAAGGCGGTGGAAACCGCTTATAAGGCTGTTATGAAGCCTAAAGAGGGAACAATTCTTACGGTTGCCAAAGGGGCTGCCGTCAAAGCAAGAGAACTGGCAGACAGCGGCATGGAAGATATGGCTGAATTCTTAAATCAGGTCATTACCCATGCTGATGAGGTGCTGGAGCAGACGCCGGAAATGCTTCCGGTATTAAAGCAGGCAGGAGTGGTTGACTCTGGCGGTCAAGGGCTTATGCAGGTGCTAAAGGGCGTGTACGACGCTTATATGGGTAAAGAGATCGATCTGACATTGAACGATGTGAGCACGACGCATTCCAGTGTCAAAGCTTCAGGAGTTAATCTGGAAGCGCAGGCAAATGCGGAAATCAAGTTCGGATATTGCACAGAATTTATTATTATGTTAAATAAAGTGTTCAATATAAAAGCAGAGATGGATTTCAAAGCTTATCTGGAGTCGATTGGCGATTCTATCGTGGTTGTAGCGGATGAGGACGTGGTAAAGGTACATGTACATACCAACGACCCCGGTCTTGCCATCCAGAAAGCATTAAAATACGGTGCGCTGTCAAACATGAAAATTGACAATATGCGTCTGGAACATCAGGAAAAACTATTCAAGATGTCACAGAAGGAAGCACCGGTCGAAGAAACGCCGGCGGCAGACGAACCGAAGAAGGACGTCGGTTTCATTGCCGTGTCCGTAGGCGACGGCATTAATGAGATTTTTAAAGGATTGGGCGTAGACTATATTATCGAAGGTGGACAGACGATGAATCCGAGTACGGAAGATATGTTAAATGCCATCGATCAGGTCAATGCAGACAATATTTTTATCCTGCCGAACAATAAAAATATTATTTTGGCGGCTAATCAGGCGCAGTCGCTTGTTAAGGATAAGAAGATTATTGTCATTCCTACGAAGACAGTTCCGCAGGGGATTACGGCAGTGATTAATTATGTGCCGGATTTATCTGTGGAAGAGAACGAAGAAACTATGAAGAGCGAAATCGTTAATGTTTCTACCGGTCAGGTTACTTATGCCGTTCGAGATACAAATATAGACGGCAAAGAAATCAAGCAGGGTGATTTTATGGGTATTGGTGATTCCGGTATTCTTTCGGTCGGAACTGCAATCTCTGACGTGACGATGCAGATGATTGAAGAGATGATGTCGGAAGAACTGGAGTTGATCAGTATTTACTACGGTTCGGAGATTACGGAACAAGACGCCGAAAGTCTTCGCGCAAAAGTCGAAGAGAAATATTCTTCCTGCGATGTTGAATTACAGTATGGCGGACAGCCGATTTATTATTATATTGTGTCAGCCGAGTAAAAAAGCGTCGCCCGGCGGCGACGCTTAAGAGAATGCTCCGCATTCTCCTCGCACCCCGCCACGATTACAGCAATTTCCTATCACGTAAAAAGTGTCGCCCAGCGGTGAAGATTCAATCGCGAATTTTCATTAAATAATGTCCGGAAGAATGTGAAGTTTTGCATTCTTCCGGTTTGTAAAAACGTTATTAAGATATATTATGCGGAATATTCTAAGTAACTCGTAAGTCTGTGCCCTGATGATATTAGGGCTTTTTTAGGTTAAGGTGGAAATCATGGATATTACGTCGCTTAAAGGAATCGGAGAGAAAACGGCACAATTATTCTACAAACTTCATATCACGACGGCAGAGGAACTCGTACATTATTATCCGCGGGATTATGAGTATTTTACCGCGCCCGTCAGCCTGAAAGAAGCCGGAAGAGAAGCGCCTGTTGCAATTGCCGGGCGCATTCGCGGCAATGTTGCCACAAGACATATAAGAGGATTAAGTATTACTTCCTTTGAAGTCATGTGTACAGACGGGGCAATACTGAATATGACGTATTTCAATATGCCTTATCTGAAGAACAGCTTGAAAAGGGATGTAACATATGTTTTTCGAGGTGTTTTACAGGTCAAAGGCAGCCGTTATGTGATGGAACAGGCAAAAATGTATAAGCCTGAAGAGTATGACAAAATGGTTAACCGTATGCTGCCACGATATTCGACAACTAAGGGACTTAGCAGCAATACAATTGTGAAAGCAGTGAAACAGGCTGTCAAAGCAGTGAGACTCGACGAAGACTACCTTCCTGAAGAAATAAGAGATGCCAACAACTTTTATCCGCTGAAAGAGGCCGTTTGTCAAATACATTTTCCGGACAGCAGAGAGACGCTGATAAAGGCAAGGGAACGGCTTGTTTTTGATGAATTTCTGTTATTTATTCTGATGATACGCAGAATGAAAGATACGAACCGGCAAATAGTGAACGGATATCCAATGATAGAAGTTGCGGAAACAACAAGGCTTCTGGAGGCGCTTCCTTATAGACTGACTAACGCGCAGCTCAAAGTCTGGGGGGAAATTCAGGAAGACCTGCTCTCCGAACATACGATGAACCGTCTGATTCAGGGAGATGTCGGTTCCGGCAAAACGATTCTCGCGTTTCTCGCGTTGTTAATGTGTGTGGCAAACGGCTATCAGGGCGCTATGATGGCGCCTACGGAAGTATTGGCGGCACAACATTATGAGACGCTTATGCAGATGCAGAAGCAATACAACCTGCCCATTCGTCCCGTGCTGCTTACAGGGTCTACTCCGGCTAAGGAGAAACGTGCTGCCTACGCGCAGATTGAAAGTGGCGAGGTAAATATCATTCTCGGCACGCACGCACTGATACAGGACAAGGTGATCTATCACAATCTTGCGTTAGTCATCACCGACGAACAGCATCGTTTCGGGGTGCGGCAGCGTGAAAGTCTTGCTATGAAAGGGAATGCCGTACATGTGCTCGTCATGAGTGCGACACCGATTCCGAGAACTTTGGCAATCATTCTGTATGGAGATTTGAATATTTCCGTGTTAGATGAACTTCCGGCGAACAGACTGCCTATCAAAAACTGTGTGGTGAATACATCGTACCGTGATACGGCATACCGCTTTATGGAAAAAGAAATATCCGAGGGACGGCAGATATATATCATATGTCCGATGGTGGAGGAAGGTGAAATGGACGAGCTTGAAAACGTGGTATCCTATACTGCGAAGCTTAAAGGAATCCTGAATCCTTCCATACAAATCGCAGCGCTGCATGGTAAAATGAAAGCAGCGCAGAAGAACCGTATCATGGAAGCTTTTGCCGCACATGAGATTGACGTCCTTGTATCTACCACTGTAATAGAGGTCGGCATCAATGTTCCGAATGCCACGGTTATGATGATAGAGAATGCAGAGCGTTTCGGACTCGCCCAGCTTCACCAGCTCAGAGGACGTGTAGGACGCGGAACGGCGCAATCGTACTGTATTTTCATGAGTAAATCGGAAAAACCGGAGACAATGGATCGATTAAAGATTCTGAACGAATCCAATGACGGATTTTATATTGCTTCACAGGACTTAAAGCTGCGAGGTCCCGGAGATTTATTCGGCATCAGACAAAGCGGCGCGCTGTGTTTCACGCTGGGAGACATCTATCAGGACGCAGGTATTTTGCAAAATGCCAGCAAATGGGCAGGGATCATACTTGACAAGGACGCGTCGCTTACAGGAGCACAGTATGCTTCTTTACGTGAGTATTTGGAGCAAGCTTCAATAAATGAGGTTGACTTTAGAACTATCTGAAAGTAATATGGTTAAGTAGGCTTTTGTGTATTTTTATAATTCAGATATGGAGAAATAAACAGATATGGCTAAGAAAATTGCAATCGTTACCGACAGTAACAGCGGTATTACACAGGCACAGGCGAAAGAATTAGGACTGCATGTACTTCCGATGCCTTTTATGATCAACAACGAAACGTATTATGAAGATATTACGCTGTCGCAGGAACAATTCTATGAGCGTCTGGCACAAGGGGCAGATGTGATTACAAGCCAGCCCTCCCCGGATGCGGTCATGAAATTGTGGGATGAACTTCTTATGGAGTATGACGAGATTGTTCATATTCCTATGTCCAGCGGTCTCAGTGGTTCCTGTCAGAGTGCGATAATGCTGGCGGAAGATTATGACGGAAAGGTTGCGGTAGTTAATAACCAGAGAATATCCGTCACCCAGAGGCAGTCTGCGTTTGATGCAATGCAGTTGGCAGGGCGCGGAATGGATGCTGCGCAGATCAAGGAGTTTCTTGAGAACGATAAATTCAATTCCAGTATCTATATTATGCTGGACACGTTATATTATCTGAAAAAGGGCGGAAGAATTACACCGGCAGCCGCAGCGCTCGGTACGATTCTGAAACTCAAACCGGTGTTGCAGATTCAGGGCGATAAGCTTGATGCTTTCGCGAAGGCTAGAACAATTTCACAAGGGAAATCTATTATGATGAACGCCATTCGCAGTGATATGGAGAAGCGGTTCGGCGGCGTAAACAGTGATAACATCTGGCTTCAGATAGCTTATACATATGATATTAATGCCGCAACACAACTGAAAGAAGAGGTAGCCGCGCAATTCCCGGGATTTGATATTCACATGGATCCTTTGTCGTTAAGCGTCGCCTGTCATATCGGACCCGGCGCGCTGGCAATAGCGTGCTGCAAGAAAATAGATTGAGTCACGCGTGACTTAGAGGTTATAAATTTATGGCGCAGTTTACATCCGCAAACGATGAGAAAGAATTAGCTTTACAGAAAGAGTATATGAAGAAAGCCGCTTCCTATGTGGCAGGTTTAGAGGTACAGATTGGACACAAACCGTTGTGTTGTGTGACTACATTCGGCTGTCAGATGAATGCCCGGGATTCCGAGAAACTGCTGGGTATTCTGACACAGATCGGATATGAACCGACAGACCGTGAAGAGGAAGCGGATTTTGTCATTTATAACACCTGTACGGTGAGAGATAACGCCAATCAACGTGTTTATGGCAGACTGGGATTTTTGAACAGCCTGAAACGCAAAAAGCCGCATTTGAGAATCGCTCTGTGCGGCTGTATGATGCAGGAGAACAGCGTTATTGAGAAAATCAGGAAAAGTTACCGGTTTGTTGATTTGATTTTCGGAACACATAATATCTTTAAATTTGCACAGCTTCTTGTGACAATGTTTGAAAATAACGAAATGATTATTGATATCTGGAATGAAACAGACCAGATAGTGGAAGACTTACCGGTTAACCGTAAATATTCTTACAAGTCAGGAATTAATATTATGTTTGGCTGTAATAATTTTTGCAGTTATTGTATCGTGCCCTATGTCCGCGGACGTGAGAGAAGCAGGGAACCGAAAGATATCCTGACGGAGATTGAACGTCTTGTAAAAGACGGTGTTGTAGAAGTCATGCTGCTCGGACAAAACGTCAATTCTTATGGAAAGAATCTGGAGCATCCGATTACTTTTGCACAGTTGCTGCGTGAAGTGGAACAAATCGAAGGTCTTAGACGTATTCGCTTTATGACGTCCCACCCGAAAGATTTATCCGACGAGCTGATCGATGTCATGAGCAAATCAGAGAAAATATGCCGGCATCTCCATCTTCCGGTGCAGGCCGGTTCCGATAGAATTCTGCAGGCAATGAACAGGCGTTACACTAAAGAGCAGTATCTTGCGCTGGTGAACAAGATTAAGACTGCGATGCCGGATATTGCCATCACAACGGATCTTATCGTGGGATTTCCCGGTGAGACTTTGGAAGATGTGGAAGAGACGATTGATGTTGTGAAAAAAGTGGGTTATGATAACGCTTTTACGTTTATTTATTCCAAGAGAACGGGAACTCCGGCGGCAGCCATGACAAATCAGGTGCCTGAGGAAGTGGTCAAACAAGGCTTCGATAAACTCCTGAAAGTAGTACAGGATACGGCACGAGAACGCGCGGCGCTTTTGCGGGGGCAGGTCATGGAAGCGTTGGTGGAAGAAGTAAATGAGCAGGATAAATCGCTGATGACGGGACGTTTGTCCAACAATATACTCGTACATTTTCCGGCGGATAAGACTCTGATCGGACAGATAGTGATGGTATCGTTGGATACATGCCACGGATTCTACTATACCGGGCATATAGTTGAATAACGAATGAATAGCCGGCAGACCGTTTCTAAGTAGGAACGGCAAGTGCCGACAAACTACAAAAATAACGAAAACGAAGAAAGACGGTTAAGATAAATGGCAGAACTCACCCCGATGATGCAACAGTATCTGGAGACAAAAAAAGAATATCAGGATTGTATCCTTATGTATCGGCTAGGCGATTTCTATGAAATGTTTTACGAGGATGCTCTTGTGGCGTCCAAAGATCTGGAGATTACTTTGACCGGCAAGAATTGCGGGCAGGAAGAGAAAGCGCCCATGTGCGGCGTGCCGCATCATGCACTGGAAGGATATTTGAGCAAACTGGTTTCCAAGGGACATAAAGTAGCTATCTGTGAACAGATGGAAGACCCTAAAATGGCAAAGGGCATCGTTAAACGTGAGGTTGTCCGTATCGTGACGCCCGGTACGAATTTGAATATGCAGACGCTTGAGGAAACGAAGAACAACTATCTGATGTGCGTCGTTTATTTTCCTGGCAAAACAGGTATTTCCATAGCGGATGTCACTACAGGAGATTACTATCTGACGGAAGTGGACGATATCCGTAAATTACAGGATGAAGTCAATAAATACGAACCTTCCGAGATTATCTGTAACGAACAGTTTTTTGTCAGCGGTTATGATACCGATGATCTAAAGAATCGTCTCGGCGTTACAATTTACGCTCTCGCATCGCATTATTTCGACGAAGATCATTGCCGCAAAAGCCTGTTGAAGCATTTTCATGTGAATACGCTTGCGGGTCTGGGCATTGAGGATTTTCCGTCCGGTGTCATTGCGTCGGGTGCGCTTCTGCAATATCTCTACGAGACACAGAAAACTTCGCTCGTACATTTTACGCATATCTATCCCTATGTGACGAGCAAATATATGCTTCTCGACAGCGCTACAAGGCGGAATCTGGAGTTAACGGAGACGCTGCGGGAGAAGCAGAAGAAAGGCTCGCTTCTAGGAGTGCTGGACAAGACCAAAACTGCTATGGGAGGGCGTCTGCTGCGCAAATATATTGAGCAGCCTCTGATTGATAAAGCCAAAATGGAAAACCGGCTTGATGCGGTGGAAATGTTGTGCAAGAAAAGTGTGGACAGAGATGAACTGCGGGAATACTTGAACGCCATTTATGACTTGGAACGTCTGCTTGGTAAAGTAAGCTATAAGACAGCTAACCCAAGGGATTTGATCGCTTTCCGTAATTCTCTGGCAATGCTGCCTTCCATTAAAACGGTGCTGCATGATTTGGACGCGGCGCTTTTGGTAAACATCAATGAACATATAGACGGTCTGGAAGATATATACAACTTAATTGATTGCGCTATTATCGAAGAACCGCCTATCTCTATCAGGGACGGCGGTATGATCAAAGAAGGATTCAACGAAACGATCGATTCCCTGCGCAAAGCGAAAACAGACGGCAAAAACTGGCTGGCGGCGCTTGAGGAGGAAGACCGTGAACGTACCGGAATTAAAAATCTTCGAATTAAGTATAATAAAGTATTCGGCTATTATTTTGAAGTAACTAATTCCTACAAAAACTTTGTACCAGAAGATTATATCCGCAAACAGACGCTTGCCAATGCGGAACGATATACGACTCCGAGACTTAAAGAGTTGGAAGATTCGATATTGAACGCGGAGGACAAACTGTCGTCTTTGGAATATGATATGTTCTGTGAAGTCAGAGACGCCATTACCGCGCAGATGGAACGCATTCAGAGGACGGCGCGGGCTGTCGCGCGGCTGGATGTATTTACTTCCCTGTCTTATGTGGCTGAGCGCAATCAGTATGTGCGGCCAGCTCTCAATGAAAAGGGAACCATCGACATCAAAGACGGAAGACATCCCGTGGTGGAACAAATGATAAACAACGATATGTTTATCTCAAACGATACTTATCTGGACAATCAGAAGCATTGTATAGCCGTGATTACAGGACCCAATATGGCAGGTAAATCAACCTATATGCGTCAGACAGCCTTAATTGTTCTGATGGCTCAAATTGGTTCTTTCGTCCCTGCTAAGAAGGCAAATATCGGCATTGTCGATCACATATTTACGCGTGTGGGCGCTTCGGACGATTTATCCAGTGGGCAGTCTACTTTTATGGTGGAAATGAATGAAGTGGCGAATATTCTGCGGAATGCCACGGCAAACAGTCTTCTTGTCCTTGACGAAATCGGAAGAGGAACGTCCACGTTTGACGGACTGAGTATCGCATGGGCGGTCATTGAACATATCAGCAACCGCAAACTATTGGGCGCTAAAACGCTTTTTGCAACACATTACCATGAACTGACTGAGTTGGAAGATAAGATGGATAATGTAAATAATTACTGCATAGCCGTCAAAGAAAAGGGCGACGATATCGTCTTTCTGCGCAAAATCATTAAAGGCGGCGCAGACAAAAGTTACGGTATTCAGGTGGCAAAACTTGCCGGTGTGCCGGATATGGTCATAGACCGCGCCAAGGAAATCGTGGAACAGCTCAGTGATAACGATATCATAGAGAAAGTTCAGAATATTGAAATCAATATCAAGAACGAGAAATACAAACCCGTGAAATACGACGAGGTGGATATGGAGCAAATCTCTCTCTTTGATACGGTCAAAGACGAGGATATCATTAAAGAACTGCAGGAGATCGACGTGGGAAATCTGACGCCGGTCGATGCGCTCAACACGCTGTACAGACTGCAGAATAAACTTAAAAACAGATGGTGACAAAATAAGTATCAGTTATCACAAGAGAAAGATGAAGGTCGAATATGGCAATCATAAATGTTTTGGATCATCAGACCATTGACAAGATTGCCGCCGGCGAAGTAGTGGAACGTCCGGCGAGCGTGGTCAAAGAGCTGGTGGAAAATGCAATTGACGCAGGCGCGGACGCCGTTACCGTGGAGATTAAAGACGGAGGGATATCATTTATCCGCGTTACCGATAACGGCGGCGGAATAGAGAAGACTCAGGTGCGCAATGCTTTTCTTCGACATGCCACCAGTAAGATTGCTTCGGCAGATGACTTGACCAGTTTGGTCAGTTTAGGATTTCGCGGAGAAGCGCTGGCGAGTATCGCCGCGGTTTCTATGGTGGAATTGATTTCCAAGACGCCGCCGGACCTTACGGGGATTCGTTATGTAGTAGAGGGCGGTATAGAGAAAGAGGAAGAAGAAATCGGTGCGCCCGATGGAACGACCGTTATGGTGCGCAGCCTTTTCTATAATACGCCCCCACGGAAGAAGTTCTTAAAACAGCCGCAGACAGAAGGATCCTATGTGGCTGATCTGATGGAACATCTTGCCATGTCCAATCCCGGTATTTCCTTCAAATTTATCATGAACGGACAGACGAAATTCTACACGAACGGAAATCATGATTTGCATGAGATTATCTATCGTATTTATGGTAAAGAGATTTCCGCGCAGCTTGTGCCCTTTCATTTTAATGAGGACGGCGTAGTTATTGATGGTCTTTTGGGAAAACCGGTAATCAACCGGGCGAACCGCAGTTATGAGATTTTCTATGTCAACGGCAGATATATTAAGAGTACACTGATCAGCAAGGCAATCGAGGAAGGATACCGTGCTTATCTGATGCAGCACAAATTTCCCTTTTGCGTACTTCATTTTCAGATTGATACGAACCGGATTGATGTGAATGTCCATCCGACGAAAATGGAGGTGCGGATTGCCGACGAACCGCTATTCTATGATTCGGTCAGGAATGCAATCTATCAGGCCCTGCATGAGACGGAGATGATACCGGAGGTAACGCTTGATGATAAACCAAGGGACAAGGACATTAAGAATAGTATCAAAGAAACCGTTCCGGAGCCTTTCGAACGCCAAAGAATTGCCGAAACAGAAAATAGAAGAAGCGACGCAAAACCTGTCGTTTCAGAGAAGAGAACAAACGATACAACAAACTACACAATGCCGCTCTCGCAGCCTGTCCCCGACCGCGTAAAGGAGATTCCGGTATATCAAGTATCGAAAGATGTGATACAGAAGCCCTCGCAGGTGCAGTTGTTTGATGACAAAATACTCTCAGATCATGCAAGAGCGCAATATGAAATCATCGGGCAGTTATTTGATACCTATTGGCTGATTTCTTATGAGGACAAGCTTCTGATCATCGACCAGCATGCCGCCCATGAAAAAGTAAAGTACGAACGTTTTATGAAGCGTTTCAGGGATCATGATATTGTATCGCAGACAATGATTCCGCCCATGATCGTAACCTTGAGCGGAAGAGAAGAGGAATGCTACTTAAATCATGCGGAAGATTTTTATGCACTCGGCTTTGTCATCGAAGAATTTGGCGGCAGCGAATACGCAATCCGCAGTGTACCGTTAGATTTATATGGCTATACGGAGCAAGATTTTTTCCGTGAAATATTGGATGAATTGCTGGCAGAACCTTTGAAGGGGACGCCGGAGACAATCCGCATTCGTATTGCAACCATGGCGTGCAAGGCTGCCGTCAAGGGAAATATGCGCATCAGCAGACAGGAAGCGGAGCAGTTGATTGATGAACTTTTGACACTTGAAAATCCGTATCATTGTCCGCATGGACGCCCAACCATTATCTCGATGTCAAAATATGAGATTGAAAAGAAATTTAAGAGGATCGTGACATAATGAATCAACCGGACAAACCAAAGGTCATATCAAACGGTAAGCCGCCGCTTATTATTCTGACCGGACCAACCGCGGCAGGGAAATCCGAACTTTCGATTGAACTGGCAAAGCGCATTGGCGGTGAAATTATTTCCGCCGACTCCATGCAGGTGTATCGCCATATGGACATCGGTTCCGCCAAAATTATGCCGGATCAGATGGTTGGTGTTCCTCATCATCTGATCGACGTACTGGAACCGACGCAGGAGTTTAACGTGGTTATTTTTCAGAAGATGGCTAAGGAAGCTTTGCGTGGTATCTATGACCGCGGACAGATACCGATTGTCGTCGGCGGGACAGGATTCTATATTCAGGCACTTTTATACGACATTGATTTTACGGAGAATGATGAAGATACGGCATTGAGAAATCAACTGGAAAAGATTGCTGAGACGCAAGGGAATGAGGTTCTTTTCGAGAGATTAAGACGTATTGACCCTGAATCGTGCGAGAGCATTCATGCCAACAACGTAAAGAGAGTCATCCGTGCGATTGAATTCTATGAAAAGACCGGTATGAAAATCTCAGAGCATAATAAAATACAGCGGAAAAACAGTTCACCATATCACTTTGCCTATTTTGTATTAACCGATGACAGAAAGATATTGTACGACAGAATTGATGCAAGAGTTGATATCATGATGGAACAGGGATTGGTTGATGAGGTGTCCGCCCTTGCGGCTGCCGGTTGTACAAGAGATATGGTGTCAATGCAGGGTCTTGGTTATAAGGAAATACTGGACTATCTGGATGGGCATACGACGCTCGAAGAAGCCGTATACCTGATCAAACGGGATACGAGACATTTTGCCAAGAGACAGCTTACTTGGTTTCGCAGGGAACGCGACGTTATCTGGGTGGAAAAATCGGAATTCAGTGATGACAAAGAGAAGACGCAAGAATTGATTTTGGAATGTCTGCTCTCTGTGTTACGCGATAAAGCGATGATTTCGAAAACATAATATCAGGAACTGATAAAGAATATAGGAAGATGAAAATGATTGAATTAAATAAACAATATGAACGATTTGGTATCTCTGAGGATGTATATCGGTTTGGAGAGTCAATTCTTAACTCATTGGAGCCAAGATTTAAACAGATTGATGAAATTGCAGAGTATAATCAGTTGAAAGTTATACGCGCCATGCAGGAGTGTAATGTCAGTGAAGCTTGTCTTCTCGGAACGACGGGTTATGGTTATAATGATTTGGGCAGGGATACGTTAGAGAAAGTTTATGCTTCTTTCTTCCATACGGAAGATGCGCTGGTACGTCCTCAGATTACTTGTGGGACGCATGCGCTCGCGCTTGCTTTGATGAGCAATCTGCGTCCCGGAGACGAGTTGATGTCCCCAGTCGGAAAACCTTACGACACTTTGGAGGAGGTCATAGGAATCAGACCGTCCAAAGGGTCGCTGAAAGAATACGGCATCTCTTACAAGCAGGTAGATCTTCTTGCGGACGGTTCTTTTGATTATGACGGCATACGCGCTGCGATCAGCGATAAGACGAAGCTTGTCACGATCCAGCGTTCCAAAGGCTATCAGACAAGACCGACTCTGTCTGTCGCACGTATCGGAGAATTGATACGTTTTATTAAGGACATTCGACAGGATATCGTCTGTATGGTGGACAACTGTTACGGAGAATTTGTGGAGATAATGGAACCTACCGATGTGGGCGCAGACATGGTAGTCGGCTCCCTGATCAAAAATCCCGGCGGCGGTTTGGCGCCTATCGGCGGCTATATAGCCGGCAGAAAAGAATGCGTTGAAAATGCAGCTTATCGGCTGACTTCTCCCGGGTTGGGTAAAGAGGTCGGCGCATCTCTCGGGATTCTTTCGTCATTTTATGAAGGGCTTTTTTTGGCGCCAACTGTCACCGCGAATGCATTAAAAGGTGCGGTTTTTGCGGCAAATATATACGAGAAACTGGGATTTCCCGTTGTGCCGGACGGTTCCGAGAGCAGACATGATATTATTCAGGCAGTCACCTTCGGTTGTCCGGAAGGAGTGATCGCATTCTGTCAGGGAATTCAGGCGGCAGCTTCCGTAGACAGCTTCGTTACGCCTGAACCATGGGATATGCCCGGCTATGATTCACAGGTGATTATGGCGGCCGGCGCTTTCGTATCCGGTTCTTCCATTGAACTGAGTGCGGATGGACCGATTGCGCCACCGTACGCCGTATATTTTCAAGGTGGTTTGACGTTTCCCCATGCGAAGCTGGGAATTCTGAAAACACTGCAAAATTTAGTCGATCAGCGAATCATATCTGCGGACTTTGACAAATTGTAAACTTATTTGAATTCTTGAAACTTTTATTAAAATTTGGCAAATTTTGTATACATCAAAATACGGTTGTGATAAAATGAGCGTTGGGAAAGGAGATTCTCATTCGTATGCGTAAGAATAACTGGGCATGTTTCCTGCTGGTTCTGGCGGGTATTGTGATTGGCGGCTTTATAGGAAGCCTGTTTCCGGAAACATGGTTAAACTATGGACAGTCTTTTGGCTTATCATCGCCGCTTATATTGGATTTGGGAATCTTAAGCATTACGTTTGGGCTTTCTATCAGGATTACGATTGCGAGTATCTTAGGTATTGCGGTTGCAGTCGTTATCTATCGATTTATTTAAGATAAATCTTTACCCGTCGTTTAAGGAGAGAAGCTGTCGGGAAAGAGATTGAATGAAATCAGACAAGTATGAGAACAATGAGTATTACAGGATGCAGAATCTTCCATATGAGAAATTTATTTCCTATGGAAGTAAGTCGCTTACCGATTCGGAACTTCTGGCAATTCTTTTGCGGACAGGAACACGTGGTATAGGTGTAAAGGAACTTGCGGAAACTGTATTATCAAAAACTGCGCGTTACGGCAACGGACTGTTGGGACTGTACCATGTGCCGCTCAAGGAATTACAGCAAATTGACGGAATCGGCAGGGTAAAGGCAATCCAGCTCAAAACGATTGCTGAGCTTTGTACAAGAATGGCACAGGCGAAGGCAAAGGGAAAGCTGTCTTTTCATAATCCGAAGACGGTAGCTGACTATTACATGGAACGCTTCCGGCACGAAAATGTAGAGCATATTATGTTGCTGCTTTTTGACTCCGGACTGCACCTGATTGAGGAAAGTATTCTTTCCAAGGGAACTGTCAATGCTTCGCTCGTATCGCCAAGAGAAGTGTTTATACATGCTTTTCAGGCACAAGCGGCGGGCATTATGCTTCTGCACAACCATCCCGGAGGTAATCCGATACCTAGCGAAAACGATATTAAGGTTACGGAGCGTATTGAGCAGATCGGTATATTGGCAGATATCCCCCTTTATGACCATATTATTATAGGGGACAATAAATATTTCAGCTTTAAAGAAAGCAGATTAATGGCAGGAATGCCATATTCCGGGAGCGTAATACAAGAAAGAGAGGGGTAGCTGTCTTGGCTAACAATGCATTTGGAATTGATTTAGGTACGAGTAATATCAAAATATATAACCGTTCGGACGACGATGTTTTCGTTGAGAAGAATATGATTGCCATCGAGAACAAGAAAAATTTGTTCGCATACGGCGATTCGGCTTTCGAGATGTATGAGAAGGCGCCCAGCAATATCAGTATCACTTATCCGCTCAGCAACGGCGTGATTGCAGATATACAAAATATGGAAATGTTGATCAAATATTTTCTCAGCGACCTGATGAAGAACAATTTGAAACCGGCGGATTATTATATTGCCGTTCCTTGGGATGTGACGGAAGTCGAGAAGAGAGCTTTTAAAGATTTAATTAAGGAGTCTAACGTTAAAGCAAAGAAGGTCATGGTTGTTGATAAGGCTGTCGCTGACGGACTCGGACTCGGTATAGATGTCAAAAATTCACAGGGCGTTTTGGTCGTCAATGTCGGATTTGATACTACAGAAATATCGATTCTGTCTCTTGGAGGTATTGTTCTTAGCCGGTTAATCAAGGTGGGCGGGCGCAAATTCGACGACGCAATCAAGGCGGCGATCCGTCGTGAGTACAGCCTGATTATCGGCGGCAAAACAGCGGAAGTTGTCAAAATGTCTCTTTTGGATCTGGAGGAACAGCGTCTCGGCGCGCTGGTGTACGGGCGAGATATTGTTACAGGCCTTCCGGTAGAACGCGAAATTCCTACCGCATTGGTTGACGACTGTCTGACGGAGCACTTCAATACTATCATAGATAATATCAAGGTGATTCTTGAACGCACGCCCCCTGAACTTGCTGCGGACATCTACCGCCATGGTATCTACCTGACCGGAGGAGCATCTCAGGTAAGTAATCTTGCAAGGCTGATGAGTAAGGGCACCGGACTTAAGGTGAACGTATCAGAGAATCCCATGACCAGTGTTGCGCTGGGGCTTGCCAAAATCATCAACGATGATAATTATAAAACGGTAGCATATGCAATAGAAGGAATGAGTAAATGAGTCCAATCGTAAAAAGAAAAGGAGAGAAATTTACGTTACCAAGTAAATATCTCCTTTTTATTTTAACAATCCTATGCACCGGCATGGTGCTGCTTACCTTTAACACAACTGTGTTCAGCGGTCCGTTAAGCGCTGTGGCAGGTTATACGGTTGTGCCCTTTGAGGAGGGAATCAGCGCTGTCGGAAGCTGGCTTGCGGGACGTTCGGAGGAACTTGTGCAGATCAGAGATCTTCTTGCAGAAAATGAACGTTTAAAACAGCAGGTTGATGAGTTGACAATTGAGAACACAAGATTGCAGCAGGATCGGTATGAGTTAACTAACTTGAGAGAACTGTATCATCTTGACGCTCAGTACGACGAGTATGAGAAGACCGGTGCGCGTATTATCGCAAGAGATTCCGGCAATTGGTTCTATTCGTTTGTCATTAACAAGGGCGTCAAAGACGGCATTGAAGTTGATATGAATGTGATGGCAGGAAGTGGTCTGGTCGGCAGAGTTGTGGATGTTGGCCCAAACTGGTCTAAAGTAAAGGCGATCATTGCAGATGACTCAAATGTCAGCGCAATGGTATTGTCCAGTTCCGACAATATGATCGTATCCGGAAATCTGAAGCTTTATGCCTCCGGCGTCATAGAGTTTGAGCAGTTAGTGGACAGTGATAATGTCGTTGTGGAGGGAGATAAAATTGTCACTTCCAATATCAGCGACAAATATCTTCCGGGTATTTTAGTCGGGTATATCAGCACGATTAATCAAGATGCCAACAACTTAACGAAATCAGGTTATATCACGCCTGCAGTCGATTTTGAGCATTTAGAGGAAGTTCTTGTGATCATGCAGCTTAAGCAGTCAATAGAAGAATAGGAGCATTCATGAAGCGTGCCATTATCACTACCTTTTTGATTTTCATATGTTTTCTGCTGCAGTGCACGGTATTTCATACCTTAGCTTTCGGCGGTATCGTGCCGAATCTGATGATTGTACTGACGGCTTCCTTCGGATTTATGCGCGGAGAAAAGACAGGCCTTTTGATCGGATTTTTCTGCGGTCTTCTGGCTGATATATTTTTTGGGGATTCCATAGGTTTTTATTCTCTTTTATACATGTATATCGGTTACATGAACGGTAAATTTTGTACGATATTTTATCCGCAGGATATTAAGCTTCCCATAGCGCTTATTCTTGCAAGCGACTGTTTCTACGGGATAATCTGCTATGTGATACTGTTTCTTCTGCGGAGCAGATTTGATTTCGGATACTACTTCGTGCATATTATTCTGCCGGAAATCGTCTATACGATCGTTGTGACTATATTTTTATACCCGCTCGTCCTCTGGATTAATACAAAGCTGGAACGGAGCGAACTAAGGAGTGGTAAAAAGTTTGTTTGATCATATGCTGGAACAATTTAAAGAAAACTTCATGAATATGATCACCTCGCGCCTGCTTGTGCTTGTGTTTGTTCTGTTTGGTATGGGCGGCTATCTGATCTACACGATATTTCAACTGCAGATCGTGCACGGGGAAGAGTATTACAACAATTTCCAGTTGAGCATCACGAGAGAGCGTACGATTATACCGACAAGAGGCAATATTCTGGATCGAAACGGGAATCTTCTCGCGTATAATGAACTTGCGTATTCCGTGACGATAGAGGATGTGTATGAATCCGGCAGGGGTAAAAACGCTAAGTTAAATGCAACCATTCTTAGTCTTATTAAAATGATTGAGAAAAGCGGAGACCAGATCATCAGTGACTTTAATATTGTGCTGGACAGTAACGGTAATTATCAGTTCAGCGTGGACGGTACGCAGCGGCTGCGTTTTCTGGCGGATATTTACGGTTATCCGACGATTGATGAACTCTTGGAAAAAGAGAAAAATGCAACAGCCGATGAAGTGATAAATTATCTTTGCGGTACTTCCGCATCGTCCCGGTACGGCATCGGCAATTACATGGATCCGGACGATTCCGACAGTTTTGTGCAGGGATACGGATATACAAAAGAAGAAGTTCTTAAAATCATTACCATCCGTTATGCCATGAGCGCCAACAATTATCAGAAATATATTGCCACTACGGTGGCAAATAACGTTTCCGAAAAGACAGTTGCCGTAGTGATGGAAAATGCAGATGTTCTCGAGGGCGTTTCCATAGCGGAAGGAACTATCCGTAAATATAATGACAGCATTTATTTCTCACAGATTATCGGCTATACCGGCAAGATTGATCAGGAAGAACTGAAAGTGCTCCAAGAGGAGAATGACGCTTATGATTTAAACGATACCGTCGGCAAATCAGGAATCGAGGCTTCCATGGAAACCGAGCTTCAAGGAATGAAGGGGTCTGAAACAGTCTATGTGGATAATCTTGGTAAAGTAATCAAGACAAGCGACCGGACAGAACCCACTGCGGGAAATGATATCTATTTGACAATAGATTCCGATCTCCAGAGGATTGGTTATCATATACTGGAGTCCAAGCTTGCTGCGATACTTCTCGACAAAATAGAGAATATTAAGGAATTCCATGTGCCGGAAGGCGGCAGCGGCGGTAAAATACAAATACCGATTTATGATGTTTATTTTGCCTGCATTAATAACAATATTATCGATACGGCTCATTTTAAATCTGATCATGCCGGAGAGACCGAAGCTCTCGTATATGAGATTTATCGGGATAAGAAATCGAGAGTATTTGCAACGCTTCGGGAAGAGATGGAAGAGACTTGTACGGCTTACGAAAATCTGACGGAAGAGTATCAGAATTATGAAAGTTACATTGTCTCTATGTTGTATAATCAGAATATCATCATGTCGGAAACGATAGACCGTGAGGACGAAACATATATCGCATGGACGAAAGAAGAAGTGATCAGTCTTAACGAGTATCTTAACTATGCCATTGCGCAAAACTGGATCGATGTGTCCAAATTGGACATAGATGCGCGTTATTCGGACTCAGTGGAAATCTATCGCAAGATTATGAAATACATTTTTGATCAGCTGAATACCGACGGTGCATTCGATAAGAGATTATACCGATATATGATTAACAATGATGAGTTGACGGGCCGCCAGATCTGTCAGATTTTGCTGGAGCAGAATATCGTTGAACTGCCGGAAGATGAACTGAGGCAATTTGAAGCAGGAAATGAGACGGCCTATGCCTTTATGATGAACAGAATTGAACATCTTGATATTACACCGGCGCAGCTGGCCCTTGACCCTTATTCGGGTTCTATCGTCATTACGGATGTCAATACCGGAGATGTACTGGCGCTCATTTCTTATCCGAGTTATGATAATAATAAGATGGCTAACGGTGTAAATGCAAGCTATTTCGCAAACCTGAACAGCGATTTATCAAGACCGTTATTAAATTACGCAACTCAACAGCGAACGGCGCCAGGCTCTACTTTTAAGATTGTTTCTTCCACAGCAGGGTTGACGGACGGCGTCATTAATACAACGGATACCATTACATGTACGGGTATTTTTGAAAAAATCACCCCGTCTCCCAGATGCCATATTTATCCCGGTGCACATGGCTCTATAAATGTGCGTGACGCTATACGGCATTCCTGTAACGGGTTCTTCTTTGAAGTCGGATATCGTCTCGGAACGGTAGGCGATACCTATAACAGCGACGTGGCGCTTAATAAGTTGGCGAAGGCGGCTGATTTATATGGTCTGACAGAAACATCCGGTATTGAAATCGAAGAATATTCGCCGGAGGTCTCCGATACAGATGCGGTACGTTCGGCAATCGGACACGGTAACAACAACTATACTACGGTGGGGCTTGCGCGATATGTTACAACTATCGCCAACAGCGGAACATGTTATAATTTAACATTAGTAGACAAAATAGAAGACCATAATAATACTTTAATCGAAGACAATCATGCCGAAGTGCGTAACAATATCGACATGGATACCGAATACTGGGACATCATCCATGCCGGTATGCGTGGAGTTGTGGAAAATAAGAGATATTTTGCCGATCTGGATGTGGATGTAGCCGGTAAAACCGGTACGGCGCAGGAAAATGAGAATCGTCCTAACCATGCGCTTTTTATCAGTTACGCGCCTTATGAAGAGCCTGAAATATCCGTTACGGTTCGTGTCGCTTTCGGATATACGTCAGATTACAGCGCACAGATTGCCAAAGAAGTGTATGAGTATTATTATGGACTCAAAGATGAAGGAGACATCCTCACCGGAACCGCAGGAGAATTAGAAGCCGGTACAATCAATGGGGATTAAACGATAGAATGGAATCAGATGGAGGATTATCATGAAGAATCCGGTTATAATCAAAAGTTTTCAAAACGGGCTGTCCATTTATCTGGATGAAGAAATGCCGTTTGCAGAGCTTATTGAAGAAATTGCATTTAAGTTCAAAGAGTCGGCTCATTTTTTTAAAGATGCGAGCATGGTGCTTTCCTTCGAAGGCCGGCAGTTGTCCGAGATAGAAGAGCGTCAGATTGTCAACACAATTACAGCGAATTCTTCGCTGAACGTGGTGTGTATTATGGGCAAAAATGAGGAGACGAACAAGAACTTCGTCAAAGCGCTGCAAAGGCTTTCCGATCATCAGCAGGCTATGGAGAATGCAGGGCAGTTCTATAAAGGAACTTTGAAGGACGGTCAGTCTCTTGAGACGGAAAACAGCGTGATCGTGCTTGGAGATGTCTATCCCGGGGCAAGTATTATCTCGAACAAAGATATTGTCATACTGGGCGGACTGTACGGACAAGCTTACGCCGGCGGAGGCGGGACGGAGGGACACTTTGTCGTTGCGCTTGAAATGTCACCGGAAAAACTCAAAATCGGTGATTTCAAATATAAGACATCAGAGAAACAAGGCAAATGGTCGATTAAACCTAAGATTCAGCCCAAAATTGCCTATGTAGTGGACGGAAGAGTTATTATGGAGCCTATTACCAAAGAATTGCTGAATAATCTGCCCGTGTAACAAATTGAGCAAAGCTCAATTGCGAGATTCGCTTCGCGAACTCGGAAAGACGGAACAACAAGATTCGTTTCGCGAACTCGGAAAGACGGAACAACGAGATTTGCTTCGCGAATTCGGAAAAACGGAACAACAAGATTCGTTTCGCGAACTCGGAAAGAAGAAACAACGAGATTCGTTTCGCGAACTCGGAAAATGGGCGGGTGTGTTCGGTGGACGATAATACATCATATTGAGGAGGTCAGTAAGGAAATATGAGTGAAGTAATTGTCGTCACATCAGGGAAAGGCGGAGTAGGTAAGACCACTACGACCGCAAACGTTGGTACAGGTCTGGCAGCCATGGGTAAAAAGGTGATTCTGATTGACACCGATATCGGGCTGCGTAATTTAGACGTCGTTATGGGGCTTGAAAACAGAATTGTCTACAATCTGGTGGATGTTGTAGAAGGCAACTGCCGCATTAAGCAGGCAATTATCCGTGATAAGCGTTATCCAACACTGTTTTTGCTTCCTTCTGCACAGACGCGCGATAAGAGTGCTGTGAATCCTTCGCAGATGGTTAAAATGATTGGTCATCTGAAAGATCAGTTTGACTATATTATCTTAGACTGCCCCGCTGGGATTGAGCAGGGATTTCAAAATGCCATTGCAGCCGCAGACAGAGCGCTTGTCGTTACAACGCCGGAAGTATCAGCGATCCGGGATGCCGATCGGATCATCGGTCTTCTGGAAGCAAATGAAATACATAAGATTGACTTAGTCATCAACCGCATCCGTTATGATATGATCAAACGGGGAGACATGATGTCCTCGGAAGATGTGGTAGACATTCTCTCTTTACCGCTGATAGGAATGGTTCCCGATGATGAAAATGTTGTAATTGCCACGAATCAGGGGGAACCGCTAGTCGGAAGTAATACATTGGCTGGCAAAGCCTATCAGAATATCTGCAACAGAGTCCTCGGCAGAGAAATTCCTTTTCTTGATTTAGAAAAGAGCGTTTCTTTCTGGACAAAAGTGTCAGGTATTTTTCACAAGAGTTAGGGGGGATGATTGTGTTTAAAAATATATTAAAACGGAAAAGCTCCAGAGAAATAGCAAAAGACCGCTTAAAAATCCTCTTAATTTCCGATCGTGTGAACTGTTCGCCGGAGATGATGGAGATGATCAAAGACGATATTGCTAAGGTGATTTCCAAGTATATGAAGATTGATACAAAAAGCATGGAGATACAGATTACCAAGACAGGAAGTAAAGGGCGGAGTCTCAAGAACCCGACGCTCTATGCCAATATTCCGATTCTGGATATCAATACTACAAAATAGAAAGGGAGTACGATGACATGCTGCGACAATACCGCATCCGAGACTATGATTTCAAATTAATCATTCTGGTAGTATCGCTTACTGTCATCGGTATTTTTGCCATCGGCAGTGCGCAGGAATCTTCACAGCACAGACAGATTGCAGGGTTTGTCCTTGGATTTTTTGTAATGGTGGTGCTCTCGTTATTTGACTATTCGATTATCCTTCGTTTCTACTGGCTTATGTATATCCTTAATCTTGTATTATTGGAACTGGTTCGGGAACTGGGTGTAGAGAGAGGCGGTGCACAGAGATGGCTGAATATATTCGGTATTCAGTTTCAGCCGTCGGAAACGGCTAAAATTTTATTATTGTTGTTTTTTGCACAGCTGATTATGAAGCACAAGGATGAGATGGGTTCTATCAAGATGGTCGGGTTGTGCGTACTTCTTTTTATCCCTCCGATTGCACTGATTTATAAACAGCCGGATCTATCCACCAGTATTATGGTTATCATCTTATTCTGCGTCATTTTATTTATCGGCGGAATCAGTTGGAAATATATTATTATGGCGGTAGCGGTGGCGGTTCCGACTTTTATAATCCTGCTTACGCTTATCCTTCAGCCGGATCAGGATATTATTGAGGATTTCCAGCAGAGACGTATTTTTGCGTTTCTCTATCCTGATGAGTATGCCTCTACAGAAGCCTATCAGCAGAATAATTCTGTGATTGCCATCGGTTCCGGTATGCTATACGGTAAAGGATATAAAAATAACGAATTCAGTTCCGTAAAAAGCGGAAATTTTATTTCTGAACCGCAAACCGACTTTATTTATGCGGTTATCGGAGAAGAATTTGGCTTTGTCGGAGGCTGTGCCGTAATTGTGTTATTGATTTTAATCTCATTTGAATGTATTATGGTAGCTAGGAGGGCAAAAGATTTGGCAGGAACGATTATTGCCGCGGGGGTGGCGGCTCTAATTGGTTTTCAAGGATTTATCAATATTTCCGTTGCCACCCGGGTTATTCCAAATACGGGAATACCGTTGCCCTTTGTCAGTTACGGAATGACTTCATTAGTAAGTTTATATATTGGGGTGGGGTTCGTACTGAACGTACGTTTGCAGTGCAAAAAATAATAAGAGAAAAGAAGGGTGTTTCTATGAACATTGCATTAATTGCGCATGATGCGAAAAAAAAATTGATGCAGAATTTCTGTATCGCTTATCGGGGGATTTTAAGCAAAAACGAGTTGTTTGCAACGGGAACAACGGGAAGATTAATTGAGGAAGTAACCAATCTGACCATCCACAAATATCTTGCCGGGCATTTGGGGGGTGCTCAGCAGATCGGTGCACAGATTGAGCATAATCAGATTGATCTTGTTATATTCCTGCGTGATCCTTTGTACCCGAAGTCACATGAACCCGATGTCAACAACGTTGTAATGTTGTGTGACAGACATAATATACCGCTTGCCACCAATCTGGCATCGGCGGAACTGTTAATTAAATCGCTCGACAGAGGAGACCTTGAGTGGCGTGAGATGTACAAATAGAAAAATTCAACGCAGTATAGCTGCCCTTCTGCTTGTGCCAGTCATGGCATTATCAGGCTGTGGCAGTACGAAATATGATATGGCATATCAATTGAATAGCGATGTGAGCAGTTTTCAACTCTTAAACACAACGAATCAAGAGACATTAGAACCGTTCGCGGCGGATCTTTGCGTGGTGAATAAGGATGTGAGCGCTACGGGAGTCAGTTTGCCGGATGTCGGAGCAGCGGCATTGTTTGATTTAAAGAACCTTGATACGCTCTATGCCAAGAATGCGAATGTACAGGTTAATCCTGCCAGTCTGACGAAAGTTATGACCGCACTCGTTGCCATGAAATATGGTTCTGCCGATAAAATGCTTACGGCTTCGGAGAATGTTCTCATTACAGAGCCGGGAGCAGTGCTTTGTAATCTGAAACCGGGCGACCAGATGACTCTGGATCAGGCATTACATATCCTGCTCATTTATTCTGCCAACGATGTGGCAGTGATGATCGCGGAAGGCGTGACAGACGGTTCAGTGGAAGATTTTGTCGCACTCATGAATCAGGAAGCTGCGGAACTTGGCGCTACCAACTGTGGTTTTACCAATCCTAACGGCTTGACGGAAGAGGGGCATTATGTAACAGCATATGATATGTATCTGATTTTTCAGGAAGCATTGAAATATGAGTTGTTTACACAGATTATCCAGATGCCGTCCTATAATACCGTATATAAGAACAGAAACGGAGAAGACGTTTCACTGGAAATAAATAATTCCAACCGTTATTTAAAGGGAACACAGGAGAGTCCGCCCAATATTACCGTAATCGGTGGCAAGACCGGAACGACAAACGCAGCGGGGCATTGTCTGATTCTATACTCCAAGGGCAGTGACGGCACACCGTATGTATCTGTTATCATGAAAGATACTTCCGGTGATGATTTGTATGCGGATATGACAAAATTATTAGGAACAATCAAATAAGTTTTTTTAGTTGTTTTTTTGACGTCTTTCCCTTATAATATGGATAGACGAAGTAGTATCTTAAGACTATACTAATATTTTACTTTAGGAGGGTTTCGCCATGGTTCAATTAATCGTAGGCAATAAGGGTAAAGGAAAGACTAAGCATCTATTGGATAAAGTAAATACGGAAATAAAAGATGTGCAGGGCAATGTCGTTTATTTAGATAAAAGCACTAAGCACATGTTTGAACTCAATAATAAAATCAGATTGATTGACGTATCTGATTATTTAGTGACAAACAGTGATGAATTTATCGGTTTTATATGTGGTATCATCTCTCAGGATCACGATTTGCAGCATATGTATTTTGACAGTTTCTTAAAGATTGCATGTCTGGATGAGAGCGATATCGCCGCTACGATTGACAAATTAGAAACCATCAGCACCAAATTCCATGTAGATTTTGTACTTAGCATTTCCGTTGATGAACATGCATTACCCGAGAATCTGAAATCCAAGGTTATTGTTTCGTTATAAGATATACATAATCAACCATATGTAATTCCATAAAACCTCGGAATATCCGGGGTTTTTAATATGTTAAAGGAGATTCTGTTTTGGCTGATAACAGAAATAAAGTAACTAAATATAGGCGTCCCCTGAATCTGAATATCGGTATGCTTATTTTTGCAGCTATTTTGATTTATGTACTGATCGGCGTTTTTATGTATTTCAAAACAGAGCATATTGTCGGTTATAGCGTGAAGGAAGGTTCTCTGACGTCTAACAGCATTTACACGGGTATTGCACTGCGGACCGAAGAAATTGTAACCGGTTCGGATGCCGGATATATTAATTACTTTGCAAGAGAAGGTGAGCGCGTTGCCGTGGGTAATCTTGTCTATACCATAGATGAGACCGGAAAACTGTCAGATTATATTAGTACAAGTGAGAGCGGTGAAAATTCTCTTTCTGACACAGACCTTTTCGAACTGAAAACAGAGATTACATCTTTTATCAGCAGATTTGACCGGACAAATTTTTCCGATGTATACAATTTCAAGTATAGTGTCGAGGGAACCGTATTGAAGCTGTCCAATTATAATATCCTTGCAAATGCGGACGCACTAAACGGCACGGCAGGAACTTCCTTGATTAATTACCGTTACGCCGGCAAAAGCGGTATCATTTCCTATTCTGTTGACGGTTATGAGAATTTGAAACTGGAAGATATGACAGCCGAACTTTTTGAGCAGAAAGATTATGAGAAGAAACATCTCGTAAATAATGAATTGATTGCCGGTGGCGATCCCGTGTACAAGCTGTCTACCAATGAGGACTGGTCCATTGTGATTCAGGTTGAAGAGGAACTCGCTGAAGAACTGTTGGAAAAAGAATATGTGGAAGTGAAATTTCTCAAGAATCAGTATACATCATGGGGTAAAGTGGATTCTTACACAAACGAAAGCGGCGATACCTTTGTTTCACTGACCTTTACCAATTCCATGATTACATTCTGCACCGACCGTTTTATCGATATAGAACTGCTTCTGGAAGATGAAAAAGGTCTCAAGATTCCGAATTCGGCCATTGTGGAGAAAGAATTTTATATCGTACCGAAAGAATATGTAACGAAGGGTGGAAACAGCGGGAAGGACGGCGTATTACTGGAAAGATATGACGAAAATGGCAATGCGACGACAGAGTTTGTGGAAACTACAATCTATGATGCAACGGAAACGGAATACTATCTGGACGACACAGTTCTTCGTGCTAATAACTACATTGTCAAGCCGGAGTCTACGCAGAAATATGCAATCAGTAAGACGGGGAGCTTAATTGGCGTATACAATATCAACAAAGGATATGCGGATTTCAAGCAAGTCAGCATTCTGTATCAGAATGACGAATATGCGATCGTGAAGTCTAATACCGTGTATGGACTGAATGTATATGATTATATCGTGCTGGATGCTTCTACCGTAAATGATAATGAATTTATTTATGAATAGAAAATCATGTGTTCTATACAATAATATTTGGAGAGAAGGTCAATGATTGATATGATTCAAGGAAATCTTCATACAGTGGAAGCAAATATTAAAGCGGCATGCGAAAAAAGCGGCAGAGCACGTGATGATGTTAAACTTATTGCAGTCAGCAAAACAAAACCGGTTGAAATGCTTAGAGAAGCGTATGACGCAGGCTGCCGCGATTTCGGTGAGAATAAAGTACAGGAACTGATAGAGAAATATGAACGAATGCCGAAAGATGTACGCTGGCATATGATCGGACATCTTCAACGCAACAAAGTAAAATATATCGTGGATAAAGTATGTTTGATTCACAGTGTTGATTCCCTGCGTCTGGCAGAAGAAATCAGCAAGGAAGCCATCCAGAAAAATGTGACAGTTTCTATTCTGATAGAAGTTAATGTAGCAAAAGAAGAGAGCAAATTCGGGGTAATGGCAGAGGCTGCCGTATCTTTAGTTGAGGCAATTTCACAATTACCGAATATTATCGTGAAAGGGCTTATGACCATAGCACCATATGTTGAGAATTCGGAAGAGAACAGACTATATTTTGCAAAATTAAAGCAAATATATGTTGACATAATTCATAAAAACATTGATAATGTTTGTATGGAAGAGCTTTCTATGGGTATGACCGGAGACTATGAAGTCGCGATAGAAGAGGGTGCGACGTTAATCAGAGTTGGAACCGGAATTTTTGGAGAAAGACAGTATACAACCGTTTAATATACATAAGAGTGCATGTAATGAAACAATTCGAAGTAACGGAGGTCTTGAAACATGAGCGTAATGGATAAATTTCTGAATGCCATGAAACTAAACGATGAAGAAGATGAATACTATGACGATGATTTTTACGATGACGATCCGGAACCGGTCAAAAAACCGAGCGCCGTAAGAGATGACGCTTCTATGGATGATGACAGAGTAGTTAAGAAGTCAACACCGAAAGTAACGCCCATGCGCCAGATGAAGAAAATGCCCGGAACCGGCATGGAAGTGTGTGTAATCAAACCTACTACTGTCGAGGATGCCAGAGAAATCACAGAAACCCTTCTCGCAAACAGGACCGTGGTACTTAATCTTGAAGGATTGGATGTTGATATAGCGCAGAGAATTATAGATTTTACATCGGGATCCTGCTTTGCCATCTCCGGCAATTTGCAGAAAATCTCACACTATATCTTCATTATCACACCGGCAAGCGTTGATATATCCGGTGATTTTCAGGAAATCTTGTCCGGTTCGTTTGATGTGCCGATTAACAACGGAATTTAATTATTACAAAGTGGCTTGATGACTTCCTGACAGTGTTGTCAGGAAGTTTTTCTGTATTGTAAGAATGGGGGATTATTATGGCTGAAAGAATAACAATTAATTATGAGAAAAAACCTTGTTATGACATAGTGTTTACCGATTGTTTTGAATTACTTCCGGATGAATTGCAGACACTTGATATAATTAATCGAAGAGTAGCGATAATTGCGGATTCACACACTTCAGCATTATTTGGAGATACCGTGCGTAATCTGTTGGAAGGTCATTGTAAAAAAGTGCTTCTCCATGCTTTTCCTGCCGGAGAATCTAACAAGACATTAGATACCGTCAAAGAAATTTACCGTGTGCTGATAGAAGAACAGTTTGACCGAAAGGATTTACTGATTGCCCTTGGCGGAGGCGTTGTCGGTGATATTACAGGCTATGTGGCTGCCACGTATTTGCGCGGTATCGACTTTATTCAGGTGCCCACGACGCTGATTGCACAGTCAGACAGCAGTATAGGCGGTAAGACGGGCGTCGATTTTGACGGGTACAAAAATATGGTTGGCGCTTTCTATATGCCGAAACTTGTCTATATGAATATTGCTGTTCTAAAAGAACTTGATGACAGGCAGTTCTATGCCGGATTTGCGGAAGTTATGAAGCATGGTCTGATTAAAGATACCGGATTTTATGAATGGCTTTTGGACAATATGTATGAGATTCATGACAGGGATATCGATGTACTGATTGAAATGATTATAAAAAGTTGTACCATCAAAAAGCTTGTGGTTGAGAAAGATCCGAAGGAACAGGGAGAACGCGCGTTATTGAATTTTGGTCATACTATCGGTCATGCCATTGAGAAAGCAATGAATTTCGAAATGCTGCATGGGGAGTGCATAGCCCTTGGAATGGTTGCCGCCGCCTATATCTCATGGAAGCATAATTGGCTTTCAATGGATGAATACTATGAAGTACGCGATATGTTTGTACCTTTTAATCTTCCGATTACGATAGACTCTATAGACCCGGAAGAGATATTGCGTCTGACGAAATCCGACAAGAAGATGGATGCCGGACAGATTAAATTTGTACTTCTTAAGAAGGTCGGTAAAGCTGTGATTGACAAAACGGTTACGGATGAAGAAATCTTGGAAGCAATCCGAGAAATTTATTTTAGTGATGAGGATGCAAAAGAATGAATTTAAAAAAGAAATTATTTTTGCTGCTGGATATTCTGGGAATTATCGCTTTGGTTGCACTGGACCAGTTTACGAAATACCTTGCCGTAATCCATTTGAAAGATAAACCGGCATATATTATCATCAACGGTATACTTGAACTGAATTACCTCGAAAACAGAGGCGCTGCATTCGGTATGCTGCAGAATCAGAAAGTATTCTTCATATTTGTAGCAGTTGTAATCCTCGGAGTCATCGGTTACGTGCTTTTTAAGACGCCAGACGCCAAAAAGTATCGAATCCTGCATCTTCTGCTCAGTCTGATTGCCGCCGGCGCCATCGGAAATATGATTGACAGGGTGCGTTTTGATTATGTAGTTGATTTTATTTACTTTGTTTTGATTAATTTCCCGATTTTTAATGTGGCTGATATTTATGTGACGATTTCAACGATTGCACTTGTTATTTTACTTTTATTTGTTTATAAAGAGAATGACTTGAACTTTATCAGCTTTAAACAAAAGCGTTATCGCGAAATAAAATAACAACTGTTAGGAAAAAATATGGAACCATTCGTATATCAAATTGGGCTGGGAGAGGACGACGAAAGGCTGGATAAATGGATCAGTGGTACATTGCCTGACCTATCCCGCTCCTATATTCAGAAGTGTATCAAAGAACAAGCCGTACTCATTAACGGAAAGCCGCAAAAGGCAAGTTATCGTCTGAGAGTGGAAGATGAAATTGTATTTGATGTTCCCGAGGCTGTGGAACCCAATATCGAAGCCGAAGATATTTCACTCAGCATTTTATACGAGGATGAGGATGTTCTTGTCGTAGACAAACCGAAGGGCATGGTCGTCCATCCTGCACCCGGTCATTACAGTGGAACGCTGGCCAACGCTGTCATGTATCACTGCAAAGACCGGCTTTCGGGTATCAACGGCGTTATGCGTCCCGGCATTGTGCACCGTATCGACAGAGATACGACAGGGTCATTGCTCATATGTAAAAACGACCATGCACATAATGTAATTGCCGAACAGCTTAAAGAACATACGATTACGCGAAAATACCGGGCTATTGTCCATGGCGTTATCACTTTGGACGCCGGCACAGTCGATGCGCCTATCGGCAGAGATCCAAAAGAACGCAAGAAAATGGCTGTGACCAATATAAACGGAAAGACTGCTGTCACACATTATACGGTATTACAGCGTTTTAGAGATTATACTTACATCGAATGCCGATTAGAGACGGGACGGACGCATCAAATACGCGTTCATATGGCAAGCATCGGTCACCCATTGTTAGGGGATGAAGTATACAGCAGCATACGCGCACCTTATCATCTGGAAGGCCAGACACTCCATGCCATGACGCTTGGATTTATTCATCCTGTTACCAGAGAATATGTAGAGGTGACGGCCCCGTTGCCGGAATATTTCGAACATCTTCTGCATATTTTATAAGCAACTATAGCCAGCAGGCCAAATATTTATACATATGCATAAATATGCAATAATTGTATAAGTATTTGGCTCAATTTATTTAGTTGTTTTCAGTGCGCTTCTAAAGAAATTCTTAATAAATATTGTATTTTACACATAAATGTGATAAATTTTTATTAGTCGTAAATGCAATATTATATGTAAAATGAATACAATATCTGCATATTTACAAAAGCATCATACAAAGGGGACCTGAATGAAAACTGCTGATTACCTAGAACGATTATTGCAAAAATACTCGGGTACATTTGATATTTATCAGCCATATGTCATTCATGGTAAGGAGTATCCTGCGTATGGATATTTTTATTCACATGTTGAGAAGTATGTTCTTGTCAGAGAAGCCAATATGTGGTCTTCTGACAGCTATGAACATATTCTTTTCATTATAACGGATAAGGTCGATCAGGCATTGATTGATGAAGCGTATTCTGTTGTAAAAGATTACATGGAGCCAATATTGGTAAGAAAAGGCGAGGACCTCCCTGCAGAAGGGCATATGTACAGTTACCTGACAATCAGCCTTATTTCGGAACACGCGTTATCCAAAGACATGCAGAAAGCCGTTAAACATTTCAAATATGAGAAAGGCTACAAATTCAATATTCGTGGATTTGCGCAGGCACATATTGTATGCGCAACGATGGAGGATGAAAAAGTCTACACGAATTATGTAGGACGTAAATCTGCAAAATTTTATAAAAATATTTTTGAAGGATAATTTCTGATTTTTTATTTGCTTATAGGATAGAGCAATCTATTTCATATAAGAAAGCAACACGAAAGAAATATTTCAAATTAGGAGGGATTAGTGTGAACTCAGTAGTATTAATTTTATTGGCTATTGTAATTTTCGTCGTAGCATATCTTACATACGGCAGATACTTAGCCAAGACTTGGGGAGTTGACCCAAGCCGCAAAACACCGGCTCATGAATTAGAAGACGGTGTTGACTATTGTCCTGCAAAGACACCTGTTCTGATGGGACATCACTTTTCATCCATAGCAGGCGCAGGACCGATTAACGGACCTATTCAGGCAGCGTTTTTCGGATGGCTTCCGTGTTTCTTATGGATTGTGATCGGCGGTATCTTCTTTGGCGCCGTTCAGGATTTCGGTTCCATCTTCGTATCAATCCGTCATGAGGGTAAATCTCTCGGCGAGGTTATTGAAGAGAACATCGGACGCAAGAGCAGAGTTCTTTTTACTGTATTTGCATGGCTTGTATTACTTCTTGTAATCGCAGCGTTTGCAGATATTGTTGCGAACTCATTTACGGGCAGTGAAGCAAACGGTTCTGTGGCAACGGCTTCCATGCTGTTTATTCCGCTTGCGATTGCATTCGGATTCTTTGTTTACAGAAAGAATGCGCCTATGGCAGTAGCATCCATAATAGGTGTTATTCTTCTTGCGGCATGTGTAGCGCTTGGTCTTGCATTCCCTATTGTTCTTTCTAAGAACTTCTGGCTTGCATTTGTATTTATCTATATCATGATTGCATCTGTAACGCCGGTATGGATTCTGTTACAGCCAAGAGATTATTTGAGTTCTTTTTTACTGTACTTTATGATGATAGCAGCTGTTATTGGTATCTTTGCAGCGCATCCGGTAGTAAAGATTCCGGCATTCATCGGTTTCCATGTAGGCAATAACTATTTGTTCCCTACACTGTTCATCACAATCGCCTGCGGCGCAATTTCCGGTTTCCACTCACTGATCGGTTCCGGTACGACATCCAAACAGCTCGACAATGAGAAGGACGCGCTGTTAGTCGGTTATGGTTCCATGTTGATCGAGTGTGTACTGGCAGTGATTTCTCTGATTGCAGTGGCAACTCTTACAGCAGACGGACAGTTTGCAGCTGCCGGTTATGGTTCTCCGACGGTTGTATTCGCAACAGCAATTTCCGGATTCTTTGCGGTTATCGGATTGCCGGATGGAGCAGTAAATGCGACATATACTATTATCTCATTGGCAGTATCTTGTTTCTGTCTGACATCTCTGGATACAGGCACGAGACTTGGTCGTTTCATGTTCCAAGAGTTATTTGCAGGCACAGAGACCGGCAAAAAACTGAAATTGGACAATATGTATGTGGCGACAGTTATTACGGCGCTCTGCGGTTTTGCACTTTGTCTTGCCGGTTATCAGAAAGTATGGCCTCTGTTTGGTGCATGTAACCAGTTAGTTGCAGTACCTGCATTCCTTGCGGTAGGCACTTACTTAAAGAGACATAAGAGAAACAATAAGATGCTGTATATTCCGATTGTTTTCATGGCATGCGCGACGTTGGTTTCCTTGTTCTTCTCATTTAAGAACAACCTTGTTGCTTTGATTGGCGGCGGCTTAGACGGCACGGCAATTTTTACAAACGTGTTGCAGGATGTTATCATTGTTCCGATTGTAATCTTGGCTATCATCCTCTTGATTGACGGCGGCAAGGTGCTCTGGGGCAAAGAAGCGAACTAAAGATTATTACGCAGCTTGTTTTTGGCAGGTAATATAAGTAATATATAGAATAAATGCGATTTGAAAGACACATCTGTATTAGCAGGTGTGTCTTTTTATGTAATGTAGTCTTTTTTTAACTTACAGTGAAAAATTGCGACAGTACATATCACATTCCTTACATAATTTTTATTATACTATTGCATAACAAATTATACTATTGTATAATAAAATATACTAATGTATAATAAGTTAGATACTTGTATAAAATATTATGCATTTGTATAACAACATGTTATATCCATACTAAAAGGAGAAGGCTAAACTATGGGTAATTCATTCAAAAATTTAGGTGAAGCGGAACTGGAGATTATGCAGGTGCTCTGGAAATGTGAACAGCCGGTAACCTCAAGCTTTATTCTGAAACAACTTCGCGGGCAGAGAACATGGCAGTTGTCAACACTTATGACATCTTTATCAAGATTAGCTGCAAAGAAATTTGTAAATTGTGACCGTTCGATGGGGGTTAATTTGTACATGGCACTTGTTACGGAGGACGAATATAAGCCAAAAGCTGGTAAACATTTTTTGGACAAAGTGTATCATAATTCTTTGCAGAATATGGTTGCTTCTTTATACAACAGCCGGATGATTCAGGATTCTGATTTGACGGAACTTCGAAAATATCTTGACCATTTGGAAGCGGAACATGATCGGGAGGAACAATCATGACAGATATGCTCTTTCTTTCTATTTTAAATGTTTCCTTTTCCTGCGGGCTTATTGTTACAGTGTTGATTCTTTTCTCATCCTTTTTAGATAAACGATATGCGGCAAAATGGAAGTGCTTGATCTGGATTTTTATTGCTGTGCGTCTACTTCTGCCTTTTAACACAGAAACCGTACGGTACGCTGTTAATTTCATCACAAAAAACGCCTACACGGTGCAACATGATACAGTGGCATCGGGAGAGGGTAGGGAAACAGCAGCGCCAAGACGTCTTGTGATAGAACTGCCAAGTACAATATCTACGCCGATTGCCTCACAAGATGTGGACGATCAAGTATTGACTCCTATCGATATCATGAAGTTCATATGGCTGATGGGAACTTTGGGATTTCTCGGTGTACATATCGGAAGTTACTTGTATTATAAGAAACAACTGATAAAACATAGCGTCCCAGTCAAAAATATAGCCCAAAACCGTTATATTTTCAAACAGATAGCAAAATTGTATAAAGAATTGCAGATTGACCATAAACGAAAGATACCGGTTCGGCGGTCATCGATATCGGACAGTCCTATGATAATCGGCTTTTTCAATCCGTCACTAATTTTGCCGAAAGCAGATTATGAGAAAGAAGAATTGTACTTTATTTTAAAACATGAATTGATTCATCTGAAACGATATGATGTCTGCCAAAAATTTCTTTTAGTGGCAGCAAATGCATTACATTGGTTCAACCCGCTTATCTGGTTTATGCGGCGGGAAGCTTTTGTAGATATAGAATTATCTTGTGATGAAAGAGTGGTGCTTGGAGAAGATTACGATACCAAAAAGGTTTACACGGAAATATTGTATGCGACATTGTACAAGAAGAGAAAGCGTAATCTTCTCATATCAACACAGTTTAGCGGGAATACAAAAATTATGAAAAAGCGGTTTCGTAATCTTTTAATGAAAGGAAGAAAGAGAAACGGTTCATTTATACTAGTTTTTACAATCATCCTAACAATTGGCGCAGGTATGTTGATTGGATGTTCTGTTCAGAAACCTAAGGAAGACCCTATGACTGAAGCTGAATTCACAGGCAATATGACCGAATCTGAATCCATTGCAGACAATATGACTGAATCTATTGCAGGCAATTCAGAACCTTTGAATACGGAAGATCAGACGAACAATGATATTAGTACCACAACGCTTACATTCCTACTGGAAGGTGAACCGGAAGAGACGACTGCCAAACTGTATGTCGGTAACGGATATTCTATCTATATTCCGGATGAATCACCGTATTCAGCGGATGAAAGCGCTCCGGTATGGGAACAGACTGTACCGGACACATGGGTATACGCATATAACGACCGGATTCGCTTTTATATTGAGCGCCATGAAAATACAAGCATAGCGGATGTAGAAGCAGAATTGTCAGATATACACGAATTCACAGCAGACAACAACACTTCTTCTGGAAGAATTGAAATGGTAAAGCAGGAAGATGATCTGATCACTCGTGTACGACTCATGGAATCCACGGACGATGTATGGTGTATATTCTATGCTTATCCGGAGGACGCCATAGAAGGTGCCGGCGCAAGAATTCCCGTAATCATTGACACGTTTGCCGTCACACCTTAAAATATTACCAATTTGAATTCGCTGATTCTTGGTTCGTTCCCTTACCGTAAATCAGTATGTATCAATGTATGACAATAACATTTCTTTATATATTTTGTATAGCATTCTTTTAAAATATTTGCTTTTTGTGTGAGAAATGTATATAATATAAATATACTTATCTTTTTAAGATAAAGATTTACGTGAGAAAGGGTGATGCTTAATGAATACAATTATTACGATTGGACGTCAGTTTGGTTCCGGAGGTCGTGAAATTGGCAAGAAAGTTGCAGAATATTTCGGAATCAAATTTTATGATAAGGATCTTTTGACACGAGCAGCGAAAGAGAGCGGTTTCTGTGAGGAGATGATACAGAGTCATGACGAGCGACCGACAAACTCATTTCTTTATAACCTTGTGATGGATACTTATTCATTCGGATATAATTCTTCTTCTTTTGTAGATATGCCCATCAGTCATAAAGTTTTTCTGGCGCAGTTTGATACGATTAAGAAGATTGCAAGTGAAGGTCCCTGCGTGATCGTCGGAAGATGTGCGGATTACGCACTGCACGATTACCAGAACTGTCTGCATCTTTTTATTCATTCAGATAAAGACAGTAAAGTTAAGCGAATTATGGAGCGTTATGAAGACGTCACAACGGAGCAAAAGGCTATCGACATGATGAATAAGAAAGATAAATCCCGCCAGAGCTATTACAATTATTATTCCTCCAAGAAGTGGGGACGGGCGGATAGCTATGATTTGTCCATCAACAGCGGCGTTCTCGGTATTGACGGGTCTGTGAAACTGATTGCGCAGTTTGTCGAAGATTTTGAGACCAGATAAAGAAACTAAAGTAAAGGACGAGAGAATTTTGCTTTCGTCCTTTTTGCATGTAAGTCGATAATCCAAATGAAAATATCGAATTGTTCTTAGATTGGATGACTAGTCCTCAAGGTCAGCAAATCGTGTCAGATACCGGATATATCGTGATAAACAGCCTTGAAGAGTAGTCATTCTTCGATTTAGAACTATGCGCAAAACACAAGTTTAACGAATAGATATAGCTATAGATTATAAGAGGAACGAATTTATAAAAGGCATTATGTATATAATTCTTCCGAATCCAGCCAGACCGTGAACGGTCCGTCATTAACGATAGATACCTGCATATCGGCGCCAAATTCACCGTGTTCAACTTTTGGAATATATTCCCGGCATTTTTTAATAATATATTGGTAGAGCTGCTCCGAAGATTCCGGTTTGCCAGCCTTCAGAAACGACGGCCTGTTTCCGTGTTTACAATCGGCGTAAAGTGTGAATTGTGAAATAATTAACAGTTCGCCGTTGACGGAGGAAAGACTCAAATTTGTCTTGCCGTTCTCGTCACTAAAAATACGCAGGTTCACTAATTTTTGAACCATTTTATCTGCAATTTCCTCGGTATCACTGTCAGAAATACCGACAAACACGCAAAATCCCTGTTTAATTTCACCGACCGTATGGTTATCTATCGAAACGCCTGCGCTACTTACTCTCTGAATCAGAAATCTCATTGTCACTGCTCTCTTCTTTCTTCTTTTTCTTTTTCACCGGCGGTACATACTCTGTAAAGACCTTAGATTCTTCAATCTGACCGACTGTCATATAAGGCTGTATGTCTGTAGGGAGTTCTTTCTTGCGCAGCATTCTGTTAACAGATGCCCTGACGCCGGCATAAAATACGGCAAAAATCGGTACGCCTACCACCATACCCGGCACGCCGAACAGTCCGCCGAAAATAGTGATCGCAAAGATCACCCAGAATCCGGAAAGGCCTGTAGAATCACCCAAAATCTTCGGTCCGAGGATATTCCCATCAAACTGCTGGATGATGAGTATCAAAATCGTAAAATATAAAGCATGCATCGGGTCAACCATCAATACCAGCAACGCGCTCGGTATTCCGCCAATCCACGGTCCGAAGAACGGAATGACATTAGTCACGCCGATAATCACACTTACCAGAATTGCATATGGCGTACCGATAATACTCGTACAGACAAAACATATAATGCCGATAATAATGGAATCGACAATCTTTCCGCCTATAAATCCGATAAATGTACTATGGATAAATCTAAAATTAGATATTACTTCGTTGCCGGCTTTACGGTCAAATAACGCATAAGCAATCTTTTTGGCCTGACCTGCAAATTTCTCTTTACTTCCGAGTACATAGATGGAAATAATAAATCCGATAATAAAATTCCATAAAGCTTTAAAAATACTAAGAACACTCATTGAAAGTGTTTTGACCAATTCATTGATATGAGGCAGTAAATTGGTATTAAAATACTCCAGTAATTTAGGTGAATATTGTGTAATCAATCCGTTCACCGTTTCTTCTAAATCCGGATTATTCTTCATAAGTCCAAGCGCCCAGTTCGTGAGGTTATTGATATAAATCGGGAACTGGAAAATAATGCTCTGAATACTGCGTACTACTTCCGGAATAATCAAACCGAAAAATTCATAGCAGATAATCAATATTAGAACAACCGTAACTAATATAGAAAGACCTCTCATCCGCCGTTTACTCTTATCCGTCAAGGGGACTTTGGCTTTCACATATAACGGTTTGATGATATATTTCTCAATCTTGTTGAGCACGGGAGTCATTAAATATGCGAGTATAAAGCCGTCAATAATCGGCATTGCGATTCCGAGGAATGTCTTAATACCATATGAAAGACTGGATCTGTGAAAGAGAATATAATAGAATAGAATACTTGCCACAATCACAAGAAAAGCCGTAAGCCCCCAATACAGATATTTTTTTTCAAATTTGAATTTCATTTGATGTAACTCCATTCTGAATTAATATAATTGAAATGCAACTGTTAGAATATCAAAATACGTGTCAGTCCGCACTCATATAGTCGCAATATATTAAGTATACCATTTTTTTCATAATCTGCATTATATTTTTAAAAATTTAATGCTAAGAAAACGAATATTTTGTATAATGATAAAGTGGAGAATCAAATAGACGAGAATATAAATTGTTGCAAAAAAACTGTTCAATCGAGGTAAAATCATGTCAGAAAATATAATATGTAATTGTGGTGTCTGCGAAAGAATCGGTTTGATAAAACAAGGAAACAATCCGTATTTTGTGAGGGAATTGGAAACAGGATATATTGTGCTCGGGGACCATCAGAGATTTAAGGGATATACTCTGTTTCTATGTAAAGAACATGCCACGGAAATTCATTTTCTTGAGAAAGAATTTCGCAACAAGTTCTTAGAGGAAATGTCGATGACAGCCGAGGCAGTTTACAATGCGTTTCAACCTGATAAATTGAATTACGAATTGCTCGGAACCGGGAACGGCGTTCATATGCATTGGCACTTCTTTCCTCGAAGAGCGGGTGATACTCCGACACCCGGACCGGTTTGGAGGCTGGGAAGTTCAGAGATGAATCATGATCAGTATCTGCCGACAGAAGAAGAACTGGATAATTTAAAGAAGAAATTGAACAAAGAACTGGACAAACTATTATGAAACTACAGCAAGTTTACAGCCTTACTCGTAAGGCAATCGATGATTATCACATGATTGAACCAAATGACAAAATTGCTATCGGCATTTCAGGAGGCAAAGACAGTCTCACACTACTTTATGCCCTGCAGGGTCTCAGACGGTTTTATCCGCAGCCCTTCGATTTATGCGCCGTCACGGTTGATCTCGGATTTCACAACTTAAATCTGGACAAAATTAAAGAATTATGCGCATCACTTGATGTCGAGTATCATATTGTAAAGACAGACATCGCCAAAATCATCTTTGATGATCGCAAAGAATCTAATCCTTGCTCTCTGTGTGCCAAGATGCGTAAAGGTGCGTTGAATGACGCCATGAAAGCTTCCGGTTGTAATAAGGTTGCGTATGCGCACCATAAAGACGACGTGGTGGAAACCATGATGATGTCGCTTATCTATGAAGGAAGATTTCACACTTTCCGCCCGGTCACATATCTGGACCGGACCGACATCACCGTGATACGTCCTTTGATTTATATGCACGAGGCGGATGTCATCGGGTTTGTGCATAAGTATGATGTTCCGGTGGTAAAAAGTCCTTGTCCTGCTGACGGACATACCAAGCGGGAATATATCAAGAATCTGATTCGTGAAATTAATCTGAATACGCCGGGCGTCAAGGAAAGACTGTTTACAGCCATTCAAAACGGCAGATTGGAAGGTTGGGAAATAAATGGATACACGAAAGAATAATAACTATCATGATCAGCAGAATATTGGCAATGTCCAGAAAATGCGTGAAGTATTGGACACCTTACCCCCATTCTGCAAGCAATTTTTTCGCGGTATCAGTGAGTATACTTCCGCGAGAACACGTCTTGCATATGCTTATGATATCCGTGTTTTTTTTGAGTATCTGCATGACAGCAACAGCTATTGCAGACAGATGGATATCCGTGACTTTCCTCTGACGCTCCTTGAACAGCTTACGAGAGAAGATATTGAAGAATACATTGAATACCTCTCCTACTATGAGAAAGACGGCAAAATTTATACCAATGACGAACGAGGTAAAAAGAGAAAACTTGCGGCGCTTCGAAGTTTCTATAATTACTATTTTCAAGCGGAACTGATCGAGAAAAATCCTGCGGTGCTTGTTCCCCTTCCGAAATTACATGAAAAGGAAATTATCCGTCTGGATGCTGACGAAGTCGCCATTCTATTAGATCAGGTAGAGGACGGCACTGGACTGACTTCGACACAACAACGTTTCCATAAAGTCACCAAGACAAGAGATGTAGCACTCCTGACGCTTCTGTTGGGAACCGGCATTCGTGTCTCGGAATGCGTCGGACTCGATATCGGCGATGTGGATTTCAAGAATAACGGAATTAAAATACGCCGCAAAGGCGGTTACGAAGCAGTTATCTACTTTGGAGAAGAGGTGGAAAATGCCTTACAGGATTATCTGGATGAACGGCATCATATCATTCCTCAGTCCGGGCATGAGAATGCGCTCTTCCTATCCATGCAGAATCGAAGAATTTCTGTACGCGCCGTGGAAAACATGGTCAGGAAATACTCTTCCACCGTCACAAGCCTTAAGAAGATTACACCACATAAGTTAAGAAGTACTTACGGCACATCCCTATACAGAGAGACAGGTGATATTTATCTGGTAGCCGACGTGCTTGGGCATAAAGATGTTAATACGACCAAGAAACACTATGCCGCGCTGGAAGACGAACGCCGTCGCTATGCCGCGGATAAAGTTAAGCTGCGGGAGAAACATGGCGAATAAAGATATTCAGAAAACCCTGTAACATAATACTATTGTTACAGGGTTTTCCCATTCTCTCCATCTATCTTTATAATCATCTAACCGCATCAAATAAGACTGTATAATAAAATAATACTTTTTATGTTTTGTATAAGAGCAAATTATATGTATATATCAAACATTAATTCACATCAACTTACAAATTCACTATCATAATAAGGAATTATCAAATGTTCTCCATATTGAATCATGTCGTCTGTCATAGCGTTCATCTTCTTTACTTCATTGATGTAATCATTAACAGATTCATAATGTTCATCATCCATATACTCTGCGGCAATTGACCACAGTGTATCATCATTGGACACCGTAATACTCTTATAATATTTGTACGAGACATCGACCGAATCATCCTTGGCATTAGAACGAAAACCGCTTAACGAAACGGATCCGATGACTATCAGACATATTGTCATGGCAACAATCAGGAAATTCTTTTTCATCTCTCGCTGTCTTCTGATTCTGTTCTTCATAATTCGTCTTTCACTTCTTATATCTTCTATACGCATATGGTTTCTATTATTTTGATTCATACTGTCTCACTTCTCCTCTCTCACGCAGAACGTATGTTGCGAACAAATGTTCCTTATGTCTTGTATTATATCGAACATATTTTCGCATGTCAATACTTTTCTCTCAAAAATTCGAACAAATATTCTGAATATATGTTTGCTTTTTATGGCACGTTATGTTATTCTAATAATAGATATAAATTTGATACGATTTTTCGGATTTATAAATCATTGTAACGTTTAAAAAGATATGTTTGAGGAAAGGATAAGGTTATACTATGGGATATGGTAAGATTACTGCAAAACAGCAGCAGATACTCGATTATATCAAAGATGAAATTTTAAAGAGAGGCTATCCGCCGGCGGTTCGTGAAATCTGTGAAGCCGTGAATCTGAAATCCACTTCTTCCGTACATTCTCATCTTGAAACTCTCGAGAAAAACGGATATATAAAACGCGATCCCACGAAACCTCGTGCGATTGAGATTTGTGATGATAATTTTCAGATGGTTCGTACCGAAATGGTTTCAATTCCGGTTATTGGACAGGTTGCCGCAGGTCAGCCCATTCTTGCAGAACAGAATATAGAGAGTTACTTTCCTGTTCCGGCAGATATGGTTCCTAACGGAGAATCATTTGCCCTGAAAGTAAAAGGCGATTCCATGATCAATGTCGGTATATATAACGGTGATCAGATTTTTGTTAAATGCTGTCAGTCAGCTAACAATGGTGATACTGTAGTCGCGCTCATTGATGACTCCGCCACTGTCAAAACATTCTATAAAGAGGACGGTCATATTCGCCTTCAACCTGAGAACGATTCTATGGAACCTATTATTGTTGATCAGTGCCAGATTCTTGGCAAAGTATTTGGCGTGTTCAGATTATACCGCCAGTAATTTGATTGAAAACATCCAAATTAATTCAATCAATTTTTGTTGGTTTATTTTCCAGTATATCAAACGGAACTCATGACATAATAATAGTAACTGTCCTATATGTAACTATTTTTTTAACAACTGTATAGTTACCGGGCAGTTACTATTTTGCTTTTAAAATATGCTTTTGAGCTTGAAGGTTCTTATGAAAGGGGAAAAGAGACATGAAAAATAAAGGTTTAGATTGCCTTGCCCTGACGATTGCCATTATCGGTGCTATCAACTGGGGATTGATCGGTCTTTTCAGTTTTGACCTTGTGGCATTTGTATTTGGTAATATGTCATGGCTTTCAAGAATTATCTATGCTTTAGTGGGTATCGCAGGACTTTATATTATCACATTCTATATGTATACAGGAGGCACGGCAAGAGAAGCCGAATCCTAGACTTCCTCCCACGGCTACCCGACATCTAAAGAAAAATGAAGCCGGCACGTATGTCTTCAGACATTATGTCGGCTTTCTTTTTTACGTTATAGGAAATTATTAGCTCTCGGTAAAAGAATCCGTATCAACCATTTTACCGTCTCTCCATATGCGCTCTAAATCATAGAACAGGCGGTTCTCCTTATCAAAAATATGGATAATCACATCATGAAAATCAAGCAAAACCCAGTTTGCATTATCATATCCTTCCACTTGTTTGAGCGGAATCTGCGCTCTGCCTAAAGTCTCTTCAACATTGTCGGAAAGTGCCTGTATCTGGCTGCGGTTTGTACCGTTTGCAATAATAAAATAGTCTGCGATAACAGACACGTCGCTGATATCAATCACTTTAATATCTTCCGCTTTCTTATCTTCTAACGCCCTAATCGCAAGTTTTGCAGTTTCTTTACTGTTCATAAGCTGATTCCCTTCCTGATTTTTCTTGATATTAATTAATACTGACAGTTCTGAATCTTGTCCGTGTAATATTCATATGTCTCTCGTGTCATATCATCTGCTTTACCGCCTTTTTCCTTCAGATAAGCAAGTGTATCATTCAAAATACGGCATAGCGCTTTATCTAAGTCGTCATAGGCGAGTTTGCGTGCACAGGAAAGATTATACAGATACGTGTCTGATGCACCCGCGGTTCTTTTAGCGTGTTTGCGCCCAGGTTCGATATAATCCGCAATATAGATGACCTTCTCCAATGCACTCATTCCGGGCCTCCCGGTCGTATGGTAACAGATTGCATTCAAGATATCTTCATCTTCAATCCCATACTCTTCTCTCGCCAGAATGCTTCCGGCTTTGGCATGGATAAGCGGTGAACTCTCTTCGCGTTCTATCTCGGATAAAATCAAATGATTCTTTTCACAGATGGCAATCTGTTTGTGATGGCTGAGACATTTTGCACAATCATGCAGTATGCCTGCCGTCAAAGCTTTGTCTATATCGATATCATAGACCATCGCAAGATTTGCCGCCGTATAGGCAACGCTCAACGTATGCTCGTAACGCTTTGGTTCAAGCGTCTTTTCCATTTCCTTTCTGAGCTTTGCGAGGCTTGGCGTCTTCATTGATATAATCCCTTCCTCTCAATATAATCTCTGACCGGCTCCGGAACTTCATGCTCAACAGACTCTCCGCTGCGCACCTTACGCCGGATATCGGAAGAAGAAATATCCATGCAGTCAATCTGTAAAAGTCGTATATCCGCATGATATAACCTTTTCAGTTCAGCAATTTTATCTTCCATATCACAAATTGTCTTATCATCTCTCACCGCCGCAAGAATACAGCAGTTTGAAAAAATACGTTCGGGACATCTCCATTTAGTCATATGAAAAAGGCTGTCTGCCCCTACGATAAAGTAATATTCCGTGTCCGGGTTTATTTTCTTCAAGTATTCCAGCGTCTCATAGGTATAAGTGTCGCCCGGCTGTTCCATTTCTATCGTAGACAGCGTAAACTCCGGAATACCCTGAATCGCCAACGCAGTCATCTTAGCGCGGACCTGACCGGATTCCACTTTCCGAGAGGATTTCATGTAAGGCACTCCGCAGGGCATAAAGAGCACTTCAGCAAGTTCAAACTGTTTTAATGCCTCTCTCGCCAGCGTAAGATGTCCATTGTGAATCGGATCAAAGGTTCCGCCCATAATTCCTACTTTTCTCACTTCTGAGTCTCCTTCGGCAGCACAATCTTCGGATTCTTTTTATCCGGTTTATATAATATAATCTTCTTACCGATTACCTGTACTACCTGCGAATGTGTACGTTCTCCTATCGTCTGTGCGATCTCATTCGGATCGTCCATACAACTTTTTAAAACGGCGATCTTAATCAGTTCTTTTGTATTGAACGCCTCTTCAATTCCTTTGATAAATTCCGGCGTCAGGCTTGATTTTCCCACCTGAAAAATAGGATTGATCGTATTGGCCAGACTCTTTAAATAGGCTCTCTGTTTACTTGTCATAATATACCTTCCTGCTTCATCAAATGCAATGTTTCATCAAATATATATTCCGTCATCCGACAGAAATTATTTATAATAATCAAAAGAAAGACCATACATTCTCACGGTATCACCCTCTCCGATACCTAATTCCTCAAGTTTTTGTAAAATACCATTATCCTTAAGGAAATTTTGGAAAAATTGAAATCCTTTCTCTGATTCCAAGTTCGTGTAGGACAACATTTTTTCAATTCTTGGCCCTTCCACGACATAAGCGTCTTCTTTCTCGTCATAGACTACCGTAAACGGTTCATTTTCTATATCAAAATGATATTCCGGGAAAAACTCCTGTTCAAAGACTATCGGCTTAGAATCCATCTGCTCTAACTGATTGTTAATATCATACAAAAGCTCTTTTAATCCCTGCCCGCTGATTGCCGAAATAGCGTAGACCGGAATCCCTTTTGGTTCAAACTCTGCTTTAATCTTCGCCACCGGGTCATCTTCCATATAAATCATATCAATCTTATTGGCAGCTATAAACTGAGGTCTTTTTGCAATTTCTTCGTTATAGGCTTCCAGTTCTTTATTAATGGCATAGATATCTTCAATCGGGTCGCGTCCCTCCGTAGACGCGGCGTCCACAATATGCACGATCAGTTTGGTTCGTTCGATATGTCTTAAAAATTCATGTCCAAGCCCAACGCCCTCAGAAGCGCCTTCAATCAGGCCGGGAATATCCGCAATCACAAAGCCCTTGGCATCATCCAAATCTACCACGCCTAAATTAGGATTTAACGTCGTAAAATGATAATTCGCAATCTTCGGTCTGGCATTGGTCACTTTGGAGAGAAACGTCGATTTTCCCACATTTGGAAAGCCTACAAGTCCCACATCAGCAATCACTTTCAGTTCCAGCATAAGTTCCAGTTCCTGCGCGGGCTGTCCAGGTTGTGCATATCTTGGCGCCTGCATTGTACTTGTTGCATAATGCTGGTTACCGTTACCGCCTTTGCCGCCGCAGAGCAGAAGAAATCGTCTGTTGTCGCCTGACATATCCGTTATGACCTGTCCACTTTCAGCTTCTTTGATTACCGTACCTTCCGGTACTTTAATGACAATATCTTCGCCATTTTTACCCGCACAGTTTTTCTTGCCGCCGTCCTGACCGTTACCTGCACAGTATTTACGGATATGCCGAAAGTCTGTGAGAGTATTCAGACCTTCGTCTACCTCGAAATATACACTGCCGCCATTACCGCCATCCCCTCCGTCGGGTCCGCCGTTCGGTACATATTTCTCCCTGCGGAAAGATACGTGTCCGTCCCCGCCTTTGCCGCTCTTTACATAGATTTTTGCACGATCTGCAAACATAATTTTCTCCCGATTTTATATTTCTCAAAATACATTTTTAATAGATATCGATGCACTGTCAGAAAAAGGCTCCAAACACCTAAATGTCTGAAGCCCGAATCAACCGCCTTATTTCTCTACAGGATATACGGAAGCCTGTTTCTTGTCTCTTCCTTTTCTCTCGAAACGAAGCACGCCGTCAACCAATGCAAACAGCGTATCGTCACCGCCGATACCGACATTCACACCGGGATGAATCTTAGTTCCGCGCTGTCTGTACAAGATATTTCCTGCCTTAACGAATTGTCCGTCAGCTCTCTTCGCACCTAATCTCTTAGCCTCGGAATCTCTACCGTTCTTGGTAGAACCAACACCTTTCTTATGTGCAAAAAATTGAAGGTTCATATTCAACATGGTATTACACCTCCTCAAATGTCAATTTACAATAGTTCTTCCCATATTGTTTCTCAATCTGGGTAAGTCCCAGCACGAGAGAATCCATAAGCGCCTTGGAAGTCTCCTTCAAAGGCTGATTCATCAAATGACAACGGATGATTCCGCTTTCCTCGTCCGCTTCCACATTCATCTTCTCCCTTGTAATATGTTCCAAAGAATTAATTGTGTTAATAACGAGTACCGAGATAGATGCACACACGATATCTTCACCATAATCGGCGTATCCTGCATGTCCGTCGCAGACAAATCCCTGATATTCTCCTGCTGTTGTCTTATAAAATGTGATGTCTGTCATTTCACACCCTGATTACTACGCATTGATTTTGTCGATCTTAACCTGAGTGTATGCTTGTCTATGACCATTTTTCTTATGATAGCCTGTTTTTCTCTTGTACTTGTAAACGATAACTTTACGGTACTTACCCTGATCCATAACGGTTCCGGTAACAGTTGCGCTTGCTACATCGCCGGCAACCTTAAGTTCTTTATCGCTGACAGCTACCACTTGGTCAAATGTTACAGAAGCTCCGACTTCAGCGTCTAATTTCTCAACTTTGATGACGTCTCCTTCGGAAACTTTGTACTGCTTTCCACCTGTTGCAATAATTGCGTACATATGGCACCTCCTATTCATGAACCGAAGTTCATCTTACTCGCTAGCTTCGGTGACGTCCGCTTCCGGAATCCTTTGTTGGCATCCTACAAATGGACATACTTATACCTCACTATGCGGCATACTCGATAATCATACCCGTTCTGGGGATATTTGTCAATGGGGTATATGAAAAAATTTGAAATCTAAACTTACGCCTGTCTCTTCCGGCAGCATCTTACCGCTATCGGATAAGAAACCGCCAGAATAGCCGCACTCGCTAGCAGATACAGCATATTCAGCATCCCTTTTCCCATATAGGATATATTCAGCACCCATTCACCGACTGGAGTCTGCGGAAGTGGCAGGATAATCCAACGCCGGATTATCATCAGAAGCACTGCAATTGTAATAACATAAATCATAATCACAAAATACTGGGCCTTTGCATAAGGAAGACGCATACAAACGGGAATCTGTACACTGATTGCCGCTGTAAAGAGCAGGAATGACATGAAAAAGGAACTGTCAGCCCCCGGTATAAACAAAGGCGTACCTGTCACCCATGCAAAGAATATTCCTATCACGAGAACCGTCGCAAGTGCCGCCAGATAATTTACATAAAAGAAAAGATATCTGCCGCGGACAAAATCCTTTTCCGCAAGATCTAATGAGGCATATAAACGATTCAGATTATGTTTATCCGATGTCATAAAAATATTGTTTGCACTGCATAGAGCATACCATGTCGCTGTGAAAAGCAGCGTATCCAAGGACAGATTACTCATGGTTGCAAATACTGCCGCAATCACGGAAAGTGCGGCGATACTACTGATAAACGAAGACTTTGCAGTGTAACAGTCGAGCTTTGTCACTTTAAATGTTCCGGACATTGTTTTACCTCCCTGCCTATATGAATGATAATGTCGTCTACCGTCGGAGCGTCTAACACAAATTCACGATACGTCTTCGCTTCCTCCGTGCGGATTAATGCCTCAAATCCAAGTTCCGTCTGCCTAAATCCAAGCATCTGTTGTTTCATCCCGTCTGTCAACGCATCGGGTATGCCCTTGATAATCCGGTAGTTTTCGAGCAGTTCTTCCAGATTTCCCGTGTAGATTACTCTGCCGTTCTCCAGATAAGTAATATAATCCGCGATTCGCTCTAAATCCGTGGTGATATGTGTAGAAAAGAGCACACTCCTCTCCCCATCCTGAATATATTCCTGTAATATATCCAGCAGTTCACTCCTTGTCGCAGGATCCAGTCCGCTCGTAGGTTCGTCAAGAATCAGCAGTTTTGCATTGTGGGAACATGCACACACCAACATCAGCTTCATCTGCATACCCCTCGACAGCTTCCCTACCTTGACATTCTCCGGCAGTTCAAACCGTTCCTTCAGTCTTATAAAAGTTTCATGATTCCACTCATCATAAAACATGGACAACACCTTCTCCGTCTCCGCAACGGTCCATGTATCCACGAAAAAATTACTGTCATAGACAATGCCGATTTCCTGCTTTATCTGTGTTTCGGACGCCGAATCACCCCTGCCTAATATCTCAATACTTCCGCCGTCTCTTTGCATCATATTCATGATCAGTTGAATTATCGTCGTCTTTCCCGCACCATTCGACCCGACCAGCCCCATAATATAACCTTTGGGGAGTTCAAAGCTAATATCCTGTAATGTAAATCCGGAGAATGATTTACTTACATGATGTAATGCTAAACTATTCTCACTCATCAGAAACCTCCTGTAATAATTTCAGTAAAGACGCCAGTTCGTCAGACGACATAGATGCCCTGTGCGCTGCCGCGATTGCATGGTTTAGATGTTGTTCCACCTCTTTGATCAGTTGCTCGCGCATCAGTTCCGATCCGCTTGGCATCACATAGAACCCCTTACCCTGTCTGCTTGTGATATAGCCTTCCTCTTCCAGCTCATTGTATGCTCTGGTCGTCGTCAGAACGCTGATTTTCAAGTCTCTTGCAAGCTGGCGCAGAGACGGAAGCATCTCGTCCTCATGAAGTTCGCCGCTTAGAATCTGCGTCTTAATCTGTTCCTTAATTTGCTCATAAATTGGTAGTTCAGAACTGTTTGACAATACAATATGCATATGCTTACCTACTTTCTAACTGTATTGTTATTTACAAGTACAGTATATACAGAAATATCAGATATGTCAAGATAAAACATGAGACAGCCGAAGCTGTCCCATTAAAAATCACAATATTTATATAATATACATAAAACCATTTCCTACTTAAAAAGATTCACCACCAGCTTAATCCCGTACTTCACATACTGTACGAATACACCCGGCTGTTTGATGCACTCCTTCATCTTTCGGAAAATATATTTCGGCCTTAAATAGAATCCCAGCAAAATATTCTTACGAAGCTTCATGACTTCTTCGATGGAAAGATGCATTGTCCCCTTCGCGCTGGAATGGAAGAAATCACTGCCAAGCACTGATTTAGCAAGAAGATTTTCCTGTTTACATGTTTCATACATCGGCGTACCGTAAAATGGCAGTGCAACCGTCACTTCAATAAAATCCGGATCTGTCTCCATCACAAGCTTTTTCGTCACCAGAATATCCTCTCTCGTTTCCCACGGGAATCCGATAACAAAATACCCCCAGAACGGAAGTCCGATTTCATGACACCATCTTGCCGCCTTCCTGTTTTCTTCGACAGTCGTTCCCTTTCTTATTTTCTGCAGAATCTCGTCGCTCCCCGATTCAAAACCGAATGCCACAAGGAAACAGCCTGCTTCTTTCATCAGCGCCAGTGTTTCCTTCTGCAAGGGACGGACGCGTGAGTTTGCCGTAAACTGTATCTTTTTATATAGTTTGGAATGAATGAGCAGGTGGCACATTTCTTTGACCCATTCCGGGTTAATGGTAAACGTGTCTGCCTTAAAGAAAAAGTTCTTGATGCCGAACTTCTCATAACACTCGATCATCTCGTCCAACACGTTCTGCGGACTTCTGAACCGAACTTTCTTACCGGAAATCTCCGGCGTTAAGCAGAACACGCACTGACTCGGACAGCCTCTTGCCGTCTGAATCGTCGCCATCGGCTCCTTCGTGTCGGGACGGATATAAAGGGCGTTGTTCATGAGCTGCCTTGCCGGGAACGGCTGGGAATCCAAATCTTCATCCCATATATGAAATCTGGTAGGAACAATTCTGCCTTCCGCGTCTTTGTATAAGATATTATTGATTTCTTCCGGCTTTCCGATGCCTTTAAAACAATAATCCGCAATTTTGCCGATGCAGAAATCAATCTCGCCGCCAATCATATAATCTACATTCGATAAGTCAAGCATATCAAGCATCGCTTGTTCCGGGGCGAAGAACAATGCCCCTTTGAGCACGACAATCGGATTGTAACGGGATTTCAACTCGTTAATGACTTTCAAATCATCAAAGATCGTCGTGTTGGTAATGCTCATCATAATCATATCCGGCGCAAAATCATCCATGTCCTTTATCAGCGCATCAAACGTATCGCCCTGCGTCTGATAGTCCTGAAGCTTCACTTCATAGCCGTCCCTCAACAAGATTGCCGCCGCATATCCCAAGTCGTTACAAGCGCGCATCGCCTGCGCTGAACCGTCGTCAATATTCTGCTGGCATCTGTCCTCGCCTCTCTGGAACAGCGCTCCCGGCGGATAAAACAATAACACTTTTTTCTTACTCATCTGTACAATATCCTTTCTATAACAATCGCTTCCCGGCTTTTCGAGTTCGCGAAGCAAATCTCGCAATTGAGCGAAGCTCAATTTTTTACAACCGGTACAAATAAACTCCGTACGGAATTTCTTCTATACGGTACTCCTTCACAAAAATAAGCTGCATCTTATCCGCATTCGATATCGCGGTGCGGGAAAAAATATAGTCGCATCCCAAACTCTTTAGCGCCGCTGTATCAATCAGGATTTCCTGCGGCGAACTGTCGGCATTTGCTCCAAAGTTATAGGTATTGACTCCTGACGCTGAAAAAAGATACGCCCTGCATGCCCACTCGTCATAATACTCTCTCCAATAATCGTTCCGCTCCAAAGTCGGCGCAATCACTTCCCTGAAAGCTTCCTTATATTCTTGACTGTAATACCCGCAATAGCCGTCAATCGTGGTGATTCCGTTATAAGAAAGCATAGCCGGATGAAAACCGTAAGCACATGCACCCTGCTCAGGCCGATAATCGATATCGGCTTTGATTTGTTCCATTAACGCTTCGCCATAGAACTCTCCATAACTTAGCTGGTTTGTCTGTGTATGTTTGACAGCCTTATATAGATTGCAATATACCGTATTATAAAAATCACTAAATTCCGTCTGTCTGGCACCGACTACCAGAATTGCAATCAGTCCGCACAGATAAGCAAACAATTTCTTTTTCTGATAAACAGCCCTTAGCACAAAGAAAAAGGCAAAATACCATGCAAAGGTATTAAAATAAACCGTCCTGTTATACTGAAAACCTTTTAGCGGCGGCAGAACCATTTCCACCAGATTTCGCAGCGGCTCCCAGAAATAGAGCGCATACACGGCACAGTTAAAGATAATAAACAAAATCGTCAGATTAAAAGGATCCCGTATAATCCGGCGCGCCTGCCGTTTTCTGATATAGTTTACGTTAATCCAGACAAAATAAGCAGCACACAAAGGCAGCACAAAATAAACATGTACAGGCTGCGCATGAATTACGCCATACCAAAATGCTTCCCAGAAACTGCCAAGCAATCCATCAAAGCCGAGACTCGCCGTGACCATCGACTCACGAATCGTCGCCACATCGGAAAAAAGCATAATGCCAAACAATCTGTACTCAAAGCAGACAAAACCGGCCATCAGTACTACAAATCCGCCAAGCAGTCTCCACGGAACCTTTTTGTCCCTAATGGCAAGAATGACCGCAGCAATCAGAACATACCCCAAAATAAATGCCCCGAAAAACGTAAAATAAGAAACGAGCGGATAAAAAAACAGCAGCACATAAAGCCACCATCTCGGCTCTCTGTACAATCGTATAAAAAGATATAAGACAAACGGTATCGATGCAAAACACAATGCATACATCGGATAAACAGGCAACAGCGCAAATGCAATTGACACTAGTGTCACAATCTTGCTGTAATCCGCATACTTGTCCTGCAATATGAGTTTCGCCAGCAAAATACACGAGAAAAATGCCATTAACAGCTTCAAAAGATAGCCGACGATATACGCGTACAAATCCGGCAACAGAAAGAACAGCATATTATATAAGGAAAACTCTGAAGGAAAATAATTCCTGTCAATGCTCCGCAAGATGGGCATCATCTGTCCATGCGCAAAAAAAGCGTCGTTATCCCGCAACATTTTTAACTGTGTAATAAACAAATCAAGATTGTCGAGGATACCGACATAAATATTCTCGCGAAGTATCAGAAATACCACCGCCTCCACGATAAAGATACCTGCGGCTATCAATAAATGCCAATATTTTTTGATAATGTTCATTGTCATACCACTTCTTTATGTTAGAATGTCTGTTAGTTTTTTCCGTTCCTTCTTTGAAGAGGATACGATCAGATAATCCATCCGATTTCCATTCGCTGCAAGTCCGTCCTTCTCATAGCGGTCCCCGACCATAATAACGTCTTCCGCCTGAAGCCCTAACGTCGCCAATATCACTTGCAGTCCCTTCGGGTCCGGTTTCATACAATTTATGTTCTTATCTGATGAAGTAAAATGCCAGTCAGCCTCAATCCCCAAAGCACGAAGCTTCTCTTCCACCGGATAATCCGAATAAATAACTACTGGAACATTTTTCCTTCTAAGTTTCTCTATTGCATCGGATAGCATCGTATCTTTATAGTACGGCAATAACGCAAGCGGCGCCTCGTGCATATAAAAGCGCACAGCATCGGCTACCCGCGAGACGGTCACTTTCTTCTGCGCGGCAACGAATTCATACTGTCTGTCCTCCAATAGCATATCCGCCGGAAAAGACATTGTCCGTTCACAGTCCTCCCACTTTTCACGAATCTCTCTGTACCGTTTAATCAACAGCATATCGCCTATCGCAGACGGATGCCGCAGCATGTGCCAAAGCAGGTAGAACAGCATTCTTATTTTGAACGGCTTCTGATAATATAATGTTCCATCCAAGTCAAAAATAACGGCGCGGTACTCCGTCAAAGTTTTTTTTCTCATAGAAGACTGATTCATGGCGGCTCCTATCTTCCCGTCGGAATAAAAAAGGCATTCTCCCATGCTTTCATCACCGGAATATCCACGAATGTCAGTACTGCAAACATTAACACCAATACACCCACCAATATCATCAGCTTCTTTTCGCGGAACAGTTTTTCCGGCTTCTGTGCTGCTGAATCCGGTTTGTAAGCGATATAAAGATAATAACAGAACAAGAAAAACAGTACCGGAATCGCCACGATATACTCAATCCGATATTTTAACAGAAAGATACCGATCAGGAATGTCGCGCATAATCCATAATAAAAGGACGAACACAAAAGAGATGCTTCCGTGTATTTGGCGAATGATTTCCGATAAGCCCCCGCGAGTTTCGGATCACCTATCATCCGATACTCCGCATATCTTTTCACCGCCATTAAGAATGCTCCTGCCATCCAATATCCTACCAGAATACTGGACGGGGGATAAATATTATCACAAACGATAAACCAGCCGAGCAAAAGTCGTATCATATTGTTGATCGATTCCGATAACACATCAAGATAAACAATATCCTTCGTCCTGATCGGCTTCACATTATATAATACGCCCATGACAAGCAGCCATATTTCTGTTAAGAGGAATGGGATGTTGACAGGCAGAGAGAGCAATAAGCCAATCACAATGCAGAAGACATACTCCGCCATCACCAGTGAGAATTTCATGTTCTGGCTGACAACCGGACGAAATTTCTTTGTCGGATGATATTTATCAAATTCCGCGTCCAGCCATTCATTGATCACATAATTCGCAGAAGCGATAAAACAAGTTGCGAAGAAACCGGCAATCAATTTGATGATAAAATCCATGATTCCTATCGTTTTATCACCCAGAATAATTGCCAATACAAGTCCCGGCATAATAAAGACGTTTTTAATCCAGTGATCCGGTCTTGCAATTCTGACATAGCTCATAATTTGTGACTGAGATTGGTTTTCTGAAGTTTGCTTATTCTGCTCCATCCGTTTTGCTCCTATAATCGTTTGTTTCTTTCTGTGATGATATTATTATTGTACTATATTAACACAATATAAAAACATTATCAAAAATTATTTATCGATCTCGACTGATATGCCTGACACGGTAAAGAAATATGCCGCAATCTGTGCTCTGGAACTGAATTCTTCCGTCTCTAACAGCTCACGTACCTCTTCTTTGCTGTAAAAGCAAGCTGTAATCTGTTCGTTCTCCGACGTATGGTCCTCAAAACTGCCCTCAACGTCCACAAACGCAATCTGTGTTTTTACATCGGAAAATGCCACTGCGGCAAAAGATGGCGGCAGAATACATCTGATCTTCTTGACGTTTAATCCCGTCTCTTCATAGAGTTCTCTCTGGATACATTCTTCCAAAGACTCTCCGTCGTTAATCATCCCTGCGCATAAATTATAGACAAACCGATTGACGCCCATGCGAAACTCCCTGAGCAGAAGCATTTTATCCTCATGGTACGCCACAATGGAAACACCGCTCATACGCTGTCCGATCGCTTCCGGTCCGGTAATCTCGCTGCGGCTCACAATCTCATATTTCTTTTCTTTTCCGGCTTTATTTATGTAAGTCAGTTCATAATTTTTTAAATATTTACCGTCTTTTACTTTCTCCATACCAAGAAGTTTCATGTTCAACCGCTCCTCTCCCATCTTTATTTACTTATATATTGTTCCCGGAAACTCGGATTAACTTTCTTTCTTGTGATTTCCATCAGTCCAAGTCCTGTCATATCCACCACGTCCGCCGTCACACTGTCTTTTTTAAGCAGGCTTCTCATATATTCCACAAGTTGCTTCTCATGTTCTTTCTTCTTAAAATTAATGAAATCCACCATGATAATTCCGGACAGATTTCTTGCACGCAGCTGGACTGCTATCATCTGTGCCGCTTCCATATTAATTTTGAGGGCTGTTTCTTCTTGGTCCTTGCCCTTCTCGTATTTTCCGCTGTTCACATCGATGGAAACAAGCGCTTCCGTCGGTTCGATAACGAGATACCCTCCGGATTTCAACCAAACGTTCTTATCCAGAAGTTCCTTAACACGCACCTCGACGGCGTACAATTTGTGAAGCGGCAGCATTGCATCTTCATATAAACGAAAAGGAATATCCGTCCCTGTAAGATGTTCCTGCAATGTTTCATAGACCTCTGCAATATCCGTGACGACCTCGTCATACTCCGCCTTATAGGCGTTCTCCACAAAGGAAATATAAGCAGGTTTACCGTGGTACAGACAACTATAGCATGTGCGCTTGTCAGCAATCTGTAAGATATGCGTAAGCTGCTCCGATAGCATATGCGCTTCTGTAAGAAGAGGTGTATCGTCATTCAGTTCCCCTGCATTCGTCCGGACAATAAGCTGATATTGCTCGGCTGTCTTCTGCAAATCTTCTATCTCGCGAAATCTCACCTGCATCTTTTTGTTCAGTTTAGAGGACACTTGAACGCCGTCCGGATGTTCCTTTCGCCGCGTTCCGACCACCGCATATTTTCCCGACAGAGAAAGAAGTACTGTTACCCCTGCCAGTTTTGTTTTCATGGGTTCTTTCATGATTTGGACGGGAATCTCGTCTCCAATCTTAATCCTGCCGTCGGACTTCCGATTCATGACATGCGCATATTTTGCTTCCGTAAGCGGCAAAAAGGTGAGGTATCCCTGCCCCAGATCCACGAATGCGGCTCCGATATTCTCAGAGATATTCTTCACCTTGCCAACATAAATATTTCCCACGGCGTACTCGTTCTGTTTCTGTACCTGTATCGACAGAATCTGATTGTCACGTATCAGCAGCGAGAGTAATTTCCCGTTTAGTTTTAGAATTAAAATCTTACCTTTAGACGACATAGCTATCCTGCTTCCGTTGAAAAAATATACTAAATGTAAATCTGTGTCCAGTATACCACAAAGCAGGAAAAATGCAAAAAACGTATCTCTTACAATTCTTCTTTCTTGATTCTGTGCATAATATAGAACCCTGCCGCAATGGTCGGTATAAACGGAATGAATCCTGCATATGTCGGGCCAAGAAGCGTATTGTATTCACTCGTATTGACAAACGTAAGTCCTATCGCCGCCAACCCGTTGACAGCGCTGTGGCAGATTGCTGCCGGAAGGACGCTGTCTGTGCGCAATGTAAGGTAACTTTCAATAATACCGATAAATACACAGAAAACAACCATCAGCAAAATACCGACCACCGGGTAACCGGGATAGTTTGTTCCGTAATTATGACCCATGGCAATCATCGGTGCATGCCAGAATCCCCATATGACACCCGTAATCCAAACTGCTTTTACACTTCCGCAGGAATTCTTAAGTCCGTACAACAGATATCCGCGCCAGCCGATTTCTTCCCCAAGCGTGGGTATCACATTAATCACCGGTGAGATAAGAGTGCTTACAACAAGACTGATACTCTGCATAAGCAGCAAATTTTGTCCCTCTGGGGCCGGCTGATACATAATACCGCCTGTCAAAGCAAACTGCTCCCTATAAATCACATAATAAACCACTACTCCCAGATAAATTAGAATGATAAAACTAAAGTAAGCTAACAAATAATTCTTTCCGTTACCTTTAAACTTTGGCGCAAGCTTAAAATCAGAGAATCCCTGTTTTGTGACGAGTCTTGTTAGTATATTACCGATTGTCGGCATAAACATACACGCTGATACAATAAGCATAGATTCAATGCTGGTGCCATAAGAATATCCCTTCAGCGGAATAACCGCTACCAGAGACCAGGTCAGCACAAAAGTGATGACACAAAATATAATTGTGCGTTTTGGCGTTATTTTATTTTCCATCTCATGATTCCTCCGTTTTATTTAATAAAGAGGATGCCTGACTCTTTCCGTCACCGAACATCCTCTTCCCATGCTATCGTCAATTCATATATTTTACCGCTGTACCGTATGCAATGACTTCTGCCGCCCCCTGCATTACGGAAGAGGAGGCATATCTTACATTGACAACCGCATCCGCTCCTAATGCCTGCGCCTCATCTACCATACGCTTCACGGCAATCTGGCGGGCCTGATTGAGCATATCCGTATATTCTTTGACTTCGCCGCCGACAAGCGTCTTAATTCCCGCCATAAAATCTTTGCCGAAATTTTTGGTCTGTACAATGCTTCCTTTCACGATTCCTAACGTTTCCAATTCTTTTCCTGTAATATAATCAGTATTTACGAGCAGCATCTTCTTCTCCTCCTTCAAGTTCTTTTATTCGCTGTACCAGTGCAACAATGACTGCCATAATCACCGCCACCGGAATAAAAACAAACACGCCCCAAATCCATAACGGAATCGGGTCTGTCAAGTAACCCCATATAAGAACGCAGATTAGAAATACCATAAAAATGATAAATGTCCCTGCCGCAATCATGGAGCCTCGCTTCTTTTGAATAATATCGTTTTTACTCACATTCGCGAACTTTGTTCCTTCCTTCTCCATCTCCACCATCCTTTCCAAATATTCATCAGGAATCAGGCTTAGGTATTTGCAATTGTCTTCCATCAGGCTATGACAAAGCCCGGAAGTTTCCTGCAAATTGATTCTTTCTCGTTCCAGAACGATCAACTGTCTTTGCAAGGCATCTTCAAGAAGTAAGTCTCCATGCTGTATCTTACGGATTTCTTCAATCGGAAGTGAAAGCTTTCTGAGCAGCTTAATCTTTTTTAACTCAGCAATGTCTTCCGGTGTGTAATCCCGATATCCGTTTTCCATATTTCTCTTAGGATTTAGAAGTCCCTGCTGTTCATAGAAACGGATGTTCTTCTTGGTAATGCCTACCTGTTGTTCAACCTCGTTGATTTTCATGTCCCGAGTTCCTTTCTTCCCTCTCCTGATGTCGTCATCATAAGGCTTCCATAAGGTGGAAGGTCAAGAGTTTTCATGAAATTTTCTCAATTAAAATAATTATTTTCTGCTATCCGACTTCGGCAAGCGGAATAAGCTTCTGTTTTTCTTCGCTTGTTGCAATATTTGTATACGTTTCCAGCCTCGTTACCTGACATTTCTCTGTCGGAATCTCCACATCCGCAAATTCACAGAATTTTTCCAAAACCATTGTCGGTTTAATATTGCCGCTGCTGCTGGCATTGACGAGCATATAAATGGCGCCGTCGGCTTCACTCCGGAGTTCATAAATCCCCTGTTTTAAATCCAGTTCCACAGTACTCTTTTTCGTTTCTTTTGTGTAAGGGATCTTATCCTGATCATAGAAATCCCTTAACTTTTCCTCTAAATCATCAATCGGAAAAATCCTGTCTTTCATTCTGATACTATATGACGCTGCCGAAACGCTCGCCATCGCATTCTTTACTTGTTCCGGCAGTATTGTAACGGAAAGCACCTCGATGCCTTCTACCATAACCTTGTTAAGAGCATCTTTGATATCCTGCGTAGATGTCATACAAAGCACCTCGATATCCATGTACTCGCCGTAACTCTCGATTCCTACACCGAGCGGCGCTGCAAAAGACATAATCTGGTGGGGGCTGAATCCTTCCGAATATTTGATGTCAATATCCGCACGCCTGATTGCTTTCTGGAAAAACCGCATCGTATCCAGATGTCCGATAAATTTCATTGTGCCATATTTGGCAAATTTAATTCTGATTTTCATATGGGTTCCTCTTCAAAATAATCTATTTTTAGTCAGCGTACTTAACGCTCATAACAGATTCCCCCGCCGAATCGGTTCGCACCGCAGCCCTGACACTGAACCTTACAGTTAGGGGATACCGTTTCACTCTGCGCCTTCTTCCACTCACGCAGAAGAAAGTCCTTCGTCACACCACAGTCTAAGAAGTCCCACGGAAAAACCTCGTCATCCGCCCGCTTCCTCGTCGTATAAAAACCGATATCCACGCCGCAGTCTTCAAAACACTGCATCCACACATCATTATGGAAATACTCGCTCCATGCGTCAAATATGCATCCTCGCTTGTAGGCTTCCAAGATTACCTTGTTAATCTTACGGTCACCTCTGGCAAACACTCCCTCTAACACGCTCACATCAGCTTCATGCCAGTTGTATTTGATACTCTTTTGATTGAGCTGTTCCATGATACCCTGCTTCGTCTGATATGCTTTCTCAAGAAATTCTTCTTTCGTGCACATAGGCGCCCATTGAAACGCCGTAAACGGCTTCGGGATAAAGAAAGAAGTGCTTGTGACAATCTGTACCTTACCGTTTACACGCTTGTCCTTCGGAACGGTATCAAAGAACGTCGCCGCGATTTTGTTGGAGAGATCGCCGATGCCCCGGATATCCTCCTCCGTCTCCGTAGGAAGTCCCAGCATAAAATAAAGTTTTACTCTCGTCCAGCCGCCTTCAAACGCCAATGCCGCGCCTTTTAAGATTACCTCTTCAGTCAATCCTTTATTAATTACATCTCTAAGTCTCTGGCTTCCCGCCTCCGGGGCAAAAGTCAGGCTGCTCTTCTTCACATCCTGCACCTTACTCATTACATCCAGAGAAAAGGCGTCTATACGAAGTGACGGCAATGAAATATTGATATGTCTTTGACTGCAATCTTCAATCAGGAAATCAAGCAAGTCATCCAAACGGGAATAATCGCTTGAACTCAAAGAACTTAAGGAAATTTCCTCATGCCCGGTGTTCCTAAGCATTTGCACCGCGTACTCTTTCAGCTTGTCCGCGTTTCGTTCGCGCACGGGACGATAAAGCTGTCCTGCCTGACAGAACCGGCATCCTCGAATGCATCCCCGTTGAATCTCAAGTACCACTCTGTCCTGCGTCACCTTAATAAACGGCACTACAGGCTTTAACGGATAATGCGCGTCTGTCACATCCATCACAATCTCTTTTAAAATCGTATCGGGAATATCGTCATACAGCTTCTTACGCCCCTTAATCGTTCCGTCTTCGTGATATATTTCCTCGTAGAACTGAGGCACATAGATCCCCGGAATCTTTGCGGCGCCTCTGAGAAAATCCATACGTGTACCGCCGTTAGCCCGATTCTCAATATACCAGTCAAGCAACCGGCGGTACTGGGTTTCCCCCTCGCCTATATAAAACAAATCAAAGAAATCCGCTATCGGCTCAGGATTATAAGTGCAGGGACCGCCGCCGATGACGATTGGCATATCCTCCCCGCGTTCAACGGCCTGAAGCGGTATCTGCGCCAGTTCCAGCACCTGCAGGATATTCGTATAGCACATTTCATACTGAATCGTAATCCCCAGAAAATCCATATCTTTCACGGCATCCTGCGACTCTAAGCCAAATAGGGGAATCTGCTCCGTGCGCATAATCCGGTCCAAATCAACCCATGGGGAATAAACGCGTTCGCACCACACATCCTCCCATTCATTCAGCATACTATAGATAATCTGGATGCCAAGATGAGACATGCCAATCTCATACACATCTGGAAAGCACATAGCAAACCGGACCGCCACCTGTTCCTTATCTTTCATGACTGAGTTCACTTCATTTCCAATGTATCTTGCAGGTTTCTCCACCTGCATTAAAATATCGTCGCTTAATGCCAGTTTTCTCATATATTCATTTCCTTGTTGTTTATCATTCTGCATAGTATTTCGCCTGAAAAGCAGGCGTTCCCTTTTCCGCCGGGGAGAATGCATGGTTTACGCATTTCTTCCAGACAAGAACTGCTTGCCATGCAAGCCGTAGAATTTTTTGGGCGGCGTACTTAGGCGCCTTAGAAATTCTACTTGTCATAGTATATAAGAAATATCACTCAAAATCAAGCAATGACGCAAGCGCCTCCATCGTATCGTTTCCTTCCCCGTCATAGAGATGGAATGTATCCGCCATAATCAATTCATGAATATCTCCTGTCGTATAGCTGCCGATTTTATCACCGCCTGTGTCACAAAGCAAAAAGCCCACAAACAAAACAATTGCAATAATCATGCGATATTTAAAGGTACTGACCGAAAACGGCTGGATTACCCCATTTTCTTCCGGGTTGCCTTCATGTTGCTGCTCAGGCGAGGGCAGTCTGCCCTTATCATAAAGCGGCGGTTGTGTGTTCGTACCATAAAGAATGTTCTCTCTCTGTCTGATTTTCATACGGTTTCCGTGATTTTCCGCCCTTATGTACTGTGCTAGTGCCATCTTCTTTTCCAAGGGAATTTTATGTTCCATAATATAACTGCCTATCTGTTATCAATTGTTTGCTTCATTTTATGACCCTCGCTGTCAAAAAAGAACAAGCAACATACTATATATTGTATTATGCAAATTGACGAAAACGTCCGTTATTTATTTGCTGATGTACAGACAGAGATTATGATACATGTGTTATTATTTTCCAAATTATTTTTTCCTAAAGAAATTGTCTTTTTTCATTTGCAGGAAATCTTGTAAACCATTTTTTTGAAGCAAAAAATAATTAGAAAATTTAGAAAAAATGCAATTTTTATGAAATTCAGGTATTTTTGTGTCATATAGCGCGATAACTCTTTCATATGCATCATAATTTTATTTAATTCGTCAAAATGTCTAACAGTAAGAAACCGACGTGAAAATTCACGCCGGTCAGTAGACTATTTTTCGAGTTCGCAAAGCGAAGCTCGTAAAGTTAATTTGCAAAACAAATTAACTTTTTTTACCGCTGTGCCAGTTCTGTAGTAATTTCCTCCCACGTCACATTCTTTTCCGCCATCAGTACCATCATATGATACAAGAAATCTGAAATCTCATATTTTACTTCATTGGCGTTCGGATTCTTGGCAGCAATTACAATTTCTGTCGCTTCTTCGCCCAGCTTCTTGAGAATTTTATCGATTCCCTTATCAAACAGATAATTGGTATAGGAACCTTCTTTCGGGTGAATTTTCCGATCCTTAATCACGTCAAAGACCTGTTCAAACACTTTCAGAGGATTCGTCTCCTCATATTCTTTTGCCATGATCTCATTGAAGAAGCAGGAATGCGCTCCTGTATGACATGCCGCGCCAATCTGGGAAACTTTGGCCAGAATCGTGTCTTTGTCACAGTCGGCCGTCAAAGACTTCACATACTGATAATGTCCGCTCGTCTCACCCTTAACCCACAATTCCTGACGGCTTCTGCTGTAATAAGTCATTTTGCCGGTCTTAAGCGTCATATTGTAGGCCTCTTCATTCATATAAGCCACCATCAGTACTTCATCTGTCTTATAATCCTGCACTACCACGGTCACATGTCCGTCGGAATTTAATTTAAACTCTTCCCATTTAATCGCCGGTTCAAATGTATTAACCGCAATCCCGTTATTCTGACAAAGGGATTTAATCGCCAGAAGTTCTTTTACATTCTCGTTGATGGCATAACCGGAAATACCACAGATGTTGTCCTTTGACAGCAATTCCAGTATTTTATCCAGAGAGACCTCCGGAACGGAAGCGATTATCGGAAATCTCGAGACAGAAATTGCCTCTTTTAACTCCTTTTCTTTCACCAATATAATTTCTTCCACATAAAGTTCCAGAAGTTCTTCATTATTTCTAATAGAGTCTGCATCCGTTATACAGGCAACTATTTTATCCTTACCGAATTTCTTGGACACTTCTTCCGTTATCTCAATGTTGTCTGCTTTGGAATAGTTGAGCGCTGCTTTCTTACATCCGGCATAGAGCAGCTTCTTGACATCTTCCATGCGTTTCACATTGCCGGCACCGATAACTGGAATTTCCGCTTCATTGCAGATTGCTTTGATAAGATCAAGCGCTTCCTCATGTTCCGTGTCTCCTTCGGACATATCATAGACGATTAGTTCATCTGCATTGTTATCGCTGTAGAATTTGGCAAGTGCCACCGGATTGGTGTCAATAATGGTATTGTCCGCAAACCCTTTGACGGCATCGCCTTTATATAAATAGATACATGGTATAAATTTCTTGTATAACATAGTAATCACCCGAGCGCCCCTTTTGTACTGAGCACCCCTTTCACTCTTTCGTCATAGGATGTCGCCTCATCAAGAGACTTGCCAAAAGCCTTAAACATCGCCTCAATCATATGATGCGCGTTGCAGCCGTCCAACATCTTGATATGAAGATTCATTCCTGCGCTGTAACACACCGCATAGAAAAACTCTTTCACAAGTTCCGTGTCTAATTCTCCCACTCTCTGCACCTTAAACTCACAGTCATAGGCAAAATATGGTCTGCCGCACAAGTCAACGGCGCACAAGCAGAGCGCGTCGTCCATCGGCAAAATGAAAGAACCATAACGTTTAATGCCGCTCTTATCACCGATTGCTTCGCGTATCGCCGTACCGAGCACAATACCGGTATCTTCCACCGTATGATGTCCGTCTACATCCAAATCTCCATTGACTTGTAGAGTCAAATCAAAAAAACCATGTTTGGTAAATCCTGACAACATATGATCAAAAAAACCGATTCCTGTATAAATCTCACTGCTTCCGGCGCCGTCGATACTAAACGACAGCGAAATATCCGTTTCCTTTGTCTTTCTGTTAATATTTGCTGTTCTGGTCATGTATATCCTTCTTTCCGTTTGTTGTCAAAAAAACATTTTATCACAAAAATATTTTGTCAAAAAACATTTTCAGTCAGAGAAGCGAACTTTAATCGAGTTGGCATGCGCCGTCAATCCTTCTCTTTCAGCAAACAGTTCAATGTCCTTGTGCGCGCTCTCAAGCGCTTCTTTGGAATAAGAGATGATACTTGTCTTTTTCACGAAATCATCCACACTAAGCGGTGAGAAGAATCTTGCTGTACCGTTGGTCGGCAGAATATGATTCGGTCCGGCGTAATAGTCTCCCAGCGGCTCTGATGAATACTCTCCAAGGAAAATCGCTCCTGCATTCTGAATCTTCGTCATAACATTGTACGGATCTTTCGTCAGAATCTCCAAATGTTCTGAGGCTATCGCATTCGCCGCATTTATAGCGTCTTCCATGGAATCAGCCAGCAAAATATAACCGTAATTATCGAGTGACTTCCTAATAATCTCTGCTCTTGACAGTTCCTGAACAAATCCTTCAATTTCCCGGTTCACCGCTTCAGCCACTTGTTCATCCGTTGTGATAAGAATTGCGCTTGCAAGTTCGTCGTGTTCTGCCTGCGAGAGCAAATCTGCGGCTACATAACGAGGATTCGCCGTTTCGTCTGCAATCACTAGGATTTCACTCGGTCCTGCGATGGAATCTATACTCACATAGCCAAAGCATGCTTTCTTGGCAAGCGCCACAAATATATTGCCCGGACCGGTAATTTTATCTACTTTCGGAATACTTTCCGTGCCGAACGCCATAGCCGCAATTGCCTGTGCACCGCCCACTTTGTATATTTCATTGACGCCCGCTATTCTTGCCGCTACCAGCGTGCCGGGATTTACTTTACCGTCTGCGCCTGCCGGGGTTGTCATTATAATTCTGGGCACTCCTGCTACTTTTGCGGGAATCACATTCATCAGAAGGCTGCTCGGATATGCCGCCTTGCCGCCGGGCACATACACACCGGATATCGCAACAGGTAATATGCGCTGTCCGAGAATACTGCCATCCGGTTTCGTGTCAATCCAACTGTTACGAAGTTGTTTCTTATGAAACGCTTCGATGTTCAAAGCAGATTTCTTCATTACTTCCATCAACCGGCTGTCAACTTCGCTAAACGCCTCTTCAATCTCCGCTTCGTTCACGCGGACATTCCCTGTATTAATGTCCCACTTATCAAATTTCTTTGTGTAATCAAAAACAGCGTTATCGCCCTGTTCCCTCACATTTCTGATAATATCCGCAACAATATCTTCATATTCTGAATAATTGTTAGGACTTCTCTTTAATAAAGTTCCTAACAAATCTTTCTGCGTATCCGCAGTTAACCTGACTGTTCTCATACACTCCTCCATTCAGCTTCCCATCGTCTCCTTACAAATGTCTTCCTTACAAATGACTTCTCAGATCATTGATCAGCTTCTTAATCCGTTCAGGTTCCATCTGCATACTGACCTGATTAACAATCATCCGCGCAGACAGCGGACAGATTTCTTCCAATACCTTCAAGCCGTTTTCTTTTAATGTAGAACCCGTCTCCACGATATCCACAATCACATCGGCAAGCTTCACAATCGGTCCTAACTCTACAGAACCGTTTAACTTGATAATATCTACCGTCTGATGTTTTTTATTATAAAAATAATCTTTGGCAATATTAGGATATTTGCTCGCTACGCGAATCATTTCGTGGTGCTGTAACAGTTCCTGCGCGCTCTCCGGACCGCACACGCACATCTTACACTTACCATACTTTAAGTCAAGCACTTCATAGACGCGTCTGTTTTCTTCCATAATGGTATCTTTGCCGACCACGCCGATATCTGCCGCTCCGTATTCTACATAAGTCGGCACGTCAGGACCCTTTGCCAGAAAGAATTTGAGTTTCAATTCCTCATTCACAAAAATCAGCTTGCGGGAATCCTTGTCTTTCATCTCCTCGCATGTGATACCGATTTTTTCAAAAAGTTCCATTGTTTTATTGGCAAGCCGCCCTTTTCCGAGGGCGAACGTTAAATATCTGTCTTCACTCATTTTACTCAAACACTCTTTCTTTGAAACGGTAATAATTCCACATTTTTGCCTGATGCCCGAAGTTTCCGGCTTTCCTGAAGTTTCTCCTTGAAATCCGCCTCCGTATAATAAATCTTCACATAGCTTTCCATTCCGGAGACAATCACTCCTTGTCTGTTCATTGCGGCAAGCAGATCATCTACTACGATTACAAAACCGATGGCGGCAGCTTGTTTGCCGAAACGCTGAAGCAGATTATCGTAACGTCCGCCTTTGACAATTGCATCACCAACACCGTAGGTATATCCCTTGAAGATAATACCCGTATAGTAATTATACTTACTAAGCATTCCAAGGTCAAAAGAAACATATTTCTCAACGCCGTAATCACATAGTACCTGATAGACTTTCTCAAGCCTTTCTATCGCCTTCTTGGAACGATTGTTAGATACTGCCTTCTTCGCGTCGTTAAGAATTGCCGCCGTGCCGAATAAATCGCTCACCTTGAGAAGCTGTTCTTTGACTTTATGATGCACATGAGTCGCATCAAGCAGCTCTTCCGCACCGAAATAGTTTTTGCCCGAAATATATTCCCGCAGTTCCAGCTCCGTCTCTTCATCAAGCCCTGCTTCGGCGCATATTCCTTTGAAATATTCCAGATTGCCGATGCTGATTTGGAAATCGGACAGCCCCGCATGGTACAATGCCTCAATCGTCATGGCAATCATCTCTGCATCCGCCTGCACGGAATCATCCCCAATCAACTCCGCACCCATCTGCGTTGCCTCTTTGAGTTTGCCTTGCAGCTCGGACGTATTGGTAAATGTATTGCCCTGATAACAGAAACGGATGGGGACATTCTCTTCCATAAAATATTTGGCCGCGCATCTGGCGATTGACGGCGTAAAATCAGGTCGAAGAACAAGTGTATTACCTTCTTTGTCAAAAAATTTATAGAGTTCTTTCGACGGTGTTGTTCCTACTTCTTTGGAAAAAACATCAAAAAATTCAAAGGTAGGCGTCTGAATATCCCGATAGCCGTATCCCTTTATTTTTTCATGCAAAAGCTGCTCTACGACAGTCTTTTTCGCCTTCTCGTCACCGTATATGTCTCTTACGCCCTCCGGTGTATGTACTAATTTTCTGCTCATAACTTCCTCGCTTTGATACTTTATCACTTTAAAGTGTTAATTCGCTAATTTGATAGCGTAATAAACTTTCTATACTATATCTTAATTAATACATTTTGTCAACCGCTATTCGACTCTGTCATCCAAGTCCTTCTGCAGCATATCAAGATACGGCACTAAAACACCATGCTTTTTTGGAAGAATATATTCCGGATTTAACTCATCATAACGAAAACTTTTTCTACCGCCTTCTTTTGCCCTATCCCAGAAGAATCGCAGCATTTCGTAAGGAAGATAATAGAAAATATCTTTGTGAGAATAGTAAATCAGGAAAAAGGCGATTCCATTCTGTTTCTCAAACTGTCCCATGAACTCCACCTGATGCTCATGTATATTTTGAAGGGAAAAGGTATCTACGGCGCATTCCTTAGCATCGAAGCAAACCGGTATTCCCTGCACTACTCCGATATAGTCCACCGTACTTTTCTGGTCAAAATAGGCAAGCGTAATGTGCCTGCTTTCTTTGTCTATATTGATAGGCGTAATGGGCGTCGGAACTTTCTGAATAAGCGCCAGACCGTTTTCCAGATATTTTTCATTCGTTCGGTTTATTAAATCTTCCAGTGTCGAACCTCTCAGTCCGCGTGAATTCCATGTCGCCATGTCTGTGTTCCTCGCTCACTTCATAGAAAATATCAGGCAAACCGGAATAAAAAGTCCTGCCGCTTATGTCTGCAAAAGGCTCCGCCAACGGCGGAAACACTACCTTATAAGCATGCAGAAGCTGTGATTTCACATGATATTTCTTACGATACTCCTCGTTCCATGCTTTATCGCCGTACTTATAATCTCCAAGCAGCGGATGTCCGACACTTGCAAGATGCGCGCGAATCTGGTGAGGCTTTCCAGTGATCAGTTCCACTTCTAATAGAGTCTTGTCTTTTTCAACCTTAAGTGGCTTGTAAGACGTCCTGATATAAGAAGTCTCTGCTTGGTCCGAAAGCCGGTTCTTCATATCTTTATCTGCCGTTTGCTGCGATACGTTAAGCGTAACAGATACTTTATTATGCTTCTCATATTTATGAAGATATCCTTCCACAAGCTGCTCTTTCTTTATCACACCTCTTACATAGGTCTGATAATACTTGTGAAGTGTTCTATTCTTTAATAATTCTCCTAAAATCTGCGCACCCTGAAGCGATTTCGCACACAGCACGATACCGCTCGTATTGCGGTCAAGACGGTTACATACAGACGGTTTATACATAGTAAGTTCCTGTTCTGTCATAAACCCGCTGTCAAGCAGATACCCAATGAGCCATTCGTTCAGGGACCTATCCGTGGGCTTTGCCTTCTGTGACAACACACCTGCCGGTTTATCCGCAAGAAGGATGTGCCGGTTCTCATATAAAATCCGGACACTCGATATTTTATGGTAAGCTGCAAGATAATCGTCTGTAATATTTTGCGGCTGTTTTTCCGGACCTTCCGCATGTAACGTATGTTCCGAAACACTCGTATCCGCTAATCCTCTGAACTTTAGGAGCGTCTCCTCGGCAAAATAAATCTTCACGCTGTCATCAACGGCAATTTTCTCACTGCCATCGGCCTTTCTGTCATTGAGCGTGATATTTTTCTTGCGCAGCATCTTATATAGGAAACTGCTCCCGGCATTCGGTAAGATCCGATGCAGGTATTTGTCGAAGCGCTGTCCGGCTTCTTTTTCCGTGATCTTAGTCTGATACATTCCGTTATCCTTGTTTTATTGGCACATTTTACTGACACGCCAAGCCGAACCTCTGCAACAAATGTTTCATTCACATCTCAAATTACTCAGATGGAAATAGAAAATAATAAACTGATGATTCCGTCTTTTTTCTTGTGTTCTTCTGCTGTTAATATTATTAACTGACTCAGTCGGTCAGTATATTTACTGGTCTGAGAATAAATCTTAACCGTCATATTTTTGATACCTTCCTGCGTAAGCATTTGTTCCAGATGTTTCTGCGCCTCGTTACAGTCACATTTCGGACTTTCAATAATTCCGCACAGTACATTTCCTTTCAACGTCATGTGGCTGATGGGGAAATTCTTCTGATAGGAAGTAAAATACATATCATAGAAAGTCGTAAGCTGTTCATCATAAGCGGTCAACTGCTCTCTGAGAGATTCGCTACAACCCTTCGCTTTCAAAAACATAACCAGATTCACCAAACTTTTGCAGGAGGGAAGGCAGCCTAATACTGCGACAATTGTCAACAGATTCTTACTGGTTCCCGTTGTAAGATATCCCATAATATACAAGCCGATGCATACTACAAAAAAAAGCAAGGTTCTGAGCGCCGTTACCACTTTACGATTTTCAATATAACCATAAGAACCTTTTTGAACAATTATTTTCTTCATTTTTAAACTATTCCTTCATTTGAAATCGTCGTTCACGCTAACCATTGACATTCGTGCACTAAATCGACTCACTATTCACGCATCTTGCAGACATCCACCCATTCCGCATAACCGGAATACCGTTCCATCTCCGGAATCGACAGTTCAATAGCGCTGTTTGCGCTGCCGCATGCCGGAAACACAGTGGTAAATCTTCGCAATGATTCGTCTAAATACACCGTCACTCCCTCATTGATTCCGAATGGGCATACGCCGCCGACAGCATGTCCTATCAATGTTTGTGCCTGTTCTGCTGTAAGCATCTTGGCTTTCGCCGCAAATCTCGCTTTGTATTTGGCGTTATCCACCTTTACATCTCCTGCGCAGATAATGAGGATCGGTTTCTCGTCTACCATAAAAGAAAGTGATTTTGCGATACGAGCCGGTTCACATCCAAGCGCCTGCGCCGCCAGTTCTACGGTCGCGCTGGACTCTGACAGTTCAATAATCCGCTCCTCCATATCATATTGTCTGAAATATTCTTTTACCCGTTCGATTGCCATGATTACGTTCTCCTCACTCTCTGTATAAGTCCCTGTTACATCTATTCGTCAGCAATAAATTTTCATGAATTCAATACATACTTGCCAAGAAACTACATAAATATCTGCATCACATTCTGCACACTCTGCGTCACAAAATACAAAGCCTTCATGGGTAATCCGCACACGGAAACTGACTTTCCCATCTTACAGTCCGCGATTGCTTTAGCCACCACGCATTCTGTTTTCGTCATCGTAACCTTTTTGATTCCTCTTATAAGGGATAAATCCCCGTAAGCATGCTGTAGAAAAGGCGTATTCACGGGTCCGGGACATACCGCTGTCACGGTGATTCCCATTCCTTGCAATTCCTTTGACAACGCCCTGCCAAACGAATATACATAGGATTTCGTTGCTGCATAAACTGCGAAAGCCGCCTGCGGTACAAATGCCGCTCCCGACGAAAATTGGATGATTCTGCTTCCTCTGTGCATATATGGCAGACAAATACCGGTCATCTGCGTCAGCGCCATAATATTTAGACGAATCATCGCTGACACGTCTTCACTGCTCTGCTCCGCAAAGGCTCCATGACTCCCCACTCCCGCGCAATTGACTAAAACCGTAATCTTCGGATTACTGATTGCAAGTACTTCCGCAAACTGCGCCATTTCTTTTTCACATGTCATATCGATCACAATGGTCTTGGCTTTCGTCCGCATCGTCTGCGCCAGCCTTTCCATTGGCTCTCTTCTGCGGGCAAGCAGCCAGATTTCGTCGGTTTTTCTTAAGTTACGGTCTAACTGCTTTGCAAATTCCATCCCCATGCCGGAAGACGCCCCCGTAATGATTGCAATATTCATGTTCTGCTTCATCCCTTTCTGATAAATAAATAAGCCGAGAAATGCTTGGCGGAGTTCTTCGCAGTCAAACATAACTTGGACGCAAGCCGTTCAACCTGCGTCCATTGCCATAATCGCATCTTTATTCTTTAATTTATAACAAAATCACATTTTTTATATCTTCATTTTACACTAAAAAAGTATTTTGTAAAGAGGGTTCCATACTTCCTTCCCGCTAATCTGCCTATTTTTTTCCCGTTCCTTTTTATACCTGAGACAATCAATGCGATTCCGGCAAAGGTACAGCCTAGCAGACCAATCCACTTCACATTGTCGTCAACCTTTTGTGGTAAACGCTTTATAAAATGTTTCCTGTGTAATTTCTTCTGCTGTATGCGTCTTTCCGGCAAGTGTCATGACATAGGAATACACTCTCATATAATACGTTTTATAAAGTTTTTTAAACGCCGCTTTCTCCACAATTATCACCTCTTCTTCTGTGATTTCATTGGTTAGACGGATATAACGCTGTTTTGTTACAAAAAAAATTAATTTATTGTATCACTACAAATTTAGCACACTCTCTGCTCCTGCCGTGCCGGCCGAATCTGTATAATACTGCGCCTGCGCGTTCCACAGTTCATAATATTTCCCACATGTATCAGCCACCAGTTTCTCATGACTTCCAAGCTGCACAAGCTCGCCTTCATGAAAAACCGCAATTTTTTCACAAAAACGGCAGGAAGATAAACGGTGCGATATATATACCGCTGTTTTCGTTCCCGTTATCTTATCAAAATTGGAATAAATCTCATATTCCGCCAACGGATCAAGCGCGGCTGTCGGCTCGTCCAGCAGTATAAAAGGCGCTTCCTTATAGATTGCTCTTGCAATGGCGATCTTCTGTGCCTCGCCGCCGGAAATCTCAATTCCCGAATCATCGTAATCTTTATACAAGTAGGTGTTTAGACCATCCTCCAATGTCTGCAGCCGCGCCCCAAAATCAGCATCTTCCAGACATCTCTTAACAAGCGTACTGTCATAATCGTGTGATACCGCAATATTTTCCGAAAGCAGAAACGGATACAAGGTGAAGTCCTGAAAAACAACAGAAAAAAGTCTACAGTACTCTTCCTGTTTAAATTTCTTAATATCCACACCGTTTAGCAGTATTTCTCCTTCCTGCGGGTCATACAATCTGCACAGGAGCTTAATCATCGTGGTTTTACCGGAACCGTTCATTCCTACGATCGCCAGTTTCTCCCCGATTACCAGTTTCATGGATAAATTTTTCAACGCATACCTCTCCGTGCCCGGATATTTGAAAGATACATTTCGAAATTCGATGCTGTATGCGCCGTCACTGCGTTTCTCCACAGGGATGGTTCCCTTATACATTTCATCCTGCATATGAATCAATTCAAGCGTACTCAATTGTTTTCTCGCTGTCAACGCCAAATTGGAGCATCCGCGGATGAGTCCCGTCACCGCTTCAAGAAATTTACTAAGACACCCGGCAAACCTCACGACATTTCCCACCGTGATTGTCCCTGCCAGAGCGATGACTGTCACGATCAAATAAGAAGCGCCGTTTACCGCGCCGTTCATCCAAGCGGCAAAGAAACTGGACTTACCGTCGCCGAGGGACGCTTGAAGCAGTATGCTGCGAAATCCGGTATGCCTTAGCACTTCTGTGGTCCATCGCTTCATCAGACCGTAACTTCCGTATATACGGATATCCTTGCCATTTTTGTAGTTAAAGGATTCCTGATTTGCAAAGTCCCATGCAAAGCAGAATAGTTCTTCTTTCTCTTCTATCGTCTTTGGGTCATGATAGCGCAGGTAATCCCCCTGTTTGCGATAGTAGACCTGTAAACGCATGGATACGCCCAGAACAATGATCAGAACCGCCAGAATCACCCAGCCGGCCGCCGTCCCGGATTTGATCAGATATCCTGCCGCCGGCAGACCGATGGTCACTGCACCGATCAAGTTAAAGATATTGCCGATGATTCCGTTGACATCCCAGAAAAGATTGTTGATTCCCGCACCCCAATTCCTGTCTTTTCTGATACGGTCCTTCAATTGCTTAACTTCCGGGCTGTCAATCCTCGAATAATCCATCTCAAGTATCTTGGTGTATGTTTCACACTCATATGTATAAAAGGCTGCTTCCCTGTGCACCTCCATCCGGTTATGAATCGTGCCGGCAGCAAACTGTACCAGCATGATCACCGGCACAGCTATAGCAATCACCGTAAGAAGTTCCCCGATATCCTTATGCATACTGATTCCGTCCAGAATATATGCAGACAGCATAAGTTCCATATATGGAACCACAGTTCGAAGAAGCAGCGATATTCCCATCACCGGAAAATAACATTTGTCCATTGCATAGACATATTTAAAAATCTTTATGATATTCTTCCGATGTTCCCGTAACGGGAGTTTTGTCATTAAATAGTCTGTTTCCATGATTCCTCCTGTTGATAATAACTACTCTGTATTTCATACATCTCAGAATATTTTCCGCCAGCCGCCATCAGTTCGTCATGCGTACCGATCTCAGCGATTCTTCCGTTATCCAACAAAACGATCCGGTCGGAAAATTTAGTGCTGGCAAGTCTGTGTGAGATAAAGACTGCTGTTTTTCCACAACTGTACTGATTATAATGCTCATAGATTTCGCTCTCGGCAATCGGATCGAGGGCTGCCGTCGGCTCGTCCAGTATCATGACCGGCGCATCCTTATATATAGCTCTTGCCAGTAAAAACCTCTGTTTCTGTCCACCGGACAATTCCACGCCTTCTTCCGTCATGGTCTTCGTCATATAACTATGCATCCTGATATTCTTTTCCTTAAAAACATCCTTTAACCCTGCTCGTTCAAGCGCCTCCCAAGCTCTATTTTCGTCCACCCGCTCTACGCGGTCCATGGCCAGATTCTCTCCTACCGTAAACGGGAAGATGACCGTCTCCTGAAACACCGCTGAAAAAAGCTGATAAAGCTCTTCCCGCGGAAACTCATTTCTGTTGATCCCGTTTATAAGAATTTGCCCCGCATCCGGCTCATACATACCGCACAAGAGTTTCACGAGCGTCGTCTTACCCGCACCGTTGACTCCCACAAGGGCAAGCTTCTCACCACCGTGAATCGTCAGGTTCAGATCTTTAAATATCGCTTTGCCCTCTTCATCTGCGCTGCTCTGATAAGCAAAATCCACATGCTGAAATGAAATCTCTAACGGAAGCGTAAGCTGATCGATATGTCTGTTACCGCTCTGTCTGTTTTCTTCCGCAAGCTCCAGATACTGTCTGATATAATCCGTATTGTTCGCCGCCCCGCGCAGTACAGCAAAAGCCCCCATAATACTGTTGATGAACTCAGAGAATCCCGTAATTGCGCCAAAATACAATACAAATTCCCCCACACTCACACTTCCTGCCGCAGTCTGATACAGAAGATATACATAGGCGCCCAAATTGCGCACTGCCGATAAAATCAGTCCTACTCTTTCATAAAAATCATCCTTTTTCTTGGATTTCTGCGCCAATTTTCTCAATTCGCCGATTGCCTGATCCCGCAGACCAAGCATCCATTTCTTCATACCGTAAATCCGGATATCCTTTGCTCCGTATACATTGCCCATTGCATTCTGTACACAATAGAAATGCTTCTGCGCCGAAGCCCGTTCGTCTCTAAGCGTTTCCTCATATTTGATGTGGCACATGCTGATTCCATAGTTTATAAACGCCAGCGCTAACAAGATGATAAACATAGGGACACTCAAGTAAACAAGTACCGTGGAATACAATACGAAACTTAATAGATTGATGCATAAATTTACCGTCTCATTTACCATCTGGGAACTCGGCGACCAATCCCCGCCCTGCATCGTACCGCACACTTGCCAGTACAGCTTCTTAATCTCTCCTGCTTCTTGATCAGAATACTTAAGGCGTAGACTTTTTAAGAAAAAAATCCCCAGTATATTGGACCTCTGCGTATTATAAAGATTGTATTTTCCCTCTTGGATTCCGCTTTTCAGCCCAAAGACAAACATCATAAGCAGACTGTAACCGCCCAAAATAAGCACTGCCCTTCCTATGTCTGTTCTCTGTTCCACCAAATCTATGGCAATCTTTGGCAGATAGATCATAAGTAACGGCATAAACGCGCCAAGTATGATCTCTATTGCACAAAGCAGCAAAACAAGAGGCTCTTCCCGTCTGTAAAAACGGACAAAAAACCAGATATCGCTTATTATGGAATGATGTTTGGGTTTCGTTTGTCTGTTCTCTGTTTCCATATCGTCCTCTCTTGTCATGAATCTTCTTCACACTTATTGATTCCCGTCAATATTTCCTATAAATCAACGAGCATTCAATATTTATATATAAAAATATACCACAACAATCCTGATCCATGAAAAAAGTGCATGAGCGGTCATGCTCATGCACGAATGGTATTTTAAAACTCAAATTATAAAGGAAGCATAATTTCCGTGGCAAATACCCCCTCCTCATGCTGGCGTTCCAGATAACCATGATACTTATCTACCACCTTGTCGATGCGCATCAGCCCGAATCCGTGATGTTCCTGATTCTTAGTGGAGATATAGGTGCCACCGGTCTTTTTCGGGTTTTCTCCGATTGCATTCATGATATAAATATAGAACTGTCCTTTCAGAATATCCATGTAGACGCGAATAAACCGCTCGCTCTCCTGCTCAATCTTCATACATGCCTCTATCGCATTGTCTATCAGATTTCCCACGATCAGGCATACATCCACTTCCGTAATAGAAGTGTCCAAATCCTTCGGCACAATTGCTTTTGCCTCCACCGCAATCCCTTTCGATGCGGCTACGGAAATCTTACTGTTGAGAATTGCGTCCACCATCACATTTCCCGTCTTAATGACGGTGTCCACCGTGGACAAATCCGCATCCAGCTTGTTCAGATATTCTTCCAGTTCTTCCGTCTTCCCCATTGACAGATACGCCTTCATAGTCTGTATATGATTATGATAATCATGCCGCCATCCTCTCGTCTGCCGGTACATGTTCTGTACTTCCTCGCAATGTTTCTCTAATAGATCGCTCTGATAGCGCAGTGTGCGTTTATCCACAAGACCATAGACCAGATACCTAAGAAAAAGAATAAGCACAACAAGCATGCCCACGATTCCGACGAACACTAAAACCCATACGAGCGATATTTCTTTTGTCATGGCATTTTCCTTTCTCTTGTCATTGTCTCATTACAATTTTATACCTACTACATTGATCGCCAAAGCCTATAAATTGCGGAAATGCATAATAAATGCCCGGTTCATCTCTGCATACGCCCGACGGCTTACCGGAATCACACTCTCGCTGTCAAGCGTAATCTCTGTTCTGCCAATCTGGCAGATGCTGCCGATTCTGCACAGATAGGAACGGTGACATCTGGCAAAACCATATTTTGTCAGCATGTTCTCCATTTCAGAAATATTCTCACTAATCTCGATAGTCGTCCGCTCTCTGCTATCCGATCTCTCATACACTTCCATAAGACTGCCGTGTCCCTGCGCTTCAATATATGTGATTGTATCAACCGGTATCCTGATTATCTCATCTTTACCGTGAACAAGCACATATTCCTGCTTATGACTGCGCTTTAGCACTCTATCCATACATTGTACGATTTTTTCCATACTGATTGGTTTCAGCAAATAGTGAAGCGCCTCCACCTCATAACCGGTTTCTATATAATCCGTAATACCTGTCGTAAATACGATTGCAATATTTCCATCCTCTTGTCTGACTTTCTCCGCCATCTCTATTCCATTCATTCCCGCCATCTGGATATCCACAAAGAGCACGTCAAAATCTTTCGATTCCGCCCAGATAAACAGAAAGCTTTCCGCACTGGGAAATTCCCGTATGGCAATGCCTTGTCCGCGTTCTTTACTCCAAGTGTGAAGATAGCCTGATAATAATTCCGTATGAATTTGTTCGTCTTCAATAATGGCAATATGTAACATAGCTGCCTCTCTCGTTTACAAATCCAGCTTCATATAAATCGATGTGTCCATAGGACTGTCATTATAGCTGGAAATTTCATAAAATCCGTATTTGCGATACATATGGATGGCATTTTGCAAAAAGGGCAGTGTATCCAGCAGCATACAAGAATATCCGATTTCCTTTGCCTCACGAATGATCTGCTCTACAAGATACTCCCCGATATGCTTTCCTCGAAACTGAGGTCTGACGTAGAGTCTCTTCATCTCACAGCTTTCCTCATCAATTTTCTTAAGACCAATGCACCCGGCTAGATCCTGATCGTAATACGCCAGATATAGTCTTCCGTACGGCAAGCCATACTTATGTTCAAGGTGTGTCAGTTCTTCATCATAATTCTGGATATCCAGATATTTCTTAAAACCGGGATCTCCTTCTATCAGCATGTCTGTATACTCGGAAAACAGTATTTTTACTTCATCTTTACTGGCATATGCCGGTTTTAACTCAATATTCATTTCTAACCCCTTATACGCATCCAAAATATTGTGATATTTCATCTTTTAATAATTTATCATAGATAATATTCTCTGTAAACTGTATCACTCGAAACATCCGCATAGCAAAAACCCGCCGCTGCCGGAAACCTGCATGCTTTGCTCATCTCTTCACTCATCTCAAAATGAAACTTATTGCGAAGCAGAACGCAATGTGGGATAATAGAATGAAGAATAATTTTGTCAGGCACAGCGAGGTTATATTTTAGATGAGGGACAATCAAAATGAACATAATATGGGAGAACAGATTATGGACGCTCTGTCGGACGCCTTACAGGGCGGCGACTTCAGCCATTTAAACAGACTGGTCTCCCAAAGCGTGAATAATGTCATAAATGAAGTCGGCAGACAGGCTCAGGAGCAAATATACCGGCAAACACAAACGCGGGAACAAATACGGCGGCAGGAAAAGGCGCAAAGAGAAGAACACGCCCGCAGACAAGCGCAGCAAATGTATCAACAGCGGACAGAATCAGCTAAAAATCCGAATAATTCCTTTCAGAATATGCCGCAGACAACCTCATGGCAGACGGCTCCCGTTCCGATACAGCCGAAACAGACGGCGCTTCTTCCCTTACAACTTAAAAAAGTAGGCAATGTCTCCAATGTCCTATATCAGGTGTTTGGCGGTATCGGATTTGGAATTACAATGCTTGTAACCTTACTCCATCTTTCCACAGTGGTGATCGAAGGTACCATAAGCACCGCGGGATGGATTGTCAATCTTCTCTTCCTCGCACTGTTTGCAGGTATGATCCGGCTTGGAATCGGACAGCGCAGGCGTTTGAAACTGGCAGAGCGCTACGCTAAACTGTGCGGCAGCAAACTATACGGTGAGATTGAGCAGCTTGCCGCAAGCACGGGACGCAAAGCCCGCCGCGTGATTAAGGATTTGCAGAAAATGATGGAAATCGGTATGTTTCCCGAAGGACATCTGGACGAGCAGAAAACCTGTTTCATGTTGAATGACGAGGTTTACCGACAGTACCAGCAGGCGGAAAACGGCCGCATTTTAAGAGAGGCCAGGCAGCAAAAAGC
>ERZ808051.51-NODE-51-length-157005-cov-8.178196_pt1 | contig 157005 bp, 138 predicted proteins | sample MGYA00380199_ERZ808051 | MGnify/ENA primary metagenome ERZ808051 (study PRJEB31490, sample SAMN06133391) | mouse gut metagenome | isolation source: J11 | host: mice | place: China: Chengdu | collected 2015-05 ... | reverse complement strand
CAAGCAGAAGCTTCCTTGCCCCTTCTATAATCTCCGGAACAGCAGAAAGAAAATTAATCTTAACAATGCTTATGTCCGGGAGTTTGACACTTCCTTTTAAACCTCATAACACACAAATCTTGTATTTAAGCCTGCTTTGGGCTTATTTTTTTGTCAAATTTGCAAAAATAATGCGTGCTAGTTTACACTAGTTGTGTTATAATACTTATGAGGTGATTTTTATGTATGTTTCCATTACTGGTGTAGAGAATAACAAAGACGTTTATATCAACCAATCCTACCGGAAAGAAAACGGTAAGACTTCTTCCCGGATCTACCGAAAACTCGGAAAACTCAATGAGTTACTCCGACAGTTTGATGGTGACTTTGATGCCATGATGCTCTGGGCAAAATCTGAAGCCGAAAAAGACACAGCCGAATACAATGCCAAAACCTGCGATGTGTCGGTTTCTCTTTCCAGAAAAGCTTACATACCTATGAATGAAGAACGCTGTTTTCAGATCGGATATTTGTTCCTCCAAAAACTGTGCACGGAATTAAAAATCGATGCCATCTGTCGAAAAATCTCTAAACGCCACAAATACACTTATGACCTTGGAGCCATCTTAACTGACCTGATCTATGCAAGGATCCTTTCCCCTTCCAGCAGGCTCAGCAGTTTCTCTTACTGTAAAACACTGCTTGAACCGCCAAAGTATGAACTGCCAAATGTATACCGTGCACTCTCGGTTATGGCTGAGGAATCTGATCTTATTCAGGAGGAACTCTACAAAAACTCAAACTTTGTTCATCCCAGAAACAAAAAAGTGCTCTACTACGACTGCACAAACTACTACTTCGAGATTGAACAGGAAGATGAACTCAGGCGCTATGGAAAGAGTAAGGAACACCGCCCTAATCCCATCGTTACAATGGGATTGTTTATGGATGCTGATGGAATTCCTCTGGCTTTTGACATCTTCCCCGGAAACCAGAATGAACAGACAACCTTAAAACCTCTTGAATCAAAGGTAATAAAAGATTTTGGCTGCAGTGAATTTATCTTCTGCTCTGATGCGGGGCTTGGAAGCAGAGCAAACCGCAGATTTAACAGCCTTGCAGACCGTTCCTATGTTATCACCCAGTCTTTAAAAAAGATGCCCAAAGAAGACCGGGAAACTGCCCTGAAACCTACACAGTTTAAAAAACCCGGCTTTGATAAATGGATCGACATCTCCACACTGGATGAATCTGACCCGGAAGTTTACGAAACCATTTATTACAAGGAGATCCCTGTTGTAAATGGAAACATGGATGAAACAGTTATAGTTACCTACTCCCCCAAATACAAGGCATACCAGAAACGGATCCGTGAACAGCAGATATCACGCGCCATGAAGATGATCGAACAGCCCGGAAGAAAACGCAGGAGCAAAAATCAAAACGATCCTGCCCGTTTTATAAAAACCACAAATGTGACAAATGATGGAGAGATCGCAGAAAAGAAAGTCTGTGAACTTGATTCAGACAAAATCAGGGATGAGGAAAAATACGACGGCTTTTATGCTGTCATTACAAACCTCGAAGGCGATATAGGCGGGATTTTAAAAATCAACCGGCAGCGTTGGGAAATAGAAGAAAACTTCCGCATTATGAAAACAGATTTTGAGGCACGTCCTGTCTATGTCAGGCGGGAAGACCGCATCAAAGCACATTTCCTCACCTGTTACATCAGCCTGCTTGTGTATTGCCTGCTTGAGAAAAAGATTGGAAATAATTATACCTGTAATGAGATTCTAAGTACACTTCGTTCCATGCGGGTAACACTTTTGTCAAAGGAAAGCGGCTATATCCCTTCTTACAAGAGAACAGTTCTGACGGATGATTTACACAAGGCATTTGGCTTTCATACGGATTATGAATTTGTTTCAAAATCAGCCATGCGGAGCATAATAAAAAGTACCAAAACAGAAGAAGGGAAAAAATAGCACAAATCGGTTCCAAAAAGAAAGTGGCTACAGCCAGCATAACTACTGGGTTTGTAGCCACTTTTTGATTTCACAAGTGTCAAACTCGGGATTATATTTCTGATAAGAATGCAAGTACTTTTTTTATTTTTGTCAGAAATTTTTCCAAGGCTTCCCTATTTTCGCCCAAATCCATCATTCTTCCCAAACGCCTTTTCCCGCACTTCACAGTACTTTGCTGAGGAAATCTATGGTTCTCGCCTCTTTCGGATGATCGAGCACCTCTTCCGGCGTACCTTCCTCCACAATATAACCGCCCTCCATAAATACCACGCGGCTTCCTACCTCACGCGCAAAACCAATCTCGTGCGTAACGACTACCATTGTCATACCTTCTCTGGCAAGTTCTTTCATGACAGCCAGTACTTCGCCCACCATCTCCGGATCAAGGGCACTGGTCGGTTCGTCGAATAGCATAATATCCGGGTTCATTTCAAGCGCTCTCGCTATCGCCACACGCTGCTTCTGTCCGCCTGACAACTGACTCGGATATGCCTCCGCTTTGTCGGCAAGTCCAACGCGCTCTAACAACTGAAGCGCCTTATCCTTAGCCTCTGTCTTGGACAATATCTTAAGGTGTACCGGTGCGAGTGTCATATTCTTTAACACAGTCAGATGATTAAACAGATTAAAATGCTGGAAAACCATACCTATATTCTCGCGCACTTTGTTAATATCCGTATGCTTATCAGTCACATCATGACCGTCTATGATAATCTGTCCGGAGGTCACCTTTTCCAACTGGTTCAGGCATCTTAAGAATGTGGACTTACCGCTGCCGGAAGGTCCGATTAATACCACCACTTCACCTTCGCTCACTTCCATATTAATGTCCTTGAGTACTTCCAGTGAACCGAAACTCTTCTTCAGATTTCGCACAACAATTTTATTCTGATCGGAAACGTTGCTGTCAAGCTTGTTACTATCTGCCACGGTTTACTCTCCTCTCTATCTTCTTTGATACCTTACTGAGCGTAATGATTACAACCATATACATCGCACCGATAATCGCCCATGTCTCCAGACATTTCATTGTGTTACCCATGATCGTCTTACCCACGTTAACAAGTTCCGGAAAGGCAATGACGGATAAAATAGAACTGTCTTTCAAAGTAATAATAAATTGATTGATAATAGAGGGGATCATCGTGCGGATCGCCTGCGGCACCACAATCAACGCCATGCCCGCACCATAGGACAGCCCGAGGCTTCTGCCCGCTTCCATCTGTCCTCTGTCCACACTCTGAATACCTGCTCTGATGATTTCAGCCATATACGCACCGCAGTTCATAGACAATGTAATCGTTCCGGCAAGCAGCGGTCCCATCCTGAAGTCTGTGAAACCTAAGCTATGGATTCCCTGCGGTATACCAAAATAAATAAAGTACGCCAACACAATCAATGGCACACCTCTCACTGCATCCACATAGACCGTACCAATAAAATTAAGCAGCCTGTTATGTCCCACGTTCATCAGTCCGAAAGCCATACCGATTATCATGGCAAATACCAGTGAAAGTACCGTCAAGAGTACCGTTTGTCCCAATGCTTTGATCAGCATCGTACCATATGTCTGAATTATCATCATCATAGGGCAAATATCTCCTATCATATTCTATATCCCGGACGGCATCGCCTGCCGCCCGGAAAGTTACAATTAATTACCTAAATATTTGGCAAGTATCTCGTCATATTTACCGTTTGCCTTGATATTCGCAAGACCTGCATTAAACATATCGAGCAGCTCCTGATTGTTCTCATTCATAATCGCGAAACCATACGGAGCGCCTTCACTCTCCATTCCTTCCGGAATCGTCAGCGCAAGATTACCGATTTTGATTGAGTCAGCCATAATCGGCGTATCCTCAACACATGCCACGGAGTTTCCTAAGATAACATCCTGATACATGGTCGGTGAATCTTCGAATACAGACGTCGTGAAGCCGTACTCGTCTTTTAAGCTGTTAGCGAAATCCATGCCCGCCGTACCATTCTTGACAGCCACGTTCTTGCCTTCCAGATCCTCATATCCCTTGATATCACTGCCCTCTGCAAGTACAAATGTCTGTGTCGCGTTATAATATCCGTCGGAGAACATCCACCCGGAATCAATACGCTCCTGCTTAATCGTTGCTCCCGCAATGATTGCATCAGCCTGACCTGACTGCACTGCTGCCACTGCCGCATCCCAGCCGAGACTCTTCAGTTCATACTGAAAGCCCTGATCCTCTGCGATTGCTGCAAGAATATCCACGTCGATTCCCACAAACTCACCATTCTCGTTGGTAAATTCAAAAGGACGGAACACGGTATCCGTAGCAACCACCCAAACCTTATCTCCTGCAGAACCGGTATCTGCCGCAGTATTTTCTGCTTCAGCCGTACCTGCGCTCTCATTTGTCTGTCCTGCTCCATTATCGGACCCGCATGCAGCCATACTGAACGCCATGCATCCGATGAGGAGTGCCGCTAATAATTTCTTCATAATATCCTCTCCTTTTCTCTGGCAAATGCCATATTAACATGAAAGACGGTGTAAAATCTGTCTGTTACACCGTCCTTGATGCCTATTCCATAGTATATGGATTTTGTCATCCCTTGTCAAGAGAATTGTATACAAACATACAATCCGGTTATTACCGTTTGCCGCAACGGCATTTATAAGCATTATTTCAGATGCCCGCCGCTGCCTGCAAAATCAACTCCACCGCCTTGTCAATTCCGAGTTTCTCCGTATTTAAAGTCAAATCAAAGTTGCGCGCATCACCATAAGTACAGTGTGTATAATGTTCGCAATACCTCTTCCTTGCTTTATCTACCGCCTTGACGTCGTTTGCCACCTGACTTGCCGGAATCTGATCCATCATAGCTGTCATACGCTTCACACGCCACTGGAAACCGGCATGAATAAATACGTTCAAGCAATGGTCAAATTCCTTCAGAATATAATCGCCGTTTCTCCCGACAATCACACAACTCTCCTTATTCGCCAGTTCGCGGATCGCATCCCTCTGCGCCTGCCAGAGTTCTTCGTCCAAAGGTTTGTTATAAAAATCAAACAGGCTCTGTGCAAAACCGAAAGTCTTAGGGACGCGCTCGTCCCATTTACGGACCTGCTCCGGGCTCAATGTTTTACCGGCAATGACCGTCTTGAAGATAATATCCTTGTCGTAATATTCTATCCCGAGTTCTTTCGCTACCTTCTTACCGATTTCGCCGCCTCCGGCGCCAAACTCTCTGCCGATCGTAATAATCTTCCTCATATTAATCCCCCATTCTTGCTCTGCCTGCAAATTTGGGTGCAAGCACAAATTTGCGTGTGAAAAATCTTCCGCATATGGATTTTTCACACTATTGCCCTCCATCTTTCAGATATATTCATCTTACCATAACTCAACTCACAAAATCAAACAAACTAATCTGATTGGATTCCGGAAGATTCCCCAGAAGTCCCAGTTCACTCATCAGATCCACGACTGTTTTGGACGCCTTGGTACGTTGTCTGAAATCATCTTTACTAAGGAACGGTCCGTCTTTCGCCGCCTCCACAATGGCGTCCGCCGCCTTCTCACCCAGACCGTCTATACTGCTAAGGGACGGCATCAACTTACCGTCTACGATCTGGAACAGTCTGGATTGCGCCGAAAAAATATCAATCGGAACAAACTCAAAGCCTCTGGCATACATCTCCTGCACAATCTTCATATCCTTATAGCTGTCCTGCTCCTTCTTGGAAAGTTCATCGCTTCTGCGCTTATAATCCGCCATCACACCTTCCAGATGTTCCTGCCCCTGACACATGATTTCATAGGAAAAAGCTGACGCACGGATACTGAAATATGCCGCGTAGTAAGCAAGCGGATAGTTAATCTTGCAGTAAGCAATACGCCATGCCATCATGACGTACGCCGCCGCATGGGCTTTCGGAAACATGTACTTAATCTTCTTACAAGAGCCGATATACCAGTCCGGCACTCCGTTGTCTGTCATCGCCGTAATCCATTCGTCCTTTAATCCTTTTCCCTTACGCACACTCTCCATAATCGTAAAAGAAAGAGATGGCTCCACTCCTTTCTGCATCAGATAGATCATAATATCGTCTCGACAGCAGATTGCCGTGGAAATCGTTGCTTTGCCCTCCTCGATCAACGTCTGCGCATTGCCAAGCCACACATCCGTCCCGTGGGACAACCCCGAAATACGCACCAAATCGGTAAAGCACTTCGGTTTCGCATCGATAACCATCTGGATAACGAACTCCGTGCCAAACTCCGGTATACCGAGACAGCCAAGCTTACATCCGCCAATCTGATCCGGTGTGATCCCAAGCGCCTCCGTAGACTGAAACAGCGACATCACGCCCTTGTCGTCTAACGGAATGGTGACGGGATCGATTCCCGTCATATCCTGCAGCATACGAATCATGGTAGGATCATCATGCCCCAGAATATCAAGTTTCAACAGGTTATGGTCAATAGAGTGATAGTCAAAATGCGTCGTAACAATATCCGTCGTCATATCGTTCGCCGGATGCTGTACCGGCGTAAAAGAATTAATGTCCTCTCCTACGGGCAGTACGACGATACCGCCGGGATGCTGTCCTGTACTCCTGCGGATACCGGTACATCCCGTGACAATACGGTTGATTTCACAGACACGCTTATGTCTGCCCCGCTCTTCATAATAGTTCTTCACATATCCGAACGCCGTCTTATCTGCTAACGTACCGATCGTACCCGCCCGGTACGTCTGTCCGTTTCCGAAAATCACCTCTGTGTATTTATGCGCCTTACTCTGATATTCTCCTGAAAAATTCAAGTCAATATCCGGCTCTTTATCTCCTTTAAATCCAAGGAACGTCTCGAAAGGAATATCAAATCCCTCTTTACTTAGCGGTTCACCGCAGACCGGACAGTTCTTATCCGGCATATCGCACCCGGCGCCGCCTCCGTAAGCCTTAACCTCCTCGGAATCAAAATCATAATAATGACATTTCGGACACAAATAATGAGGACTTAATGAATTTACTTCCGTGATTCCCGCCATATTTGCCACAAAAGAACTGCCCACGGAACCACGCGATCCTACCAGATAACCGTCCTCAACCGACTTCCACACCAGCTTCTGGGCAATGATATACATCACGGCAAAACCGTTGGAAATAATGGAATGCAGTTCTTTCTCCAGACGGTCCTCCACAATCTTAGGCAGTGTCTCCCCGTACAGCTCATGCGCTCTGTTATAGCAAATTTCCGTAAGCTGCCTGTCACTGTCCTCAATGACAGGCGGGCATTTATCCGGGCGCACGGGCGACATGCACTCTATCATATCCGCAATCAAATTCGTGTTGGTAATCACCACTTCCTCCGCCTTATCGCTTCCCAGATAGGCAAATTCCTCCAACATCTCCTCCGTCGTTCTCAGATAGAGCGGCGCCTGATTGTCCGCATCGGGAAAGCCCTGTCCTGCCATGATAATACGACGGTATATTTCATCTTCCGGATTTAGGAAGTGAACGTCGCAGGTCGCCGCCACCGGTTTGTGGAACTGTTCGCCTAACCGCACGATTTTGCGGTTAATCTCCATAATATCTTCCACAGAATTCACATTCTGTATTCTGTCGGATGCAATCATAAACTGATTGTTTCCCAAAGGCTGTATCTCCAGATAGTCATAGTAGTCTACCAAGCGCGCAATTTCCGTATCCGGCTTACCGTCTAGGAGCGCACGGTACAATTCTCCCGCCTCGCAGGCGCTTCCTATAATCAATCCTTCCCTGTACTGATTCAAGATACTCTTAGGAATGCGCGGTCTTCTGGCAAAATAAGTAAGATGGGACATAGAAATCAAACGATACAGATTCATGCGTCCGGTATTATTTTTGGCCAGAATGATAGCGTGATAAGTCGGCAGTCTTTTGATAATATCCGGACTCGCCTTGCCTTTCTCGTTAATCTGTGAAAGCGTTGTGATGCCGTCTTTCTCCATCATGGCGATCAACTTCACAAAAATCTCCGCGGTAGCCTCCGCATCGTCCACCGCACGATGATGGTTCAAAAGCGACACGCCAAGCGTCTTCGCCACTGCATCCAGCGTATGCTTCGCCTGCGTGGGCAGCATAACTCTTGCCATCCCCACGGTATCTATATAGGTAAAGTCATGTTCAATCTCCAGTCTGTCACAATTCTCCATGATAAAACTCATGTCGAATCCGGCATTGTGCGCCACGAGCATACAGCCTTCGCTAAACTGCAGAAACTCAGGCAGAACGCTCTCAATCTTCTCCGCATCCACCACCATATCGTCCCTGATGCTCGTCAATTTCTCTATTTCAAAAGGAATCGGCACTTCCGGATTCACAAACGTTGAAAAGTGATCCACAATCTTACCGTCACAGACTTTCACTGCACCAATCTCTATAATCCGGTTTTCCACAGGGGAAAATCCCGTCGTCTCAATATCAAAAACAACAAAATCCTGCTTGAAATTCTGTCCCTTATCATTGGTTGCAATTTCATGAAGGTCATCTACAAGATATGCCTCTACCCCATAGATCACTTTAAAGAAATCCTGCTTATCCGGGTCGGCTTCTCCCGCTTCCTTGCGCTTATTCTTCTCGGCTTTCCACAAATCCTCCCACACGTGGTTTGCGTCCGGAAAAGACTGAACCACTCCGTGGTCCGTAATAGCGATTGCCGGATGTCCCCATTTGTAGGCACGCTTCACGATATCTTTCGCCTCGGACACACCGTCCATGTCACTCATCTTCGTATGGCAATGTAGTTCCACTCTCTTCTTCACACTCGTGTCCATGCGGGAGACCGTGAAATCAGGTATTTTCTTAACGCCTGTTAAAGAACCGATAGTCAGTTCATGGTCGAACTTGTCCATCATCGTCATACCCTTTATTTTCACGAAGGCGCCGGGTTTCATACCGTCTGTTATTTCTCCTACCTGTTCGTTATGCGCAAAAAGCTTAATGGTCATTGTATCGGTGAAATCCGTCACATCATAAATCAGGATTGTTCTCTCATTCTTGATTTCCCGCTTATCCATGCTGATAATCTTACCGCGGATAACCACTTCCCCGATTTCCCCGATAATTTCGCTGATCGGCATTGCCTCCTCATCAAAATCCCTGCCGTACAATACGTCGGGATTGTCGGAACGCTTGACGGCGCGTTTGAAATCTGCTTTTTTATTGTCGCCGTTCTTTGATTTATGTAAACCAAACTGTTTTTTGCCTTTCAAACCGCCGCTGCCATTATCAGCGCCGGATAATGACGATACCGTCCCGCCGACGCCGTTTAGACCCGCGCCGGCTGTTCCTATGGCTGTCCCTGTTACACTGTTTCCGCCTTGCCCTGCGACTCGTTCTGTTTGTGCCGGTCCGGTTTCGGATGCATCTTGCATATCGCCCGTTATGTATTCTGTCTCACCCGCGCCATCCTGCGCCAATCCATTTGCAGTATAATAACCCGCCCTAGCCGAAATCTCTGCCACCTGCATGGCAAGCTTATGGTCATTCTCTTTTTTATATTTACCAGTAATATGTTCTTTATAAGCTATCTGCACTTCTACGGAGAACCCGCAGCGCTCATTATATATCTTTTCCAGAATGCGGATCAGTTCTTCAGCCTTGCCCTTGCCCAGCACGGTATCCTCTACAATGAGATTCAGCTTTCCGTCCCCGTCAAAATCTACATCTGCATGTTTGAACAGATTGTACTCCACCGGAGAATATTCCCGCAATTCCAGCAAAATGCTGTCACGATAGATTTCCATCAGCTTCTCCGGTGTGTACTGGGAAGACAGTTGAAAACGCTCGTAGAATTTAATGACCATGGCGGCATTTGGGAAAAACTGCTTCTTGATCTCTCCTTCCACCCGGAAAATATCCTCTTTCTGTATCAGCCGTTCCGAAGAAATATAGATGCGCAGAAAATCCTTCCTCTTCGTAGACGAAACCTTATCCACCGTCACCTGCTCATATAAATCTCTTAGACCTGTATCCAGTTTTAAAGTAGGAAACACCTCAAAGAATTTCTTACCCATTTTTACTCCTTACCCCAATTCAACAGTTCCTCACGCAGTGTATCAAGCAGTCTGTCCTCCGGCACCTTGCGCACGATCTCGCCCTTCTTGATAAGCAGACCTTCTCCTATGCCTCCGGCAATACCAATATCCGCTTCTTTTGCTTCCCCGGGACCATTGACCGCACATCCCATCACAGCCACTTTAATATCAAGCGGTATATCGGCAACCATTGTCTCCACCTGATTAGCAAGTCCGATCAAATCAATGCGCGTTCTTCCGCATGTGGGACAGGAAACAACCTCAATACCACCCTTACGCAATCCGAGCGTACGCAAAATCAGTTTCGCCGACTTAATTTCCTCCACCGGGTCTCCTGTTAACGATACGCGAATCGTATCTCCGATACCTTGATTCAAAATCAGCCCCAGTCCTATCGCCGACTTAATATTGCCGCTCGTCACCGTCCCGGACTCGGTAATTCCTACATGAAGCGGATAATCCGTCCTCTGCGCCAGAAGTTCATGCGCCCGTACACACATCATCACATCTGACGATTTAATGCTGATTACCATATTGTCATACCCTAGGTCTTCAATCATACCCGCTTTATCCAGCGCACTCTCCACGATGCCCTCTGCCGTCACGCCATGATATTTCTCCACAAGTTCCTTCTCAAGCGAACCGCTGTTAACACCAACACGGATGGGAATACTGCGTTCCTTCGCCACTGACACCACCGCTGCAACTTTATCCTTGCTTCCAATGTTACCGGGATTAATACGAATCTTATCCGCTCCATTCTCCATCGCCGCAATCGCCATTTTATAATCAAAGTGAATATCTGCCACAAGCGGGATATGTATCTGTTCCTTTATCCTTGCAATCGCCTGCGCCGCCTCTATTGTAGGCACCGTACAGCGGATGATCTCACATCCTGCCCGTTCCAGACGCAGAATCTGTTCCACTGTCGCTTTGATATCCTCCGTTTTCGTGTTCGTCATAGATTGAATCAGAATCGGATTGCCGCCTCCGATTACTTTATCTTTAATCCTTACAGTCTTTGTTTGTTCACGATGCATAACCTATTTCCTTTCCTGATACAGCCCAATTCCGAAAAAATACACGCCTTGTGTTCTCCCGCCATAGCCTTAGTATATTTAATTATCATACCACATTTTTTGTCTTAAAGCACACTATTCATTATTCCGATACAGATAATCCCTCCGGTGCGGATAATAACCAATCTCCTCCTGCATTTCCGTCAGCCAGACTTTCTTCTCCACACCTCTGATAAAATGCCGGCGCTGTAGTCCGTGCTTTCGCCTTTTGCACTTTCTGAGATGTGTTCTGACTTCCTCCGCCGACCGGTAACGCTGCTCTGGATTTTCTTCCATACATTTACGAATCACCCTTTCCAGCTTTTTGGATACAAACGGCTGATAGTCCTGTACCGGCAAGAAAGCATACGGCGGTTTCGCCGGGTCCGCTCCCGTCATCATATAGTACAGTACTTTGCCTAGCGCATAGATATCGCTTCTCTCGTCCGCATACGCTCCGACTCCGGTCAGACCGAACTGTTCCGGAGCCGCGTAACCTTGCGTAGCCGCCATCACTATATGATCCTGACTCCCGTAGTTTCTCAAAACCGCCGCACCGAAATCCACCAATCTTATATGTCCGTCCGGACACACAATGATATTATCCGGTTTAAAGTCCCTATAAATAACAGGTGGTTTTCTTGTGTGCAGATACTCTGTCACATCCAATAGCTGTTCAGTCCAAATGCACACCTGCTCCTCACACACATATCCGTTTTCATCTATATAACGGCGAAGCGTTATCCCCCTGATGTACTCCATGACCAGATACCATGATTCATCCCACAACAGTTCATAGACAACCGGAAGCATGGGATGCTCAAGCTTCTGAAGCCACTCCGCCTCCCGTCTCGATTTCCCCAGATGTTTCACTGCCGCCATACGCTGCAAGTCTTCGTCTCTGGCTAGATATACGCTTCCCTCTCCTCCTTCTCCGAGAAGTCGAAGCACCTTATATTTTCCGATACTGATTTTCTCTGTTTCTGCTCTGTTTACCTCCGGTCTCAATTTTTCCTGTCTGCCTGTTTCCGGATCCAAATCTTCCTTTCCACCTTCAGGCTTCAAATCTTCTGTCCCAGAACATCCTCCCATCCTCTTTCTCCTTTCCGCATTCCGGCTTATTTAACCGCTTTAATATAAATTGCCGACATGTTATCCTTCTCTCCGCGCTTCATACACGCTTCACCGATCGCCCGCAGTCTGCGCATTGCCTGTTCTTCCGTTTCCACTGCTTTCGGGTTTAGGACATCCGCTAATTCCGGCTCGTCAACACAATTCCTAAATCCATCGCTGCATAGCAGAAATGCCTGCCCGGACTTAACAACTCCCATTTTATAATCCGATCTTTCATAACCGAAACTGCCGACGCATTTCGTGAGCCGGTTTTTCCCATATACATGGTCTGTCGTCATACATTCCGCTTCGCTGCCATTTCCTTTTCCTCTGTATATCGCACCCAGCCGGTACGCTCTGCTATCTCCCAGATGCCAGAGCAGATAAGAGCTTTCCCATAGTACAATCACAGTCATAGTCGTTCCAAGGCTGATTTGCTCTCTCTTGGCATATCTTGACAATTGTTCCTGCATGTCGTACACCAGCCGGTCCAATGATCTTCTGATAATCCAATATGATTTTTTCTTCCGCACAGCCCACAGCAACGACTCGTAAAACCACTCCTGCAGCCGCCTCGTCACATATCCGCTTGCACGTTCACCCTGCGACAGCCCACCCATGCCGTCGCAGACTGCCGCCATAAGCACCCTGCCTGCTGCCGTCATTACCTGCAGTACAACAAGAGAATCCTGATTGCACCTTGCCACACTGCCCCGCTCCCAATATACACTTGTCAAATACTTCATTTACCCTCCCCTTAATCGGTCGATTGCTGTGCAGCCGCACATGCCGCTTCCGCCCACCGAGCAGTTATCCTTCTCATAATTCTTGGAATCATGCGGGAATCCCGCTGAAACTATATACTCATGGGTTCCGAGCGGAACCCGATAGAGTCAGTATATAGCATATAGAAATAAATTACAACGACAAATCATTCTTTCAGTTCTTTATAGACACTTAGAAGAAACAGTCCCACCGCCAAAAGCGCCGTCAGTACATCAGCCACCGGCTGGGAAAGCAATACTCCGTTATAACCGAACCATCTTGATACGGTAAAAATTACGACTGCAAAGATAACGCCCTGCCGGCTGACAGATAAGAGGAATGCGCCCCACGCCTTGCCCGCCGCCTGAAAAATAACAGTTGTTACCAGCACTATGGACATGAACACCATCCCTATCTGCTGCATACGCAGCATCGGCGTTCCGATAGAGACGATATGTTCATCCGCAATAAACATTCTAAGCAGATACGGAGCCGCCAGCGACATAAATCCTGAAATTGTCACCGCGATACAGCACTCGAATCCATAGCAGAAACGCAATATATTTTTCAGTCTGTCCCGATTACCCGCTCCGTAATTATAACCGATGAGCGGCTGTGCGCCAAACGCAAACCCTATAATGATAAATGATGCTATCAGGTTGGTTTTCGTTACAATTCCCATCGCTGCCACCCTGTCATTTCCGTAAGGAAGCAGAAACCGATTGAGTATCGTCATTCCGATACTCTGCATCAGATTCGTGATACACGCCGGAATACCAATTGAAAGAATCTGCACCAGTTCTGAAGGAACCAGCCGAAACTCCCTGATATCAACAGACAGTTTCTTCGTTCTGCGAAGAAGAATCCAGATATAATAGATATCCGTACAGACATAACCAATCACCGTGGCAATTGCCGCACCCGCAGCTCCCCATCCAAATCCGAAGATAAAAATCGGATCCAGAATGATATTTACCACCGAACCGATAGCGCCTCCGATCATGGACTGTGTGGCGAATCCTTCCGTGCGAAGCTGATTGTTCGGGGTAAATGATACAATAATCAAAGGCGCTCCCAGCACAATATATGTATAATAACTCGAAGCATACGCCATCGTCTCCTGATTTGCTCCCAGCACGCTTAAAATCGGCTGCCTGAACAATATCATGAGCGCTGCCACCGCCACACCTACTATTACAGCCGCATAGAAACAGAAAATACTGATTTTCCTGCCCTCATCGTCTTTTTGCTGCCCAAAAAGTCTGGAAATAACAGATGCGCCTCCCAGACCAAACATATCGCCGAGCGCAACCATAAGTATAAAAACAGGCGCGCCAAGCGCAACACCCGCCACCAGATTCGTATTGCCGGTTCTGGCAATAAACCATGTGTCCACCATATTGTAGACCAAGGATATCATCATACCGCACACGACGGGCAGGGAAAATTTGAAGTATGCTTTATAGACAGGCGCCTTTTCAAACAAATCATTATTCATCTCGCTTTTGTTCCTTTCATACTGCCCGAATCCTGTTACGGACACGTCTCTAGTGTACCAGCTTCATGATGTCATTGTACATAATAAACACCATCAGAACCATAAATACCACAAGCCCGGCAAAATGTATCATGCCCTCTTTCTCCGGTGCAATCGGCTTGCCCCGAACCACTTCCACAAACATAAACAACAATCTTCCGCCATCAAGTGCCGGGAGCGGCAGTAAATTCAAAATTCCTAAATTGACCGACAGCAGAACAATGATTTCCAGCATCGTCAAAATCGCCGATGTAGTCCCGTAGTTCTCCTCCGCCTGATCATAGCTGTCTCCTACAAACTGTGCGATACCGATAGGTCCTGACACTTCATCCTTCTTGATCTGACCACGTATCAGCATCCCCAGACTCTTGTAAGTAGTCTTAACATAATATCCGACCTCGTAGAATCCGTATTGGAATACCTGCAGCGGATTACACTCAAGAAATTCTCCGCCTCCCCGTATCCCGATATAGTAACGTCCCGCCTGCTCATCATACCTTGGGGACACTTCCGCCACGCCTTTGCTTCCGTTCCGCTCATAATGAATTTCTAACGTTTCTCCCTTATTGAGAGAAGAAATCACTGCCACTTCCCGATAAAAATGTATCTTTTCATGATTAATCTGCGTGATCACATCGCCCGGCATCAGCCCCGCTTCCGCCGCAGCAGAATCTTCCGAAATCTGACCGACCACCGGCAGATCTGCTCCTAAGAAGGCCGTCAGTATCACCGCCACCACAAATGCCAGAATAAAATTGAAGAAAGGACCGGCAAACACGGCTGCAATGCGTTTCCATACTCCCGCTTCCGTAAAAGCAACGCCATAGCTTTCCGTCTGTATTTCCGGCACATCCTTCGGCAGCGGAGCCTCCGCGTCTATCGCCGCGCGCCTGTGCATGCTTCCCGGTTCTTCCTCTTCCTTGACCGTCATGCCGTCTTCACCGTCGAACATACATGCCCCGCCTATCGGAAGCAGTTTCAACGAATATTTAATGCCGTTTTTCGTATATGAAAACAGCGTCGGACCCATTCCCACCGAGAATTCCAGCACACGAATTCCGTTTCTTCTGGCAACAATAAAATGTCCGAACTCATGAGAAATTACCACTATCCCAAATATAATTAGAAATAAAATGATTGTTCTGATCAATGTAAGCCTCCAAACTTCTGCTCAATATACTCATAGGCTGCCGCTTCCGCATCCAATATCTGTTCCACCGTCGGGTGTTCTATCACTTTATGCTGTTCCATAGAACTTTCAATCAACTCTGGTATCTGCAGAAATGTAATCTTATGCTGCAGAAATAAGGCAACCGCCTTCTCATTCGCCGCGTTGAACACCGTAGGCAGCGAACCGCCCCTTCTTGCCGCCCTATAGGCAAGCGAAAGTCCCCTGAACGTATCGGTATCCGGTTCCTCAAAGGTGAGTTGCTTTAATCGGAATAAATCAACTCTCCCCGTATCCATGGGGCGTCTGTCCGGATAGAACAGCGCATATTGAATCGGCAGTTTCATATCCGGCACACCAAGCTGCGCCATAATACCTCCATCCACATATTCTACTGCCGAATGAATGATGCTCTGAGGATGCACCACCACCTGTATCTGGTCAAGTTCCACATCAAACAGCCATTTCGCCTCCATCACTTCCAGTCCTTTGTTGACGAGCGAAGCTGAGTCTATCGTGACTTTCTTCCCCATCGACCAGTTCGGATGTTTCAGTGCATCTTCTACCGTCATGGATGCAAGTTCTTCCCTTGTCTTTCCTCTGAATGGTCCGCCTGACGCCGTCAGCAGAATACGGCTGACACGCTCCTTGTTCTCACCGTGCATGGACTGAAAGATTGCGCTGTGCTCACTGTCCACCGGCAGAATGGATACTCCTTTGGCGGCTGCCAGCGGCATAATAATATGCCCTGCCGTCACAAGCGTCTCCTTGTTGGCGAGCGCTATCGTTTTACCCTGCTCTATCGCAGCAATTGTAGGTCTAATACCAATCATACCCACAATTGCGGTTACTAATACTTCTGCCTCCTCATGTACTGCCACCTCCAGTAATCCTTCCATACCGCAGACTACCCGTACCGGCAGATCTCCAAGGCGCGTCTTTAAATCCCGTGCCGCATCCTCGGTCCACATTGCCACAAGCAAAGGATGAAACTCTCTCACCTGCTTCTCCATCAGTTCTACATTGGCTCCGGCTGCCAGCGCCGTCACCTGCAAATCCGCTTCTTTTCTCACAATTTCCAATGTCTGTGTCCCGATCGAACCGGTCGAACCAAGTATCGCAATCTTTTTCATATGTCATCCCCCATTCTCTCTACAAGGCGGCATTACCCATACTGATAATCACCGCCAAACCGACAAAAATAAGCGGTGCGGCAATAATTACGCTGTCAAAACGGTCCATAATACCGCCATGTCCCGGAATCAGTCTGCCGTAGTCTTTGATATCATGATCTCTCTTGATCGCCGATGCCGCCAGATCACCAACCATAGATACCAGCGCCCCCACGGCTCCCAGCACTGCTGGTAATATCAATGGAATGGTCGCATCCGTATATTTATTAACGACAAAATGCGTATACAGCACAAACAAAATAGCCGTGCCTGCCACGCCTCCCACTGCGCCTTCCACAGACTTCTTCGGACTCAGTTTCGGCGTCATCTTATGTTTTCCGAATAAAACTCCCACGGCATATGCACATGTATCACTGCCCCAAGAACAGAGAAACACCAGCCACACCAAATAGCTGCCATATGCAAATCCCTCTCTGATCAGATAGATAAAAGAGAGCATCATCGGCGCATACAGCCATGAAAACATTGCCGCCATAATCTGCGGCGCCTTATAGCACGGAAAAGTAAACACGTAAATAAACAGATAAATGATCAGACCCACTGCAATTACCATCATGATCATAGGATACGCCTGTGTCAGTCCGCTTCCTTTCCCGTTTTCCTGATGAAAGACGACTGCTAACAACACATAATAAACCACAGTCAGTACAATACCGACAAACTCCGGTGCATTACATTTCTTATTCTCTGTATGTACATTACATGCTCTCGTCAGTTCTCTGTAAGCAATTACGGATATCAGACATAATGTCGCCGCCAACACGCTGTTTCCCGCTAAAATAGTAACAAGCGCAATTATCACCAACGAAATACCGCTTATCAGTCTAGTCCAAAACATCGCCCGATTTCCTCCCTACTCTTCCTTGACAAGACCGTACCGTCTGTCTCTCTTATTATATGCCTCTATCGCCTTCTCTAATTCTTGTTTGGAGAAATCAGGCCATGCTACCGGCGTAAAATATAACTCCGTATATGCAAGCTGCCATAACAGGAAATTAGAAATACGCTGTTCATTGCATGTGCGAATCAAAAGGTCAGGTTCCGGCAGACCATGCGTATCCAATACGGAACTGATTTTCTCTTCCGTAATGTCCTCCGCCGCAAGACTGCCCCCTGCTATCTCATCCGCCAAGCGGCGCACTGCCCTGACAAGTTCGTCCCGACCGCCGTAATTGATAGCTATCTGAAAATGCAATCCAGTATTGTCTTTTGTAGCTTCCTCCAACTGCCCCATGCGCTTCCTGATATCCTCGTCAAGTCTCGTCTTATCGCCGATAATACGCACACACATATTGTTCTTCGCCGCTGTTTTAAGACATGTTTTCATATAGTTGCGAAGCAGTCCCATCAAAGCATTTACCTCATCCTCCGGTCTGTTCCAGTTCTCCGTACTGAAAGCATATACCGTCAGATACTGAATCCCCATACGGTAAGCCTCCTCACAGATTACTTCTACCGTCTTGGCTCCCTGTACATGTCCGTAATTACGCGGCATACCTTTACTCTTAGCCCATCTGCCGTTACCGTCCAAGATGATTGCGACGTGATTCGGAATCTTCATGCCTTCTTCCATACCAATACCATGCCTTTCTCTCAATTTGCCGGAAATATCTTCCCACAAGCATCGAATTTTATTATACTTGGAAAAAGGGACGACAGAATATACGAATATATTCTGCAATCCCTCTCATTGCCTCATTTGCGCCAAGCCATGTTATACCGTAAGGATCTCTTTGGATTTCTCTTCCACTAATTTATCAAGATCTTTGATATATTTATCTGTCAGTTTCTGCAACGCATCTTCCAGCTCTTTGATTTCGTCCTCAGATACATCTGCCTTCGCCAATTTCTTTAAAGCGTCATTGCCGTCACGTCTGGCATTGCGGATTGCAACTTTGCTCTCCTCACCGCGCTTCTTGACGTCTTTCACCAAATCCTTACGTCTTTCCTCTGTCAGTTCCGGAAATACGAGTCGAATCAGCGAACCGTCATTGGACGGTGTGATACCTACGTCAGACATCATGATCGCTTTCTCAATATCTTTAATCAGAGTCTTTTCCCAAGGTGCAATCTGAATGATTCTCGGTTCCGGAACCGTTATATTTCCTACCTGCTGTATCGGGGTCGGCGTACCATAATAGTCCACTCTGATCTTATCGAGGACATGCGGATTCGCACGGCCCGCACGAATTGCTGCGAGATCGCTCTCCAGATAATCATACGCCTTCTGCATCTTATCTTCATAAAGTTTTAGTCTTGCATCCATACTGTAATCCTCCAGCCTTTATTTTCACGGACGGATATCCTCTTCATAAACAGCATATTCCAATCCGTCTACACAGTCACTTTCGTACCGTTGAACTCACCTTTTACAGTGTTAACAATACTATTCTCTTCGTTTAAAGCAAATACCCACATTGGCATCTTGTTGTCTCTCGCCAGAATAGACGCCGTCATATCCACAACCTGTAAATTCTTCTCGATCACTTCGTCGATAGAAACCTGATCATACTTCTTAGCGTCCGGATTGCATCTCGGATCACCGTCATAAACGCCGTCAACAGCCTTTGCCAGCAGGATAACATCCGCATCCACTTCAATCGCCCTGAGCACTACGCCCGTATCCGTCGAAAAATAAGGATGTCCGGTTCCTCCTGCAAAAAAGACCACCATGTTCTTACCAAAATACTTGTTCGCACGGTCTTTGGAAAACAGCTTCGTAAACGAACCGCATTCAAAAGGTGTCAGAATACTTGTCATCATACCTATGGAACGGAATATCTCGGAAACATAAATACAATTCATGACAGTCGCCAGCATTCCAATCTGGTCCGCCTTCGTCCTGTCAATGTTCTCGCTGGAACGCCCGCGCCAGAAATTTCCACCACCGATTACGATACCTACCTGAATCCCATCATCAACCAGTTCTTTGACCTGCAAAGCAACACCGCGCACAGTCTCCTCATCAAAACCAGTCTTTTTGTCGCCCGCTAAGGCTTCACCGCTTAATTTCAACAGTATACGACGCATAACTTTTATTCTCCCGTTCTGTTACTGGAACAGCTTTGCTTTATTTTTTCTTCTTGAATTCTTCGAAGAAGGATGTCGGATTCACATCCGCATAGCATTGTGAACACAATCCTTCGATTACCGCACCGTTATTAATTTGTACGGATTTGGATTTGATGTTGCCCATTACAATTGCCGTGGTGTCCAGAATAACCGGACCTTTCACATCAATATCACCCTTAACCGCGCCGGCAACTACTGCGCTTGCGGCGGTAATATTACCGATCACTACCGAACTTTGTCCGATTTTCACACTGCCTTCACTGTTAACCTCACCCGTTATCTTAGCGCCTTCTGCATAAATTTCAGCCGCCTTGGAATCACCCTGAATCGTACCGGTAATATTCAGCTTACCATAAATATCCAAATTGCCGTTAACTGTACCAATCAACTCCATAGACCCCTCGGATACAATATCACCCGTTATAGTCATTCCTTCAGTTACTACTGCTGTCTCATCCACCGCCACACGATTAACCGGTGTCTGTACTTGTGTCTGTTCCTGTACTTGTGTCTGTTCCTGTACTTGTGTCTGCTCGTCCATTTTTTCCTCTTCCTCTCCACTTAATCCGGATATTGTTTCTTCTGTTTCTTCCACCGGCTCCGGTTCCGGCTCTTCTATCGTCTCGATTTCCGGCTCTTCTATCGGGGCAAGAACTTCTTCCTCGACAGAAAGTTCCGGTTCGGCTATTTCTTCTTCAATAAGTTCGGGTTCCTCATCGACTTCAGGTTCCGGCTCGATCACTGCCTCAGGTTCCACCGTTTCCTCCACCGTCTCAAGTTCTACCATCTCAGGTTCCACTGTTTCCGGTTCGATCAATAATTCTTCTCCCATTATTTCCGCCATATCGTCTGAAGAGAGTATTTCCTCCTCCGGCGCTTCATCAAGCGTATTCATCTCCTCTAATCTATCCAACATACTGCTTAGATTCACATCGTCCACAGTTTCCGGAGATTCGCCCGCCGTCGGTATTTCGCTCGCAAGCTGCTCATCGGATAACGTATCATCAGTCGCTGTGTTTCCTGCCATCGCGGCATCTAACGCCTCTTCCGGCATCAACTCATTCACAGCCTGCGATAAGTCTTCCTTCAAATCTGAGAAAAACCCCATTCTCACATCCTCCATTCTTTAGTCATTGCTTATATGATGAATCCGTTCCGTATCGTCTGTGATCGGAAGGATCTTCGTATCTTCCATCGCCTGAATCGTCTCGATCAGCCCGGGCAGCGCCTCCACGGTAGAGTTCTTATTAGACGCATCGTGCATCAGTATGATCGCCTCGTCATACTCTCGCAGTTTCACCGTACAATTTCTGATGATATCCGCCGGTCCGATATAGGAACTGGCAGCATCGCCCGACGAAATATTCCAGTCAAAATACGACATGTCCTGACCATCCAGATAATCAATCAATTCATGCATATCAACACGGCTCACCGTATTGCTGCTTCCACCGGGAAATCTGCAATATCTGCACCATACACCTGTCGTATCATAGAGAAATTCCTGTAATTTGCTCAGGTCAGCGCTATAGCTTTCCACTGACTGATAAATCTCATTATACTTATGACTGTAAGAGTGCATCGCCAATGTATGTCCTTCATCAACAATCCGATTGTATAACGCCTGATATTCTTCCTCTTCTTTCCCGACAACAAAGAACGTTGCCTTCACATCATATTCTGCCAGTATATCCAATATACGGTTTGTATTACTGCTGGGTCCGTCATCAAACGTCAGATATACTTTGCGGATATCCGCATCTTCGTCCGATGAATCATCCTCGGCAATTCCCGTCTGAGTAAACTCTTCAACCTCAGACACTGTATATAATGTCTGATCGGTCTTGGTATCATTCGTACCATCTGCAAAATCCGTCTGTTCTACAACGGTTGTCGCTTCTATCGCAGCACGCATATCGCGCAGTTCTTTCTTGACCATATGCAGCCTGATCCCTAAGAAAATACATATTCCCAAGAGAATTGTTATCGAGAAAAGAGGAACGATAAAAATAAACAGTTTGATTCGCCGGATACGCTTGCGTCTCGCCTGCTTGGCTTCCTGTTCGGCATCTGTCTGTGCCATCTTTATCTGCTCCTTATTCCATATTCTCTTATACTATATCACATATGATGAATTACGAAAAGAAATTTTTGCGAAAAATAAACAAGAAAATTTATCCTTATTTATGTCCGTTCATCCGCTCCCACTCCTCATCATCAACCCAGTCGTTGGCTGTTTCCCATTCGTCATCCTCGATCCAGTCATCTTCCGCACGATGCTCTTCCTCTAAAGGATACTCTTTCACCTCATCTGACTGTCTCGCCGACTGCCTCGCTATGGGTACATCGGGTTCGTTCCATTCATCATCTTCAATCCAGTCACTCTCCTCCTCACCTGCCTCGCCGGGCAACTCTTGTACTACCGCCGCATCCAGAACCGCTTCTTCCACTTTGGGGGCTGCATTTATTTTGACAGGTTTCTTTTTCTCTGTCTTTTTCTTTCTCTGTACCGTTTCTGCCGGCATGGTATATTCTTCTATTTCTTCATCGTCTTCTTCCATTTCTTCATCGTCGTCTTCTATCTCTTCATCATCTTCACCATCTTCATCATCTTCATCATTGTCTTCGTCTTCATCTTCGCCAACACGGCTCTTTTTCCTATATGAGAATATTCCGTATGCGGCGAGAAGCAAACCGACCCCTCCGAGGATGCCCGCGACAATCTTCCATGGCATACCGATGCCGCTTTCAACATCATCAAAAGATTCTGCGGCTGACATAACAGAGTCGCTCACAATGATGATATAGCTTGCCGCATGATTGATCAGAAACGATGCCGTTCCATCCGCATCAATTACCGAAGCTGAGACAAATTCAAGCGTTTCCTCTCCCGGATCGTAACAGAATAAATTGGCATATCTGCCGCTGTTCTCCGGGTTTAAAGCAATATTCAGAAACGGGGAAAAACCGCCCGCACCATCATAAGTCGTCGTAAACTCTAAATATTTATTTCCGTCAAGTATCTCTGCAATCAATTCAGTAGGAACGTTTTCTGTTTGCAGCGTAACTCCCATATCTACGTCCGACATCACAGAACTGTCAATGGTGTCTGCGTTAATGCTCCATGAAACATAATCGCCCATATCCAGAATAAGATCAAGATTCTGCTCCTTTGCCATCTGCAGCTTTTCACTCGTCAGAATCGTTGTATCTTCCATCTGTACCGTCACGGACGGTCTACTGTAGTCCTCTTCTGCTGCGATGTTCCCGGACGATTCATTTCCATCCGGCAAAGCGCTGCCGTCAAAGGCATTATTCCCTGTTCCGTTCCCATTTGCGGCAGTATTACTCTGTGTATTGTCCGCCTGCGTATTACCTGTCGATGAACTACTGGTCTGCGCAGCGCCTGTCTGCGTATTGCCTGTCGATGTGCTATTGTTCTGTGTAGTACCTGTCTGTGTAGCACCTGTCGATGTGCTATTGTTCTGCGTACTACCTGTCTGCACATTATTTACCGGCGTGTTAACTGCTGGCGGTGTTGCCTGCGTAGAATTGTTCGGAAGCGTAAGCATCGGGGCGCCGCCTGCCGGTTTACCGTTTGCATTATTTCCCGTAGAAGCATTCCCGCCCGTTGTGGTGTTCGTGGATGTTGTCGGATTACCGCTGCTGCCGCCGCTTGTCGTGCTGTCCGTGGATGTTGTCGGATTACTGCTGCTGCCGCCGCTCGTCGTGCTGTCCGTGGATGTTGTCGGATTACTGCTGCTGCCGCCGCTCGTCGTGCTGTCTGACGACGTTGTTGAATCAGGATTACTGCCATCCGGCACATTATCTCCACCCGTACCATCGCCTAAAGAACCGCCGCCGTTTCCATTTCCGCCGGAGCCACTGTTGCCGCCATTTCCACTGGAGCCGCCGTTTATTGAACCGCTGCCATTCCCGTCACTCGTTCCTCCTTGTCCGGGTCCTTGCGTCTCTGCCAATACCTGTACGGTAATTCTAATATGATTGACTGTTTCGTAATTCTGCTCGTCCGGATTATAAGACGCATAGAAAGTATATGTCCCTGCTTCCTGCAATACGATACTCGTATCACTCTCCCATGTAAAACCACTCGGAAGCATAATTTCCCCTAACGTCATGCCGGGGTGTGCTTCGATTTCATCAGGCACCACCTGCGTCGGAATCGCTTTGGTCACCGTTACGCTGATTTGCTTTGTCACCGTATTGTACCTTGTAGTATCTTGTGGTGTAAACACTGCCGGATATGACGCTGTTCCCACCGCAATCTTTGTATCCGCATTTTCCCATGTCCATCCATCAGGCAGCAAAACATCTGATAATTTTAATCCGTCACGATATGTGCATGTCCTATAATCCGGAGTCAATACGTTGGGAGTTCCCTTGACCACCGTCACCGTGCAGGACGCGGTATTGGCACCGCTTCTGGTGCAGCTTATCGTAGCTGTGCCCGGCGAAACTGCCGTAATTTTTCCCTGACTGTCAACGACTGCCACCGACGTATTACTGCTTGTAAAAGTCATATCATTAACATAATCTACCTTAGAGCCGTTTATATAGGGAATCAGCGTATCCTTTTTATCCACTGCCAGACTTCCGATTGACGTTTTATTGAGCGTAAGAACATCTTTCTTCTCCGGCTGAGAGCATGCGGCGGACGGCATATTATTATACACCGGTATTTTAAACACAAAGCTGTTATCCAATGCACCCGCGTTACTATATGCCCTTTGGACATTGGACGCCTCCGAAGACGGCGCCTGTATATTCTGCATGTACTGATGTGTAAAATTAGGGTATTTACCACCTGATACATTAAACTTTTGCAGATATAAAGTATCCTGCCCCATCATAATATATCTTTCGCCAATCAAAGCGGCGCCGCCTTCCAGCGACTTGTAGCGTGTGTTCCATCCCATCTCGACCGCTTTCTTTAACCCGCTTACGATAACCTCGAAGTCTGTTTTGCCGGCTGCTCCTACATTGAAGTAATTATAATATCCTTCATACCCCGAATAACCACCGGATATAATAGGTGATGTCCCTTTTGTTCCCTGCTCCTGTACTACTCTGGATGCAAGATGAAAGGGACTGATATTCAGTCGCTGTCCTATTTCCGTAAAAGCCTGCGCATAAGTTTTGCTGTCGCCCGGAATCACAGACGACATAAAGGAATTCTTAATGACTTCCTGAACGGCGGTAGTAGTGTGATAGGACGAATTGTATGTCAACTGTTCAAACTGAAAAATCGAAGATTCATTCAGAAAATTTCTCGGATCCATATAATATTTCAGTATCCCCTCAGAGGCATAACTCCATCCCTGCCCATAAACTCCGTTCTGCCAAGAGCCGGCAAGCGACGAGTGAATCAGGCTCTTATCGCCCATTTCACTGGCAATAGCAGTATTCCAATCCACCCCCGTATCCATCCTTGCAAAAATCCAATTGGGATGTTTGTCTTTCAAGGCATAAAGCGCATTCTGGTAAGACGCCGGAAACTGGTCTACATCCGAATAGCCCGCAGAATCCCCCATCATCATGAAAACCGACGAGACATCAAGATAAGTATCTTCCCAATTGATAAAATCTTCATCAGAAGTCGCCAGATATTTCTTCTCTACATAACCGGAGTATTCTTTTGCGTTCCGGTACAAACGCACCTTATACCAGACGGATCCGTATTCATCCGGTTCCACATCCGTAATCTGTACCGATTGTCCGCTCGTCACTGTGCAGATTGTCCCGCCGTCGCAAGAAGGAATATCCTTCACTTCATATTGATTACACAAATAGACAAGCGCTAAAACAGCTTTCTTTCCTAATATGCCCTGCAGCGCGCTCTTTGCCCCATCCAGATCGCTGATAGCGCCATTTGACAACGGAACCTCCACCGTAATGGACGGGATTACCACACTGGCTGCAGCCGCATCTGCAACACGATACAGTGTATCATCCCATTTCGGATAGAATATATATGTTGCTAATTGTGTAGTGTCATAGTCCTCATTGCATTCCCATGTAACTTCCACTTCAACAGGCGCCTTTGCCCCCTCAGTCCAAATCCATATTGTTCCGGGAAATACGCTGCGCAATTCCTCCAGACCGGGCTTATACATGCACGGAAAATAAGCGTCATCCTCCGCAAGCGCTTCAAACCCAGTAATATACTGCATTTGGTCAGTATCACTTCCATTCTCCGATATGGTATCCTGCACGTCTTGCATCGGTTCCTGTGTATCCTCTGCCGGGCTCTGCGCTTCTTCTACCGCCAAAGCGGCGTACGGCTGTAAAAGTCCTATAGTAACAGCCATTATACAGCACAAATATTTGATATATGATCTTGTACGTCTCGTCTTTCTCATCCGTATCTAAAATCCTTTCACTCTCGTATAGTTTCCATAACGACCTAAAATCTCCATATTATGTCAACATAATTAATGTAACATTACCGAATAGATTATGTCAACTACATCGTGTGAAAATATTTTATGGAAGAATTTACCATTTTCTCTAAACGGCATACAAAAAGACATCACTACCTATATCGCTATAAGTAATGATGTCATACCTTTTTGTTCATATATTCTGCCTATTAAGCTTTATATGAAAAAGCACCTGCAAGATTTGCTTTACATACCCATCTGCTTTGCAACTTCTTCCGCGAAGTTCTCTTCCTTCTTCTCAAGACCTTCGCCTGTCTCGAAGCGAACAAACTTCTTAACGGAAAGGTTTGCATTGTTCTCTTTTGCAACCTGCTCAAGATATTTTGCTACGTTCTGCTTACCATCCTCAGCCTTTACATATACCTGTTCTAACAGACATACTTCCTTCAGTTCTTTGTTCAGACGACCGTTGACTGCGCCTTCGATTACCTTATCGGGTTTGCCTGCCATCTTAGGATCGTTCTTAATCTGCTCGGTAATAATCTCTTTCTCATGCGCCTTGTACTCCTCAGACACCTCATCTGTAGATACATACTTAGGATATAAAGCCGCAACCTGCATAGCAATATTGGTCAGCGCCTCTTTAACCGCATCGTTAACTACATCCGTAACCGCCTCTACGATAACGCCGATTCTGCCGCCGCCATGCACATAGGACACTGCACAGCCATCGTTTGCGACTACTTTCTCAAATCTTCTGATCGTCAAATTCTCACCAATGACCGCAATCTTATCAACCAGTGCATCTTTGACTGTCTTAGAAGAGTCTAAATGCCAGTTCTCTGCAAGGAACGCATCCATATCTGCCGCGTCAGACTCAACCGCCTGTTTTGCAACTGCTTCAACATATGCTTGGAAATCAGCATTTTTAGCGACAAAATCTGTCTCGGAGTTTACTTCAACGACCGCAACAGTCTTATCATCTTTCACTGCTACACGGCAAAGACCTTCCGCCGCAATTCTGCCGGCTTTCTTCTCTGCCTTAGCCTGTCCGTTCTTTCTCAAATACTCAACCGCTGCATCCATATCGCCGTTGGTTTCACCAAGAGCTTTCTTACAATCCATCATGCCTGCACCGGTCATTTCTCTTAACTCTTTTACCATTGCTGCTGTAATAGCCATCTATCTTTCCTCCTAAATTATTCGTTATCCTCGTCTGCCTCTTCAATCTTCTCAGCTTCCGCTTCCTCTACATACTCTTCAGCACCCTGATTAGCTTCAATAACCGCATCCGCCATCTTAGCAACGATCAGCTTAACGGCTCTGATCGCATCATCATTACCCGGAATAATATAGTCCAGTTCTTCAGGATCACAGTTCGTATCGCCGATACCAATCAATGTGATACCAAGTGTATGAGCCTCCTGAACGCAGATTCTCTCTTTCTTAGGATCAACTACAAAGATACAGTCAGGAATTCTTGTCATATTCTTGATTCCGCCTAAGTTCTTCTCTAATTTCTCCCATTCTTTCTTGATCTGGATAACTTCTTTCTTAGGAAGCACATCAAAAGTACCGTCCTCAGACATTGTCTCTATCGCTTTAAGTCTTTCGATTCTGGACTGAATTGTCTTGAAGTTGGTAAGCATTCCACCCAGCCATCTCTCATTAACATAGTACATACCGCAACGCTCCGCTTCTGTCTTGACAGCGTCCTGAGCCTGCTTCTTTGTACCTACAAAAAGGATTGTTCCGCCCTGTGATGCCACATCAAATACAGCCTTGTATGCCTCGTCAACCTTGCCAACGGATTTCTGCAGGTCGATGATGTGGATACCGTTTCTCTCCGTGAAGATATACGGAGCCATCTTAGGATTCCATCTTCTTGTCTGATGCCCGAAATGAACACCTGCTTCTAATAACTGTTTCATTGAAATAACGCTCATGTCTCTACCTCCATTTGGTTGTTCTTCCATATGCCAGACCATGCTGCCACTTCCGCGTCTTGAAGCACCGGCCGCATATGTGTGACCATATTCCGCATACGGACACACTGACATATGTGATTACTTGATTGATCATTTATGCAGTCCGCCGGCATTACAATAAACTCTATACTTTCCATCTAATACCAACGCACACACACTTAGACAGAATAGCATAAAAAAACCCCTTTTGCAAGGGGTTATCACATTTTCACACTACTATTTTTCATTCTGCACCTGTCACGATTCTGGCAATCTGCTCGTCACTGGCATCTGCAGGAATCGAAAATGTTCCGGTCCGCAGCCGCTTATCATAACCATTCTGGCAAAGAAACGTATCGAACGTCTCCGCGGAGGTCACTACCCCCACATCCGCCAGCTTTTTGGCAACCGTATAGGAACCGTCACCGCTTTTGACCGTAATCGTTTTGACCGCTGCTGAGGTGATAATCTCATTGGCAGTTTCCTCTGGCTCATCTGACGTAGTATCATTCATATCCGCGTCTTCTTCCGACGCATTCGCTATCCCATCTGAACCTTCCGTGTCCGTTTCTGCACTCGGAACATTCTCACTGTCTGCTTCCACGGGCATGTCCTCTTCTTCCGGCTCAAGCGTATCTTGTCCTGTCTGTTCAGACGAATCCTCTTCTTCCGGCTCAAACAAATCCTGTTCCGTCTCTGCCGGCAAATTTTGTTCAGGTTCTGTCATACCCTGCTGTTCGGCATCCTGCGAATCTACATCAGCTTTGTCCGTACTTTCATCATCACTTTCATTATCGCTGTTCGAGAGAACCGTATTCTCTACCATACCCAGTTCTTTTGCTCTGGCTATGATCTCTTCATCCGTCATGGTCTTATTTCCTGACAAAGCCACACCCATAATAATGGCCGTCATCGCAATTCCCAAACCAAGCCCTCGCAAATAATATTTCCGTTCCATGTATTGTCACCTTTATATTGCATCATTCTAATCTGTTACATACCTTCAAACAGATCAATAACCAGTTTTACTTCACCGAGTCCTAAGCCAAGCTCCTTCGCAATTGCCATGTTAGACTTGCCTGCTTTGTGCAGTTCCAGAATTCTTTCGTTGCTGTTACGCCCGTTATCTTTTCCTTGGGCAAATCGTATATCAACGGCGGAAACATTCTCCTGCATGCGTTCCCTTCTGGAACCTCTTCTTGTTCTCGGCTTTCTGCCCGGCTCTTCCGTCGTCTGTGCCTTCGGAGCAAAAATTCCCATACTGGCAAACGCCTCACTGGTTGACATATCCTCTACATTATCCGCCACATAATCGCCATCAGGCTGATGGATGATTTCCACCCGTCTAGGAGCAATCGGTTTAAATTCCGCCGGTTCCTCCGGTTTAACAGAAGCCGCATGCATAATATTTCCACTAAATCTTCTGACCGGCACGACCTCGTCATACGCGCCTCTGCCTGATGCGTCCTCTACATTCTCTTCTTCGTCATATATTCCTTCATCATATGCCGCCATCGGCATATCTGCTGCCGTCACATCTTCCTGCGCCGTATTGCTGTCCCAGACTTCTTCCTGCGGCATGTTCATGTTCTGCGCCGCTGCATCCTCTTGTATTGCTTCTTTCTCCCATGCTGCTTCCTGTACTTCATCTGTCACCCAAGCATCTTCCTGCACGGTGTCTTCCACAATCACATCCGATACGGCGACTGCATTCTCTTCCGGAATTACTGCTTCTTCCCTATAAAATGTTACGCTGTGAAGCGAAGCAATATCGTTCTTCGCATTCTCCACCGCACGAATTACGGTATGCATCGCTTTATCTGCCGCCTTCTGCACCTGTATCGCAGCATTCTCTGCGTCTTTTGCAGTTTCTTCCGCATCATCAATTGCCTGCATTACGATATCCAGCTTATCCGCCGCTTCACCGGCTGTAATCTCCGCATCTTTCATCGTTTGCTTCATATCGTCCGCCGCCATTGTCGCTTCATTGATTGCAGACATCAGATTGTCATGCTTATCATTGAGCATATCATACAGAAATACGACTTCTTTATGATTTTTGTTGATTTCCTCCAGCACGGTGTCAGAGTACTCATTGACTGCCATAATTTTTTCATTTGTTACACGCTCCATGGCGCGTTCCGCTTTCTCAATCGAATAGTTGACCGTCTCATCCACAATATCCGAGATTCTCTCCTTGACATGTTCAACTTCTCCGGCAATCAGTTTTCTGACTTCGTCCTCGCTGATCAACTGTACCTCTTCATCTAAGTCTTTCTTTCTGGCAGGCATCAGATATCCTAACAGGAATACTGCCACCCCGATTACAATCAGAATAATTTCTGTTGCACTCATTCTATTTTCATTCCCTTCTATGCTCTATGGCATCTCACACAGAAAAATCAATTCTATCTGCTTTTTTCATGAGTACTTTGCCATCAGGATTTTCACCTTTTTTTCTTTTTCTCGCCTGACCGCCATCTCCGTGATATTCGTTACTCCCCTTATCTTTGGCATCAAACTTACGCTCATGGTACTCCGGCTGATTTCCCTTATTTACCCGATTAACCTGACGTTCCACCTGCTTGGTCATCTGCTGGCCAACATTTGCCTGCTCAACCATGCCTTTGGCATCTTCATTGTGCTTGATCGTTGTATAATCTTGGGCTCTTGTAATCTGCCCCTGCATTTCAACAAATCCTATTGCCATCCTGATCCGCCTCCCCGTACGACTGTTATTTTTCACATATAACCTATGGCATTCCAGATTATTTTGTACAAATCATATCCTTTTTATCACTCTAAAGCGGCGCCATCTTTACATCTCCGCGCTCTCTCACAAAACGACAGTAGTGAGCGCTTTTCCGGACCACCATAGACACGTCGCCAATACATATCTTTGCTCCCGGATAAACCATTCCCTTCACCCTGATCTGCGCCTGTGCAATATCGCCCGTCTGATCGATCAATTCCTGCAGCTGTGACTCATTTTCCTTTATCGCCTCGCTTTTCTGTTGATTGACAATTGTTAATGAGTGTATATGCTTAAGCTGCTCCTGACTTAGCTTAATGCCCTGACTGATTTTCTGTTTTGCTGCAATCAGTACCGGCTGGACCGTCTGTAACACCTTCGTATCCTCTTCTATCAATTTCTGCAGCTGTGCAATACGGTTTTTGACCGTCGGATCCGCTCCTACTTCCACGACGGTATCTGCTCCCATCTCGGAGCCGAGCGTCTTGACATTGATTGCATTGGCGGCGCATACCCTGCCTCCTGAGATGAACCCTCTCCTTCCGTCCACATTGATCTCTGTGCCTGCCGTGATTTTGCTGTGCAGTATAGATTCGGAAGCAACATATCCGTCAGCCTGCGCAATGACATTCTCAAGAAATTTCGCAACAATATTTCCTTTTGCAGTCAGACTCCCTTTGCCCTTACCATTCATACCTCTTGCAATAATAATATTTGCACCCGACTCTAATACCGCGCCTTCTACCACGCCTTTCACTACGATATCGCCCCGCGCTTTAACTGTGAAATTTGTAAATACGTTGCCGTTAACCTGCACACTGCCGTCATAATCTATATCACCGGTGGAATTATCTACATTCTCGACTATGAGCATATCTGATACAAAGACATCTTCTTCTATCAATTCCACATGTCCGTCCACTAATGAAGTGAGCACCGTGCCATCTTCCGACAATTCAATATTATTGCCGAATTTCAACTTCGCCGTCTTTACTTCCGGCGGTCTTATACGCGTACCATAAATGTCCTCGCCTGATTCTCCGGGTTCTTCTTTGTGGAGAATTGCCAGAATATCGCCTTTCCCACAATGATTAAGTATATTTAAATTGAAGAAATCCACACTACCGTCTTCGTTTAATGTGGGTTTAGCTTTCTTATCCGTATTAAATTTATATTCAATATAAGCATCTTTTCCGCGCACAGGCTGTCTGCCCTCCGCAAGCAGGATATCCTCACAATATTCCCTATTCTGCAGAAACTGCGCAATAGCATCTTTCTTAATACCGGATTTCACACCCCTTGCTTCCAAATCGCGCAGGATTTCTCCGGCATTCACCTCGCCACCGCCCTCAGACGCCGCATAAAACTTTGCATACGCATGCATTTTATCCGGTGTGATTGTCAATTTATAACATTCACGTTCAGGCGCTCTCTTTCCCTGTCCTAATACAAACACTACTTCTTTATCCATCGCTGCGTCCACAGCGCGCTTCAAATTCGGAAGGTCACATGCATAATCCTTCATTGTCATATAATCAATAACATCATTTACATTAACCGGTTTACCGTCTCCGCTCGGTGGAATCAATTTGAGGCTGGTTTTATCCGCCTCATGTATAAGCTTAAAATATCCATTCATATAACACCTATTATTTTCCGCCTGCTTCTGTCAGAATACCGATATAATTTCCTAATTTTACCTTCATCTTTTGAAGCGCTCTTGTGTGCAGCTGTGATATTCTGGATTCTGATACTTCCAGAATACTACTGATTTCTTTTAATGTAAGATCTTCATAATAATACAAAAGTATGACTTTACGTTCTTTCTCGGTCAGAAGTTCCAACGCTTCTGCCAGCATTTTCTTAAGCTCATCCCGCTCCAGAACTTCCTCCGGACTATCAAACTGCGTACTCCTTGTATGACTCGCTTCGTTAGAGACTTCACTGCCCTGCTCCAAGAACTCATTCAAAGACACTACGTTTGTAATTTTCATCTGTGACTGCCAATCCAGATATTCGTCACTCGTAATCCCGAGTCCTTCGGCTATTTCCTCGTCCGTGGCAGTTCTGCCGTAACGCACTTCCATCTCCTTAATGACAGCATCTATCTTCTTCTGTTTCTGCCTGATCGTACGCGGAATCCAATCCATTTTGCGAATCTGGTCCAAAATCGATCCTCTGATTCGCAGGCTGGCATAGGTCTCAAATTTAACATCTTTGAGAAAATCAAACTTGTCAATCGCATCTATCAGACCGAATATTCCATAACTGACCAAATCTTCATATTCCACATTATAGCCCAGATACATACTCAGACGTCCTGCCACGACCTTTACAAGTGGAGCATACTCTAATATGATTTTTTCTCTGATTTCGGGAGACTTATCTTTCGAGTACTCCTCCCACAATTTCTTTCTGCCTGCCTCGTCCATATGCGTTCTTATTCATCCTTTACAATCGCTTCCGAATTTCTGTTCAATTTATCTTCTTCTGCGAGTTCCTTCTCGATGACTTCGCCCTCTTCCATGTCGGCTTCTTCTATCTGCTTCTCAAATCTGTCCAGCATTCCCTTAATCACACAACCGGCTATATAGAAACCAAGCAGAACGCCTAATAAGATAATCAGCATTGTCTTTGTATCGTAATGCAGAATACGCATAGTAATACTGGTAATCGCTCCTGCAAGCAACATGACAAACGGAGGAATTAATCTGCGCTTCTTGGCTCTAAACTCGCGCTCCCTTGCCTCTCGCTCTTCTCTCGCTTTCTTCTCTGCCGGAGTCTCTACATCAGGCTGATTATCATTATCAATAGCATTCTCTTCGTTGACGCCATTAAGCTTGGCATCTTCTTCATTGATGTTTACAGCTTCGTTATCCAATTTATATTCCTTCCACCGTATCGTCTACCTGATTAAATCACGTTCTCCGGCTTTCCTACCGCACGAATTACAAAATCTCCGGTTTCCGGGTAGAAAATAACGGTTCTTCCATAGTTCTTGCCTGTATCCTGCGCTATGATAGGTATCTTGAGTTCTGCAAGCTTTTTCTTGGTGGCTGCAACGTTGCGCTCACCCACACGCACCATATCATTCGTGCTCTGAAACGCAAACATCTGTGCACCCCCCGCTATCTTAGCAACCAGACGTCCTCTGCTAGCCCCTTTAGCAACTACCTGCTTTATTAATTCTTCTATTCCCGTGTCAGCAAATTTAGGGATATTTGAATTAATACGAATGGAAGTGCTATCCGGAAGCATTATATGTGCCAATCCGCCAATCTTAGTCACCGGATCACGAACGGCAATTCCAACGCATGAGCCAAGCCCTAATGTAGTAATGCTATCAGGACTGACGCATACGTTCAAATCAGCCATACCGACCTTTATCACTTTGCCCATAAAATGACATCTCCTGTCTACACTTATCAATCTACACTTATCACTATATTATCCTAACCAATTCCTAATGCGGATAATATTTTGCCATATGAATCCAAATCCGGAACTAAGATGAAATAGCCATCCAACGTCATTTCATCAAAGAACTGTGTCTGAATCAACAGCATCTTGTCTCCAAGTTCCCCAAACTGAATCGCCGGAACACTCAAAATTGCTCCTGCCATATCTACTGTCAAATCCGGTACTGATGGGTAAATTACCAGATTAGTCAGGCTGGACAAAGAATTTAAGTAAGCGCCCGTAATAATATTTCCTACTTCCTTCAGCGCTGAAAACTCCATCTCAGAGAACTCCTCTCCCTCAGCCTGCATTCCCATCAGCTTATTCACGAGATGTCTGGCTGCCTGTTTCTCCAAGAGAAACATGATGCTGCCTGTAATGTCTCCTTCTATGGCGAGATATATACCCGCCATAATTGTCTCTTCACCGCCCATCATCTCGCCCATTTCCTTAAACTCAAGCAATCTGACCTGCGGCACAGACATATCTACTTTGCACTGCATCATCTGTGCGAGTGCGGTAGTCGCATTACCGGCACCGATATTGCCTAATTCTTTCAAAACATCAAAATATTCATTCGACATTTTCTCTAAGGTAATCTCACCCACTATGAAACCTCCTAAACGTTTTCAACAACGGAATTTAAATCTAACAGTGAGATCAGACCGCCGTCACACTTACCGATTCCACACAGAAAACTTTTCATTCCTTCTTTGGCATCATAAGCAATTTTTTCAATCTGATCGTTCTCCAAAGTAACAACTTCTTTGACTTCATCCACAATTACGCCGATGGTGCTGTGCTGTTCCAATTTCAGGATGATGATTCTCGTAGATTTCGAGTCCACATCCGGCTCAAGTCCCATCTTGATACGAATACTCATAACGGGGATTACCTCGCCGCGCACATTGATAACACCTTTTAAGTAGTTATCTACCTGCGGTACTCTGGTAATATGCTGCATCCTTATGATGTTGTCAATATATTTAATATCTATACCGTACTGTTCATCACCAAGTTTGATCACAATGAACTGTGTTGTTTCTCCAACTACTTTCAATTCTTCCATGTCACTGTTCCTCCCTCTGCTTAAATCAATGTATTGGCATCCAGAATCAGAGCTACTTCGCCGTCACCAAGGACAGTTGCACCGCTAATGATCTTACACTTGTTGATGTATTTACCTAATGACTTGATAACGATCTCCTGCTGTCCGATTAATTCATCAACAACCAGACCCGCCATCTTATCGCCTTTCTTAACTACAACAACTACCAAATTCTCATTAGGATCCTTCTTGCTTTCAATATCTAAAATCCTGTTCAAGCGAATGAGCGGAATGACAATATCACGAATCTGAATCACTTCTTTTGCTTCTACCAGTTTGACATCATCAGGTGAAATATCTTCTATCGTCTGGATAGAACCGAGGGAAATTGCATATTTCTCATTGCCGATATCAACCATAAGAGCCTGAATAATAGCCAGCGTCAGAGGAAGTCTGATAATCCATGAACTTCCCTCGCCGAGCTTAGTCTTAACCTCTACTTCACCGCTCAACGCTTCAATCTTGGACTTAACAACATCAAGACCAACACCTCTTCCGGATACATCGGATACAACTTTCGCCGTAGAGAAACCTGCATGGAACAACAGATCAACACTGTCCTTCTCACTCATGTTCTCCGCCTGCTCAGGTGTGATAATACCCTTCTCAATCGCCTTGTTTCTGACGGCTTCCGTATCAATACCATTACCGTCATCTCTTACTTCGATTACTACGTTATTACCGTCCTGATATGCCTCTAAGAAGATGGAACCTACCTCCGGCTTACCTCTCTCCTTACGAATTTCTGCTGATTCCAGACCATGATCCGCAGAGTTACGAAGAAGATGCATCAAGGGATCGCCAATCTCATCTACCACGGTACGGTCAAGTTCTGTCTCCTCACCTGACATGTAAAGCTCCATCTTCTTACCCAGAGTCTTCTGCAAGTCACGCACCATACGAGGGAACTTGCTGACTGTACTCTCAATAGGAACCATTCGTACCTTCATAACCGACTCATGCAGTGAAGTTGTCGTACTCTCCAGATACTCAATCTGCTCATTAACCGCCGCACTCGACGTGCCGGAAGCCGCTGATGCGGAAACAAGTGAATTCTTTGCAATAATAAGCTCGCTTACAAGATTCATCAATGTATCCAGCTTCTCAATATCAACTCTGACTGTTCTGTTAACTACCGGTTTGTTGGCAGGGGCTTTCTTTTCTTCCGCCTTCTTTTTGCCCTTATTCTGCGCTTTCGCTACTGCTGTCGTTGCCGGAGCCGGAGCAGCCGCAGGCGCTGATACTTCAGCAGGTTTTGTCTGCTGTTCTGCTTTCGCCGGTTCTTCTTTGACTGCCTCATGGACCGTAGCTGATACATGATTGTAATCATACTCGTCTCCGATTACATCCTCTATCTCAGATACACTCTTAGCCGCCGTAAGTACCTGCTCTAAAGAAGCGTCAGAGATGATGACCAAACTGAAATCCAATTCAAACTTCTCATCTTCTATATCCTGCGCAGAAGGATTGGACATAATAATTTCACTGGTCTCTTCGATCGCCTTAAATACCAGAAAAGCCCGCGCCGCTTTCAAAATACATGCTTCCTGTACTTTGACGGTCAGACCGTAAACACCTTTACCTTGCTTTGCGGCCTCTTTCAATACTTTCTGTTCGCTTTCACCGAGTTTAATTTCCAGCCACTTCTTATCGCCATTGTCGGCTGCTGCAGATGTTTCTTCGACTACTGCCTCTGCAGAATCTTCTTCACCGTCATCACCTTCGTCCGACTCGCCGTTCAAGATAATATTTAACTCTTTGATCAAGGGTTCATTATCATTGGTGCCTTCGTCAGCGTTCTCGCGTATATTCGTGGTATACTCCTCCAAGGCGTCAAGACACTGAAACAGCACGTCGATCATACTGGCTTTGACAGTAATATTACCGTTACGAACTTCAGAAAATACATTCTCCATATCATGCGTCAGATTCTGCATTCTCTTATAGCCCATTGTACCTGCCATACCCTTTAATGAGTGCGCCGCACGGAAAATCTCATTGATGGTATCCATATTATCCGGCTCCTGCTCCAATGAGAGAATCTGTGTATTCAGGTTCTGCAAATGTTCATTTGTTTCATCAAGGAAAATTTCGAGATACTGACTTACGTCCATACTATTTTACCCCCACGTTCATTATAATTTCCTGTGCAATCTGGTCAAGCGGTACAATCTGGTCGCTGAGTCCTGCAGTCACAACACTTTTCGGCATACCGTATACCGCGCATGTACTTGCTTCCTGTGCAATTACATGAATCTTTTTCTTTGTTTTGAGCCTCTTGATTCCTTCCGTACCGTCAGCGCCCATACCTGTCATGACAACGCACACAACCTGATCAAACCGGCTGTCCTGTAAAGATTCATACATGTAATTGGCACACGGCTTAACACCTTCTCTGTTCGGCTGATCCGTGTAATGGATTGTATATTTACCCATCGACGACTGTACATTCAAATGTTTGCCGCCCTTTGCAATATACACGGTGCCCGCTTCGAGCGTGTCTCCTTCCGCCGCTTCTTTCACGCGAATCTCACTCAAGGAATCAAGTCGTTCGGCTAAAGATGCGGTAAAACCTGCTGGCATATGCTGCACAACTACTACCGGTGCCTTCAAATTCTTCGGCAGTCTCGGAATCACCGATTGTAATGCTTTCGGTCCGCCGGTAGAACTTGCCAACGCCACAACTTTATTGCCGCTTACCGAAGATGTATGCCTGCTGACCAGCTCGACGACTTTCTTAGAAGTCTTCGCTTCTTCCATTGAAAACGTCTTGCCGAACACGGGCGCTCTGGAATCCGCCACCACTGCCAAAATACTGAGCATTTCATCTTTAAACACTTCATTTCGGCAGTCCATGGCATTGTTGGGTTTGTGAACAAAATCAAGCGCGCCCAATTCCAATGCATCCAGAGTTGTCTTGGCGCCTTCCCTTGTATCGGTACTTGCCATCATGACTTTTGCTGAAATCTTACGTTTATTCAATTCTTTCAACAGCTCTAAGCCATTCATCTGCGGCATGTTGACGTCCAACACCACCGCATCATATGTTTTTCGGCTCAAAAGATCTAATGCTTCCAGACCGTTAACAGCTCGATCCTGTACTTCAAATCGATTGTCGCTGTTAATTATATCACACAATACCCTTCTCATGAGTGCAGAGTCGTCAACAACTAATATTTTTTTCATTGCTTTATGCCTCCTCGTCTATGTTATTCACCTTTTTGATTTTTTAATGTTTTACGCTCCTCATCAAAGATATATTTAATAATTTCCTCTCTCTCCGTTGCATCCACGCTCACATATTGTACACGATGCTCAAATACGCCTTTGCGATTTTCCAGTTCTCTGACGCTCAGCACTTTACCCACAAGATTATATTCCTTGTTCTCTCCGTTAATCATCAGATGATATTTACACAGAATCAGGCTCTGAACTTCGTACGCGTAATTTGCCACAAATCTGAGACCGCCTCCGCTGATGTCCACAATAACGCTGCTCTTAAGAGGCAGCTGCGGGATAAGCAGTTCGTCCTTCTTCCCTGCCAGAGCCATTTCTTCTTTCTCCAAGGCTCTCGAATTCATCTCCAATGCACAGCTGAAACGGTAATACTCTCTTCGCTGATGTTTGCGCAGATTACTGATCAGGTCAAGCACCAATACATACATACTGTTATTCTTATACCGGTCCACCACTCTTGCATAACATTGATACAAGCCGTTATCCATATAAAAATACAAATCGTATTCTCCGTCTACCGGCAATAAAATTAGTTTTGTCTTTTCCATAGGCATGGATATTTCTATCCTATCCTCCGAAAGAACATCTATCACTTTACTTTGATAGCTTTTGCGTTCTTCATTGACAGACTTCTGACTATCTTTGCGACGGTCTATCGCCTGTAAATCTACACGGCATCCCGGAACTACATATTTAGACAAAAGATTGGGCATAACTTTTTCCTCCTGCCTCTGTTTTCTAATACAACTTCCTTACTTTTTAGATATGATATGGGAGAAAAATGCTGCCATACCACGTTTCGTTAAATTCTTATTCAGTTCTTTGTTCATCAATTTCGCCGCTATTTCTTCGTATGCAAGCGCCGATCTTGCTTTGGGACTATCCAGTGATACCGGCATCTGCTGCATCACCGCTTTCGCAAGCTGATTGTCATGCGGTATCATTCCCAAATAGGTGATCGGAACTTTCAAATACCGCGCAACTACCGCTTCCAGCTTGGCATACAACGCCTCCGCCTCCGCCTCGCTAAACACCTTATTGGCAATCACTTTGACCTTCGTAGTCTCACTGGAATACCGCGGGTGCCTGTTTAACGCCTTGAGCAGCGAATAGGAATCCGTAATAGAAGTAGGTTCCGGCGTCGTTACAAGCAGAATCTCGCCACTTGCAACCAGAAATTCCAGCACGGCATCGGAAATTCCCGCCCCGGTATCTACAATGATCGTATCCGCCATCTCATCCAGTTCCACCAGATTCCGAATAATATAATTCAGATAATCTATGCTCAGGTTGGACATGCCTGCAATCCCGGAACCTCCGGAAATAAACCCGACATCCATCGGACCCCATGTAATGATATCCCGGATGCTCTTGCCCTGATATATTAAATCACACAAGTTATGTTTCGGCACCGCGCCAAACATAATCTCTATATTAGCCAATCCGAAATCTGCGTCCAGTATGATTACCTGCTGTCCCATCTTTCGGAATTGTATTGCCAGATTTATGGCTGCATTAGACTTACCCACACCACCTTTACCGCTCGTTACAGTAATCACTCTTGCTAATGGGCGTTGTGGCTGGCTGCTTGCTTTTATAATATTCCTTAATTGTTCAGCCTGATCCATTAGCCTTCCTCCTTAGTTTTTTCCTCCCAGCAGCTGCTTCACCGTACTCTGGGGATTAAACTCTTCAATATCGTCCGGAACATTCTGCCCATACGTCACATAAGACATATCCGCGTTCGTATACAGCCTTAAGTTCAGCAAATTCCCCAGTGTCGTAGTCTCGTCAAGTTTTGTAAAAATCAATTTGTAGTCCGCCATTTCTTTATATGAATCGGCTATGCTGATCAGATCACGGTATTTCGTCGTCGCACTTAAGACAAGATAAACTTCCTTCTCCACCTTGTCGTCCACGGAATGTATCAGATTGCTCATACTCTCCTTCTGCGTTGTATTCTGATGAGAATGACCCGCCGTATCTATCAGGATATAATCATACCCTTTGAAATCTTCCAAGGCCTTCTCAATTTCTTCTACGGTATATATAATTCTGAATGGAACCTCTAGGATATTCGCATACGTCCGCAACTGTTCCGCGGCGGCAATACGATATGTATCGGCTGTCAGCAGCGCGACTTTCTTCTTTTGGTCCACTCGGAAAATAGATGCGATTTTTGCAATCGTCGTAGTCTTTCCTACACCTGTAGGACCAATGAAAAAGACCATCTTAATCCCGTTTTCCGCCGGCGTAATGCTCGTCGGCATGCCGAACTTCAGTATCATCTTCTGATAGATATTGGCAAGGGCATAATCAAACGGCATATTCGGCTTATTAATCTGCTCAATCTCCTCGATAATCTCTTTCGCATATTTCTCATCCACTTCGTTATCGAGCATCGTGTTATGAAGCAGCTTCATAAACTTATCGATTTCCGTCTCTTCTTTCTTTTCTTCTTTCTTATCTTCCTTGACTTCTTTATCTTCATCGGGCTTCTGTAGCTGCTGCTCCAGCAAAGACTGAAGACTGTCAAGTTTCTCCTCAATAGCGCTGTTTTCTTTGCTGGCAGGACTCTCTTTTATGACAGGCTCCTCCTGCACCGGAGAAGTCTCCTTCGTCTGGCTCGATGCTATCACGCTGTTGATCGCCGATACAGCCGCCGTATACTTCTCACTCTCTTCTTCCAACGCAACCGTCACTTCAACGGTAGACGGTTTCAGGAAAGCAAAGAGTCCCTTGGCTTTAACGTCTTTAACATTCATGACAACTACGCCTTCACCCAACTCGCGCTTGGCGTTATCCAATGCCTCTTTCTCGGTTTTCGCAGTAAATTTCTTGATTATCATTATGCCGTCACCATCCCAACAGACTGTAATTCAATATTTGATTCCACTTCATTGTATGACACAACGACCAAGTCTTTGAAATAATCCTCTGTCAATTTCTTGAAATACACTCTCACAATCGGAGATGTGATCACCAGAGGCATCTTGCCTAAGTCTTCCAGCTTCTTTGTCTCCGTGCCTACAGAATCCATAATTGCCTTTGTCTTGCTCGGGTCAAGAGTCAGATAAGCACCCTGCTCGGTCTGTTTCACGCTGGACATGATTTCCTGCTCCAGCTTCGGATCAAGCGTCACCACGCTGGTCGTCTCATTAGAGAGGAAGAATTTATTGGATATCGCCCGCTTAAGGCTCTGTCTGACATATTCTGTCAGAATATCCGTATCCCTTGTTGTCGTCGCATAATCTGCAAGCGTTTCAAATATTGTAAGCAAATCTCTGATAGAAATGCCTTCCCGCAGAAGATTCTGCAATACTTTCTGTATTTCGCCCAGTCCAAGCAGCTTGGGAACCAGTTCCTCCACAAGAGAAGGGTTGGACTCCTTCAAATTGTTGACCAGATTCTGTACATCCTGTCTGGTTAAAAGTTCTGCTATGTACTGCCTTATAATCTCAGTCAAATGAGTAGCGATAATTGAAGGCGGGTCTACTACGGTATAGCCCATGCTCTCCGCACGTTCCCTCTGACCTTCCGTAATCCAGATGGCCGGCAGATGGAAGGACGGCTCGAAAGTCGGAATACCCGTAATCTCTTCTTCAACATAGCCGGGATTCATTGCCATGTAGTGATCAAAAAGAATCTCACCCTCACTGACCTGTACACCCTTAATTTTAATAATATACTGATTCGGATTCAACTGTATGTTATCACGCAGACGAATAATCGGCACCACCGTACCGAGTTCCAACGCAATCTGCCGCCTGATCATAACGACACGGTCAAGCAGATCTCCGCCCTGATTGACATCAGCAAGCGGTATGATACCGTAACCGAACTCAAGCTCAATCGGGTCAACCTGCAGAAGCGAGGTGACGTTCTCCGGCTGCCTGATTTCTTCTGCCGCCGCCTCCTCTTCGTCCGCCTCATGTTCAATTTCCGCAGTTTCAATCGTACCGGCCATCACCCTGCCGGCTACGATAAACACCATTCCCAGTCCTACGAATATCACCGTGTTAAGCGGCGTGATAACACCCAGCGCGGCAATCACTGCGCCGACCAGATAAAGCACCTTCGGCACGCCGAATAACTGTCCGATCAGCACCGTACCGAAATCGGCGTCTTTGGACCCCTTAGTCACCAGAATACCGGTAGATAATGAAATAAGCAATGACGGAATCTGGCTCACCAGACCATCACCAATCGTTAAGATTGTGAACTGCGAAAGAGCGTCATTTAACTCCATACCCTGCCGCAGCACTCCCATGGCTATACCACCCACGATATTGATAAACGTGATGAGCAGACCTGCCGTAGCGTCTCCCTTTACATACTTCACGGCACCATCCATGGAACCGAAGAAACTCGCTTCTTCCTGAATCTTCTCGCGTCGCTTCTTAGCTTCCGCGTCGCTGATTGCACCCGTATTCAAATCCGCGTCAATCGCCATCTGTTTACCCGGCATAGCATCCAGCGTAAATCTTGCCGTTACCTCAGCAACACGCTCAGAACCTTTATTGATGATCATAAACTGTACAATGATCAGAATAACAAATACGATACATCCTACAATAATATCATTACCGCCCACATACTCGCCGAATGTACGTACTACATTACCGGGATCGCCGGTCGTCAAAATCAATTTGGTGGAAGAAACATTCAGCGCGATTCTGAAAATTGTGGTAAATAACAAAATCGTCGGGAAATAAGACATGTTCAGGACTTCATTGGCAAACATACAACTGAACATAACCGTAAATGCCACCGCTATATTGCATGCCAGCAAAACGTCCAAAAGTCCCGCACTAACCGGCACGATCAGCATAATAAACGCTGCAAGAACATATGCAACTACGCCAATATCCGCACTTTTCAATTTTCCCATGACAGCTTCCTCCTTTCCTAAACTTTACCTTGCAAGTGATATACGAAGGCAAGTACCTCCGCCACCGCCTGATACAGCTCCGGCGGGACAACGCTTCCCACATCTACATTAGCGTACAACATACGGGCAAGCGGTTTATTCTCTACAATTTCAATATGATTTTCTTTCGCAGTCTCTTTAATCCTCTGTGCCAGATAATCCGCTCCTTTAGCTACAACATAAGGCGCATCGTACTTCTGCGGATCATACTTGATCGCCACCGCAAAATGCGTCGGGTTGGTGATGACCACATCCGCCTGCGGAAGCGCCTGCATCATGCGGCGTCTGGACGCCTCCTGCATTCTTTGACGCTGTTTTCCCTTAATCTGCGGATCACCTTCCTGATTCTTATACTCGTCCTTTACTTCCTGCTTCGTCATCTTCATATCATTTTTGAATTTCCACTTCTGATAAATATAGTCAAGCAGGGCAATAATCATATAAAACAACGAGATACGAATTCCCAGGTCCACCACTACTTTACCTGCCTGCACGATTCCCTGATTCAAAGACAAATCGTAAAACCGGTACAGCGGAGGCATATTTTTCTTTAAATATGAATAGACAACATATCCGACCAGTCCAATCTTGAGAAGTGATTTGACCAGTTCCACCAACGAGTTCGGTGAAAAGATTCTCTTAAATCCGCTGACCGGGTTCAGTTTGTTGAACTTAGGCTGCAACGGTTTGGAAGTCGGTTTCCATTTGACCTGTACCACATTCGTCAGAAACGATACCAAAGCTCCGATCAGAAGAAATGGAGCCAGTATAAGCAGCACCCTTGACATTGACTGAATGAAGATTGCACTGATCGTCTGCTCTTGTATGTTACCGTCATACATCTTAATATATTCCGGAATCTGGGAATAAATATCGTACATATTGCCTACGAAAAAAGTTCCCATATATTCCACCCAGAAGTAAATCAGCAGAAAGAAAGTCAGCAGTTCAAATGCATTTGTAATTTCTTTACTCTTGGCAACCTGCCCTTCTTTACGGGCATCCTCCAGTTTTTTGGATGTAGGGTCTTCTGTTTTCTCTCCGCCGGGTCCATCCTTGGCAAAGAACTGGAGATTATACTCTAGTATCACATCATTCCCTCCACAAACGATACAATCATCCTTTTCATCTCCACGGACACATAATCTGCCGCGGCTGGAAGCATTCTGGCAGTCAAAAATATGATTCCGATTCCCACAAGTACCTTAAGCTGCATACCTACCGCAAACATATTAAGCTGCGGAGATACTTTCGCCAAAACGCCGAGCACGGCATTGAGCAGTATCATTGTGCAAAAAATCGGGAGAATAATACGAAATCCAATGGCTATATAATCTCCCAGAAACATCACGACGGACTCTAACAAAGATTCCGATTTAAACACTGCTCCGTTAACGGGAATCAGTGTAAAACTGTCTATAAGCGCACGCAGCAGATACTGATACATGCCGGAAATCAGCATATACAATGTAAAAAAATACTGGTAAAGCACCCCCGTAAAGGTTGCCTGCTGTCTGGTCGCCGGATCCATCAGTGACACCATGGAAACGCCGATTTCCATATCTGCAATGCTTCCGGCAAAGGAAGTCACCGTCGTACATATCTGAGCGCCCCAGCCGATCAAAAACCCGGTCAGAGCCTCCTTCATAACTACCACTGCATATCCTAATATCGTATTGTATACAACCTCGTTATGACCTACCGCGGCATAGACCAGATATGCCAGAAAAATGCTGAATCCCACTTTCACCCTTCTCGGCACGCCATTGATGGAAAAGAAGGGCGCTGAATAAACAAAACAGGTGATCCGCACAAGAATCAGCAAAAAATATTCTAAATCTGCATAACTAAACGTAAAATTGATCATGCCGTCACTCACTTTTATCTGATATAAGCACCGAAATCAGACCACAAACTCACCATGAACTCTATCATCTGATTCATAATCCAGTGTCCTGTAAGCATTAGCATCAGAAAAATTGCCAATATCTTCGGTACGAAAGTAAGCGTCTGCTCCTGAATCGAAGTGACTGTCTGAAAAATACTGATAATCAGACCGACACACAAAGACACAAGCAAAAGCGGCGCCGCACATTTAATGATTGTAAATATAGCCGTCTCCGCAATGGCAGTGATGTCATCTATTGTCATATCTTCCTCCGTTTTCCGCTACCAGTAAAAACTGTCTACCAGTCCTTTAATAATCAGATACCAACCGTCCGCCAGCACAAAAAGCAAAATCTTGAAAGGCATGGAAATTGTTGTCGGCGGCAGCATCATCATACCCATACTCATAAGCGTTGAGGCGACCACCATATCAATTACAATAAACGGTATATATATCAGGAAGCCGATGATAAATGCATATCGAAGCTCGCTGATGATAAAACTCGGCACAAGCACGCTCATCGGTATCTCATCCAATTCACCGTTCCATTCCAGACGACTGATATCCATAAACAAATTGACATCCTTCTTGAGCGTTTGCTTGTACATAAACGTCCTGATGGGCGCCGCTGCCTTTGTAATCGCTTCCTCTTCGTTCAACTCACCCGCTTCATAAGGCACCACTGCCTCCGTATAGACCGATGCGAGCGTTGGCTGCATAATAAAGAACGTCAAAAAGAGCGCAATACCTATCAACACTGTGTTAGGCGGCGCCGTTTGTGTATTAAGAGCCTGCCTCGTAAAATGCAGAACAATAATGATTCTGGTAAACGAGGTCATCATGATAATCAGTGTCGGTGCAATAGCAATAAGGGTAAGTATCATCAGAATGCGCAAAGCGCCATTCACGCTGCCGTTGCCATTGCCGTACGTAATCGTCACCGTATTGGCTATATTCAATTCTGCGAGATCATCGGCATTTTCTGATGTTCCCGGCGCTCTTTCATTCGTCCGTTCTCCCGTAGTTCCGGTAAGATTGGACTCTCTGTAAGGTGTATCCGCCGACGCCATCGCTGTTGTCTTCTGGCTAAGACACAATATGCCTGCCATTAACAGCAGGCATACTAATTTTGCCAAATGATATCCGGAAAAAAATTTCTTCATTCGTCTCGCCCATCTTCTTTTTCCAGAAAATTCTTTTTTTGTATTTTCTCTAAGATATCTTTAAAGCCTTGTCCTTTAGACGAGCTTTTCTCAGAGAAAACTAAATCCTGTTCAGGAATCTCTGTTAACATTGTAACAGTATCTTTACAAATTGCTACCGCCAAATATTTCCTTCCTACCCGAACAATCTGGACATACTTATTATTAGAGAGTCTGATCGTATCAAGAATCTCCATATTGACGTTAGCGTTCTGGCTCTTCTGATACCCTGCCGTCCACTTGGTGACCCAGTATGTAATCACAAGCACGAACAGAAACAGAATAAGTACTGTCATAAACTGTACATAAGAATCAACACTCTCCGATACAGAGGATATCATTATCCCACTACCTTCTTAACAGCCTCTAATACACGGTCTGCTTGGAAAGGTTTTACGATAAAGTCTTTGGCGCCGGACTGGATGGATTCAATAACCATAGCCTGCTGACCCATTGCGGAACACATAATAATCATTGCCCCGGGATCTGATTCTTTGATCTTCTTTAACGCCTGAATACCGTCCATCTCAGGCATCGTGATATCCATCAGTACTAAATCGGGCTTTAATTCATTATATTTCTCGACAGCCTTGGCACCGTTCTCGGCTTCCCCGGCTACATTATACCCGTTCTTAGTCAAGATGTCCTTGATCATCATACGCATGAATGCTGCATCATCACATATTAAAATATTTTTTGCCATCTTTCTTCTCCTATCACATTTTATTTGATAATTTCAGTTACGCGAACGCCAAAGCTTTCTTCAATTACAACTACTTCACCTTTTGCAACAAACTTACCGTTCACCAACACATCAATCGGCTCACCGGCAATCTTATCAAGTTCTATAATCGTACCCGGCGAAAAGTCCAAGATATCCGAAATGGATTTCGATGTTCTGCCAAGTTCTACCGTGACTTCCAACGGCACATCTTTGATCAGTGTAATGTTCTCCTGTGTCTGTGCCGGATTAAAATCATTGGAAAAACTCTGGAACTGTGCCGGTTGTATGTTCATATTAGGCTGCATCTGCGGCATCATCTGCATCTGCGGCATCATCTGCATTTGCGGCATCATTTGCATCTGCGGCATCATCTGCATTCCGGGCATTCCCATCTGACTCATGTCCATCTGAGGCGCTGCCATTTGCGGTGCCGCCATCTGAGGCGCTGCCATTTGTGGTGCTGCCATTTGCGGCGCAGGTGCGGGCGCTGCCTGTGGTGCGGGCGCAGGTGCGGGCTCGCCTAATTGGTTCTTTAAGAAAGTATCGCACAATTCTTTCGCAAAGTCTATAGGGTACAGCTGCATAATTGTAGAATCAACCAAATCATCAATCTGCATCCTGAATGCAATCTTAACAAAATCTCCTTCCAAGAAAGGAGCAATATCACCACCGGACTTGAAAGCCGTCAAATCAACCAAACTTGCCTCCGGCGGACTGATATCAATCATTTTACCAAGCATTGTAGATAGAGAAGTTGCCGATGAACCCATCATCTGATTCATAGCTTCGGAAATCGCACTTAAATGCAATTCTCCCAGTTCTCCGTCCGTATTACTTCCGTCTCCACCCATCATAAGATCGGTGATAACCTTTACATCATGTTCTTTCAGTACGAGGATGTTCGAGCCATCCAAGCCCACCGTATATTTAATCTGAATAAAAACACACGGTTTTTCATAATCTTGTAACACGCTCTCCCATTTAGCTATCGTAACAACAGGTGTCGTAATATTAACTTTACGGTTAACAAGCGAGTATAATGTTGTAGCAGAAGATCCCATGCTGATATTGGCAACTTCGCCAATTGCATCCTTCTCGATATCCGTCAAAATCGCACTGTTTGCTTCACCTGCTTCTGAAGGCGCAGCCGCCGGTGCTTCAGATACTGCCGGTGTTTCAGGTATAACCGGTTCTTCCGGTGCGGCTACCGGCGCGCTTCCTGCGTCGCTTGGTGCATCCATACCGCTCAAGAGTGCATTTATTTCATCTTGTGATAACATTCCGTCCATGCCTCTACTCCCCCTCTCTGATTACCGACGTTACACGCACAGCATATTTATCTTTACTGGATCCCGGTAATGCGGTGAATTTCTTAATATTACCGACATATACCTTCAAATCCTGTTCTATATCGGTATCTAATCGTATGATATCTCCGACCTGCAGATTGACAAAATCGTTTACCGAAACTTTCGTCTTGCCAAGCACTGCCTTGACCGGCACATCCACTCTCTTGATCAATGCTTCGATATACTCCTCGAAATCCTCTTCCCTCTGTTCCTGCATGTTAGCATACCAGTACTTCGTATTCAGCTTATCCATAACAGCTTCCAAAGTAAAGAACGGGAGGCATATATTCATGAAGCCTTCCACTTCGCCGATTTTCATATTCAGCGTGACAATTGCAATCATATCATTCGGTGCTATAACTTGCGCAAACTGGGAATTTGTCTCAATTCTTTCCATCACCGGATTCAGATCAACCACATTCTTCCACGGCTCACGCATAAGCTGCATGCACACCACCATCATTTTCTCTACGATCGTCATCTCGATTTCTGTAAAATCCCGATTCTTATCAAGCGGTTCTCCGCTGCCGCCCAGCATCCGGTCTATCATCGCATATCCAAGCTGTGTCGCCAGCTCGATTATGATTGTACCGCCAAGCGGCTGGAAATTAACAATTCCCAAAATAACCGGATTAGAAAGAGCATTGGTAAACTCTGAGAAAATAACCGTCTCAGAACTTGCCACGGAAATCTGTATATTCTTTCTAAGATAAATCGGAAGACTAGTAGATAGCAATCGCCCGTAGTGCTCATATATAATCTCCAGTGTTCGCAGATGTTCTTTCGAGAACTTGGTAGGACGTTTGAAGTCATAATTCTTCACCTGCTTATCACTGCTGTCATTCATATCTTCTGCGTCAATTTCACCGCTGCTTAGCGCGGCAAGCAGATTGTCAATCTCATTTTGAGATAGTACCTCTCCCACGAAAGTTCACCTCCTGTGGCACAATTTAAGGAATTATTGAATCATAATGTCACTAAACGCCACATTAAAGATAAACTCGGACTCAAACATTTTCTGAATCCTCTCAAGTATCTCAGCCCTGATCTGATCTTGATTGTTTCTTGCTTCATCTACCGTATACTGACCGATAATATCATTAATTTCACTCTTAATCAAGCTTTCCCTGCTTTGCATCGCCTCTTCAGAGCCATATGTCTTATAGTCCTTATCCTTGGTATTCATAGACAAGGTTACGACTGCAATAAAGAAGTGCGGGTCACCGTCGTTGCCGTCGGCATCCTGTTCAATCTTAAGCGGAATGGTCATCTTCTCTGAGATATCATATGTCGCGATATCAGACATCGGAACAACAATTTCTTCTGCTTCCTCTCCGTTTCCGTTCGCTTCTAATTCCAGATTGAGCGCTGTTGCAATGTTATCCACCAACGCAGCTGTCTTTCTCGAAGTGCCCGTTACACTGAACATCATGATTGCAGTCAACACAATGTTGACAATCAAAAGCGCCAGTATAACAATCGAAATCAAATTCTTCTTCATGACTGATTCTTCTCCTTTATACACTTTCTATCTTCCGCATATATTTTATCACGCGAAATATTCATTGATATACTAAATATTATCCCATTAGTATGAACTCAATGAATTATAAATCTTAATCTCAACGCGGCGGTTCTTGGTCCTGCCCTCCGCAGTAGAATTATCTGCAACAGGCAAATACTCTCCTCTGCCCGAATGCTTAACTTCTGCCGGATTCAGATTGGTGACAGACAATAGATAATTAAACACTGACAAGGCTCTTCCCGAACTCAACTCATCATTATTGGAGTACTTTGCACCCGACATAGGTACGTTGTCAGTATGTCCCTCTATCTCTATCGTCCCCTCCGCATAACGTTCCAAAATCAGCCCGACCTGATCTAACACCGGTTTCGCTTCTTCTTTTAATTCTACGCTTCCGGAATCAAACAAAATTGCGCCTTTTAATGTCAATTGCACATACTGGGAAGTAAATTCAACATCAATGTCACTGGTCATATCCTTCTCAGCAATCGCTTCTTCAATCTTCTCAACAAGTTCCTCGGATTCTTCCATCTGCGCTTCTTCCAGTTGTTCCTGCGCAGCCGCTACATCGTCGTCAACAACTTCACCTTTATCCATTTTACCTGTGCTGTTAATATATTCATCCAGTTCATTCAACTGGCTGACGCCATTACTGATTAACACACCGTCCCCAATCGCAGATGCACCCGCATCAAATACAGAAAACATCTGGTTGAAGGATGCTGCAATCTGTTCTTGTTTATCCTCATCAATACTGGACATAGCAAAAAGTAATACAAAGAAGCAGAGTAGCAGGTTCATCAAATCACTGAACGTCGCCATCCACGCTGGTGAACCTTGTGGTGGCTCTTCCGGCTTCTTCTTAGCCATTCGCTTCACCTCCAAGCTCGTCGTTTGTGATTGTCCTGTCGCTCGGTGCAAGGAATGACTTCAGTTTCTCCTCAATAACACGCGGATTCTCGCCTGCCTGTATCGACAAAAGTCCTTCAATCTCTATCTCCTTGACCATCATCTCTTCCGCATTCTTTCCCTTCAGCTTCGTAGCTACCGGAGAACAAATCCAGTTTGCCAATACCGAACCGTAGAATGTCGTTATCAGAGCCGTCGCCATGTTAGGTCCAATGGATGCAAAGTCAGATAAGTCTTTCAACATAAGAACCAGACCGATCAAGGTACCGATCATACCCCATGCAGGTCCCATGGCTCCTACATTTTCCCAGAAACCAATCTTATCCTTATGCCTTTCCTCTACGCTGGCAAGTTCCGTCTCCATAATCGCGCGTACAAGTTCAGGATCAGTACCATCCACAACAAGCAAAATACCTTTTTTCAAAAAATCATCATCAATATCTCCGGCAGCCTCTTCCAGTGAAAGCAAACCTTCTTTACGTGCAACATTAGAAAGATCTATGATCTTCTGAATGATCTCCGGAACATTCATGGCAGACTGTTTAAAAATCAACATAAAACTCTTCAAGCCACCCATGAAATTAGGCACTGAATAGCTCGCCAGAATACACATAAAAGCACCGCCAAATGTAATAAGCGCCGACGGTGCATGAAGAAAGCTCAGCACTGCTGAGAAACTCTTGCCAAACACCATACCAAATACCATCAACGCCAAACATGCTAATAAGCCGATAACCGAAGCTATATCCATCTGTACTCACCCGTTTTACACTAATCTGCAAAAATATCCTTTCTATACGATTTTACTAAATTTTTCACTTCTTGTCTACTTTCTTTTACAATTATTTTCCGCCCTGTTGTGAATGTCAGAACGGTATCCGGCGTCTCCTCTACCAACTCAAGTAAATCAGGATTAATAAGGATTTTCACGCCGTTAATCTTAGTAACTTCTATCATAGGAACCTCCGAATGGATATTACCCTAAATATGTATGCTGTCAATGACATACTATATGTAACTGCATTGAACTTTTATATTCTACCACACATCTTAGAAAACTGCAAAAAAAAATCTGGAAAATTCAAATAAAAATACAAATCATTTAAACTACAAAAGGGGAACTCCCCAAACAAGAAAGTTCCCCTTATTATATGCCCTAAGGCACTTATTTTATCTCTTCAGATTCACAAGTTCTTCCAACAGTGTATCGGAAGTTGTGATGATACGGCTGTTTGCTTGGAAACCACGCTGCGTTGTAATCATCGTGGTAAACTCAGAAGACAAATCTACGTTACTCATCTCAAGCACACCGGAAGTCATGGAACCGCCGCTCGCCGTAATATCCTTGCCGACACCATCGAACTCACCGGAGTTCTGTGTTGCGGAATAGAGGTTGTTACCGGCTTTGGAAAGACCAGCCGCATTAGCAAATTCTGCCACCGCAATCTGTCCTAACAGTTTCGTCAATCCATTGTCATAAGAAGCTGTAATTCTGCCGTCCTGTCCTATTTCAATACCAATCAGTTCGCCAATCTTTCTACCCTTACCGGAAGCGCTGCTATCTTTGGAACCGGGTGTCAATTCCAGCGTACACTTCTTGCCGTTACCGAAGTTTTTAACAGATGAAAAATCTATTTCAACATTACTGAACTGGCTTAAATCAATCAATTCTCCTGACAGAGAAGATGCCGAAGGGTTAAACGTAAGGGTTGCCGACTCATTACCCTGCGATCCAATATAGGAGAAAAAGCCTGTCTCATGATCGAAGACCAATCTCTGACCACTGCTGGTCTCCGTCTTGGTAATCTGCGCACTACCGTCAGAAGCTACATCCGAAAGTGTGTAAGATACGCCGTCTCCGGGCTTACAGCTGAATACATACTCCAGAATCTTAGCGTTGTCATCCGGATCAGCAGGATTTGCTCCCCCTTTGTAATGCAAAGTCGTACCGAATGCATTATTTGCGTAATCTGCATCCTGCTCTGCTTCTAATTCTACATCAAATGTGATAATACGATCTGTGCCGTTATCACCGTTCTTTACCGTAACATTGCTTACCGTCTGTCCGTCAAATAAGCTGGAAAGCGCATTCTGCCAACTTGTATTATTAGCAGCCTCAGTACCCTGATCAATTGCCACGCCGTCCTTCTCATATTGGTTGGTCTTAGATGAGAATATGAAATTATACGGTTCACTCTGCAGCTGTTCCTTTGTCAATGTCAAGGAGCCGCCTACTACAACCTTCTGTCCAGCCGTCACCTGCGCCGTTGCGCCTGCCGCCGTAACGTCCGTACCGTTTACGGTCTTAATAGTAACGTTCTTACCTGCCGCGACAAGAAGCGCATTGTCATTGTATCCCTTCAAGACATCTCCGTTTGCCAATGTCACACTGTATGTCTGTGTAGCGGAATCATAAGTCGCAACGCTTCCGCTAAGCGGATAGTAAGTTGTTGTTGTCTTCGGAGGTATATCACCACCGAATGTCGCAATCTGATTAATATTGCTCAGACCGTATTTCTTCACTAAGGATACACCCGTTGCATCCATAATGTCATCTAACTCTACACGGAATTCATCGTCGCTGCCAATCCCATGGAAGCTCATCTTAACCGTGTACGCATAACCTTGCGAATCAAAAATCTGGAATGTACGAATCGCGCCGCTGTCGCTGTTGATCGTCGGATCTGTCTTATCCAAGATACCGGATAAATATGCCTTGGTAGTCGCTTCCGGCGGAGCCGTCAGATTGTTTGTATTCATTACCTGAAGCGCTGATACTACATCGGATCTGATGTCGCCTGTTTCAGGATCTACCTGCCATCCCATAACCGTATAGCCCAGACTCGCCATAACCAGATTACCTGCACCATCCACAGTGAAAGAACCGTCTCTTGTAAAGAAGTTCTGAGAACCGTCGCTTACAACGAAGAAAGAATCTCCCTCAATCATAACATCCCACGGATTATTAGTAGACTGTGCGGAACCCTGCTGTGTGATTGCAGTGGAAATGGCGCCAGTCTTAGAACCAAGACCTATCTGTCTCGGGTTGACACCGCCTCGTCCGGTAGCTGCATTCGCACCGGAAGCTGCCTGTGTTGTTTGGTATAACAAATCATTGAATACCATGTTCTGTGATTTATATGCTGTTGTGTTAACGTTCGCGATATTGTTACCGATAACGTCCATTCTTGTCTGATGCGTCTTAAGACCTGCCACACCAGAGAATAATGATCTCATCATAGTGATATGACCTCCTTATATCTGTGTCGAAACCGTCCGGGATGACTGCTTTCCCGCAGTTATCCCATCGTCCCATCGTCCCATCCGTCATTCCGGGACGCAAGCCTCCTTGTAGGTCCGGCTATATAATTACGGCTCCGTCAATATTTGTAAATACATTTTCATCGGTTTCTGTTTGATCCATAGCCGTGATAACCGTATGATTCGGTACATTCACAATAAACGCCAGTGAATCAACAATAACTAATGATTCATTAATTCCCTTCGCACCTGCTTTGGCTGCCCCCATATTCAGGCGTTCCACCTGTTCCTTGGTCAGTTCAATATTCCGGTCAACCAGACGATTCGCCGCATGCTTGGAGAACTTCACCTCTTCATCAGTCCGAATATCTACCGTTTTACCCGATAAAATATCCTGAAAACTCGGTCCGTTCTGTTTTAACGCGCCTGTTTGTTGTCTGCCTGCGTTTAAATATTGATCCTGCAGCTGCTCTATGGAAAGGAACTGATTACTTTGAATCTTCATATTTACTCTCCTCCTTGAGATGACCGCTATCGCCTCCGGCGATGTTACTTTCACAGTTCCTTCTGTGTTATCCTTACCGGATTACTTTTTGTCAGCGTCTCCGACAGGGTCCTTCGGGTCTTCATCAGGGTCCTTCGGGTCTTCGTCTGGATTCTTGTCGTCTTCAGCCGGAATGATATCTTTCATCTTCTTGATATACGCTTCAGCGCCCTCAATATAGTCGTCTGTCAGGAAACTTAACTCGTATTCATCCATACTCTTCAGAATCTCTTCCAGCTTCTCTACATTGTCTCTATCCGCATCTGACAACATGCCAATCTCCGGAAGTTTCTTGTAGATGCTCAAGAATTCCGCCGCCTTCGCATAGCCGTCCAGATATTTCTTGTCAGCCACTTTATCCAGATCATCCAAGGAATACAACTCTCCGGCGATAGAAAGATAAGCCTTATTATTCTCATATACGACAAAATCCACATTGCCCTGTACCTGAGTCGTTCTGCCTGAACTGTCGGTGACTTTCATAAGCACTGTCTGCCCTACTAATGTGGACGCTCTGGAAAGTTCCAATGTCGCGCTCATATTCTGCATCTGCTCTAATGAAGAGAATGTCGCGAACTGAGAAATATACTCTGTGTTAGAGGTCGGCTCCAACGGATCCTGATATTTCATCTGCGCAACCAGAAGCTGTAAGAATGCGTCTTTATCCATACCGGAATTAGCTTTCTTAATATTCTCTTTGGCAAGGGATGCTGCTGTCTGACTCTCAACAAACTGACCGTTTACTACTTCTTGTACTGCTCCCATATATCCACTCCTCTCTTTATGCTGTATAATCTACTGTATTACCGTTCGCCTTCATCATTTCCACTGCAATACGTTCAGATTCTTCCATTTCGACTAACTCGTCGTCTTCGTCGATTTCATCCAGATTAATCTTTCTCGTACTCTTAGCGGATTTGCCTTGTTTCTGATTCGCATCTGCGTCATCCTGTGAAAACTGCTGGCCATACTCATGGCTCGCAACCGTGACTTCCACCGCATCAACTTTAATTCCCTGCTCTTCAAACTGTTCCTTAAGCTGGATAAGCTGCGTCTCAATCACTGCGCGCACCGCTTCATTCTGTGTGGTAAACTGCGCCGTAATCGCTCCGTCTTTCGATGCAATCTGAACGTTTACCGTCCCTAAGCTTGCCGGATGAAGCTGCAACTCCATCTGCTGCGAGTCAGCCTTCAGGTTGATTTTCATGTAATCCATAATCTGATTCATGATATCTTCTGTCTGCATAGACTGATATCCCGCGCTTAAAGGCGTCGGAGTCTCAACCGTTTCTAACGGTTTGTCAGGCATCTGCAATAAAGGATTTCCTGCTGCGTTATCCGCCGCATTTCCTTCCCCTCTGCCGCTGTCCGCTGAAGCGTCCTTTGTCTGCATCCTACGCATATCCTGTACTTCCGGCTTAGATGTGTCCGTCACTTCTTCCTGAACGCTCTTATTGCCGCTTGCATCGTCCACGGTCACTTTTACCTGAACCGTCTCACCGTCCTTCTGAACGGATACCGTATAATCCTTCATTCCTTCCAGATTTACTTCCGGCGTATCCTGCATAAGCGCCTCGTCCAGCACTTCTGATTCCCCGTTTTCGGAAATCATCTGTTCCACTAATGCGTTAAGTTCTTCTTCACTGAGTCCCAATTCTTCCTGCAGATTTACAAGGCTTTCCTCCACCACTGTGAACAGATTCTGCAAATTGCCGTAAAGCGTCTCGTTTGTCACAAGCGAAAGCTCATCAGTATTGCCCGATATCTGAAGCAAAAGCTGTTTCAGATTGCCAATGTCAAACAACTCAACCGCTGTAAGCCCAAGTACTGCCATGGCTTCTTCCACTTCTTCCGGTGTTACGTCCATTTCTTCGGCGATATCCTTCACCAGTTCTTCGGCTGCCTTCTCCACTTCTTCCATGTCGGTATCTGTCTCTGCGGTTTCATCGGTATGCCGAATAGCTGTATCTTTCTCCTGCTGCATCGTGTCTTCGGTTTTTCCCGAATCATCCGTCCTGCCCGCACTGCCAGTCTCACGCTGTCCGATATTTTGTACCTCAGCATCTTTCTTGACCGTGTTTACAGTCGTATCACTTGAAACCGCTGCAGTGGCTCCGGCTGCATCTGCATGAAGACTTTTGAGCGTATCGTTCACTTTCGTCATAATCTTGTCGAAACTGCCCTTTACGAGTTCCTCCTGCTTTGCTCCTGCCTGCTCTGTCTGACTTGTCTTGAAATTAAGCAGTGCATTCACATTGTTTACAGTCATTCTCTTTTCCTCCTTTCTTTAATTTTCAAGGTTCTCTGCCTTTCGGCATTGATTATATATAACGGATGACATTGCATACTTATAACACACTTTGTCATCTCAATATATATCGGCTCATTTATTATATTTCTTTAGAAGATGATCTTCATTGATTGCGGCGGATTTATGAATCCGGATCCATGATTCTTGTCAATCTTGCCGCGACTTCAGGATCCATAACACCCAATATTTTACCGCGGTCCTCCGCACTCATCTGATACAGAATCTTAGCCGCCAGATCGAGGTCGTCCGTCATACTCTCAAAGATTGCTGCCGCTTCCTTCGGTTTCATCTCGGAATAAGTCTGTGCATAATCCTGTATTTCCTTGCTTACCTCCACCTGCTCAACTACCTGTTTATATAAATATTCCGCCATGGCGGGATCCATACTCTCATAATACTTCTGGTATGCTTCCGCCCCCGGCCCCTTTTCCGCATAAACTACTTCTTCATAAAACTCTGTTTTGATTCTGTCAAACTCGACCTGCGCGTCTTCAAAAGTCTGCAGCCTGTCGATTTCGGCACGGAGCTGTTCTAGTTCTTCCGAATCCGTATTGCTGGCAGTCTGCGCTCTTTCCAGTTCCAATTCCAATTCTGTGATATAATCCACAGCTTCACGCAGGCTGGTATAACCGCCGTACGCCTCTTCATCGTCCGTAGTTACCACCGCATCCTCCGGCAAAATCTTATTGATTACCGGAACGTCCTTTAATACGGGCGCAAGTACCCCTGAACCAAAGCCGCCCACGTCCAATTTGATCAACAGACAAAGGATTGCAAGCCAGATAATAACAATAACAATCGTTACCAAAGCAACGGACACCCCGCCGGCGTCTTCATCTTCCGCCAACTGCGCCTCCTGTGCGGAAATCTCCTTCGCACGCTGCTTTGCTTCCTTTTTCTGTGCTTTCTGGTCGGCTTTAATCTTCTTGCGCTCTTCTTTTAATCTCTTTTTTTCTGCCTTGGTATCCACCTCGGCATTCAAAAGTTCGTCAGCCATACTTACTCCCCTTTTCCACGCTGTCCATAAGTGTAACTGGTCAGCTCGTCTACCGCCTTGCCTTCCGCGGCATTCTCTTCTTGTATAAACTGCTCTAAGGCCTTTTCTTTCAGCCTTTCGTGCATCTTACGCTCCTGCATGACTCCCTGCAGCTTGAGTCTTGCCGCCTCCACAATATCCTGTGCCAATGCGACCTGCTCCTTCTGCGTTTCTATCATCTCATCCATGATCAACATGGCGTTTCTGTTATCTTTCAAATCACTTACATGCAGCACATCGCTGCGCATTTTCCTGCCTTCTTCCAGATAGGCTTCTTTCCTGTCAATCAGCCTCTGCAGCGTCTCCTCTTCCTCCATGAGTGCCATTTGCGCTCTGCCAAGCTCCATCTTCGCCTGCGTCTCTAACTGATACTGGATATTCAAAATGCTCTGCATTCTGTATGCAAATTTCGCCATGACAAGTTACCTCTTATTCTGCGAAAAGTTCCCGCAGCATATCTACTGCCTGCTCATAGTCGAATTTATCGTTCACATCCTGCATCAAAAATTCATTTACGGCGTCAATCTTGGCTATGGCATGATCAATCTTCGGATTACTGCCGCTCTTATACGCGCCGATATTAATCAAATCTTCCGCCTCATTGTAGGTTGCGAGTACGTTCTTAAGCTTTCCTGCAAGTCCTTTATGTTCTTTGTCGACAATCTGCGACATGCACCTTGAAATACTCTGCAGCACGTCAATCGCCGGATAATGATTCTGGTGCGCCAGCTTACGATTCAGCATAATATGCCCATCCAAGATACTCCTCGCCGTATCTGTAATAGGCTCGTTCATATCATCACCGTCCACTAAAACCGTGTACAATCCGGTGATGGAACCTACCGCGGCACATCCTGCCCTCTCTAAGAGTTTCGGCATCTCCGAATAGACACTCGGCGGATATCCTCTGGACACCGGCGGTTCTCCGCTTGCCAGCCCAATTTCTCTCTGAGCCATGGAAAAACGCGTCAAAGAATCCATCATGAGCAGAACATCCTTACCTTGGTCCCTGAAATACTCAGCGATAGCCGTCGCCGTCTTGGCCGCCTTATTTCTCTCCAGAGCAGCCTTATCGGAAGTAGCGACCACCACTACCGAACGCTTCATGCCTTCCTCGCCCAAGTCTCTCTCTATAAATTCCCGCACTTCCCTGCCACGCTCGCCAATCAGTGCAATCACGTTGATATCCGCTTTCGTGTTGCGTGCAAACATACCCATCAAAGTGGATTTACCTACGCCGGAGCCGGCAAAAATACCGATACGCTGTCCTTTACCGACAGTCATCAGACCGTCGATCGCCTTCACGCCGAGCGGAAGCACTTCATCAATAATCTTTCTGCTCATTGCATCCGGGGGCTGCGCCTCCACACTGTAGGGAGTTCCGGGCATATACTCGCCGTTAATCCTTCCGAGACCGTCTAACACCTTGCCGAGCAGTTCATTGCTGACAGGCACCGACAGCGGCTCCCCCGTGTTCTCCACGATACACCCGAGACCAATACCATCCGTTTTGTCACAGGGCATGAGCAGCGTCTTGCGTTCCTTAAAACCGACTACCTCCGCCATAATCGGACTGTAGCTTTCATCCGCCGGATAAATTCTGCACAAATCACCCAGTGTAGCCTCCGGTCCTGCTGATTCGATCGTCAGACCTACTACATTCTCAACCCGCCCTTTTTTCTTATAAAAGGTCTCGTTCGCTATTTTACTGTATTTAGAAAAATTAATTATTGGATTTTTCAAATGATAACACCCGCAATTTATTAGTCAGTTCCTGTAACTGCGTATCGATACCGCAGTCAAAAATACCACCGTCCGTCTCAATCAGACACGCACCCTGAATCAGAGCTAAATCCTCAATAATCTCCACTATGCCTTTTCCGGCGGTCGCACCTTCCGTCAGGGCTTGCTTCTGCTGATTGACATAGGGATAATCGTCCTTGGAAACATGGACAATAAAAGTCCTGCTGCTCTCCACCTGCCGAAGCGTGGAATCGATCAAATGCACCAGGATATCTCTGTTATCCGCCAACTCAATGCCGAAAATATAATTATAAACCTCAGTAATGGTATCAATGAACCGCGGTTCCAATGTCTCAATCAGCCTGTCATATTCTTCTTCAAGCTGCCTTTTCTCACCTTCAAGCGCCAGTTTGATATCATCCACTTCTGACATACCTTTATGGAAACCGACATCATACCCTTGTTTATTGCCTTCCTCTACGGCCTTCCTGCGCGCCGCCTCGATTTCCTGCCTTGCGGCTTCCATCATCTCGTCAACCTGTGCCTGCGCATCATCTAACATCGCCTGCGCCTGCGCCTTGATTTCCTCGAGGTCAGGTCCCTGCGCGCCTCTGCCCGCCTTAATAATACCGCCTTCTGCAGCCTCTCCGGTGTCGGCGAGAAGCGCATCGATTTCTTCGCCGCCCAGTCCGCTTACAAACTCCGCCTCGCCGTCTTCCGACTCGTCATAGGCCATCTGTTCATTCGCTTTGGCCCGTCTGAGCGCCTCAAGTTCCTCGATGCGGCGTTCCATACGGGCATTGCTGTCAATCACACATTTCTCATCGCTGGATACCACAACCCAGCTTGATTTAAATAAATTCCTAGACAATGATCTCGTCACCTCCGCCTCTAGAGATAACAATTTCTGCAGAATCTTCCAGTTTTCTGATAATATTTACAATCTTCTGCTGTGCTTCCTCTACGTCCTTCATACGTACAGGACCCATAAATTCCATATCTTCCTTGATCATAACGCCAAGACGCTTAGACAAGTTGTTGAAGATTGCATTCTGCACTTCCTCATTGGAACCTTTAAGAGCAATCGCCAGATCGCCGTTATCCACATCACGCAGCACACGCTGAATCGCTCTGTCGTCCAAAAGCAGGATATCCTCGAAGACGAACATCTTCTTTCTGATCTCGTCCGCCAATTCCGGCTCTTCGATTTCCAATGTCTCCATGATATGTTTCTCTGTACCACGGTCTACCGTATTTAAGATTTCCACGACAGCATCCACACCGCCGATGATCGTGTAATCCTGATTGACTAAAGATGCCAGCTTTGATTCCAACACTTTCTCCACTTCCTTGATAACATCGGGACTCGTTCTGTCCATTACCGCAATACGCTTCGCTACGTCAGCCTGTCTGTCAGGCGGCAGCGCCGAAAGAATAAGCGCCGACTGTGCCGCTGATAAATAGGACAGAATGAGCGCAATCGTCTGCGGATGTTCATCCTGAATAAAGTTAAGCAGCTGTGAAGCATCCGTCTTTCTGACAAACTCGAAAGGTTTCACCTGTAAGGATGCAGTCAGCTTACCAATAACATCCATCGCTCTGTCGGAACCGAAAGATTTCTCCAAAAGTTCCTTCGCATAGTTGATACCGCCCTCCGCAATATACTGCTGCGCCAGACAGATCTGATAAAACTCGCTGATGACATCATCTTTCATCTGCGGTGTGATATTTCTGGTATTCGCAATCTCCAGCGTCAGTTCTTCTATTTCTTCTTCTTTTAAATGTTTAAAGATAGATGCCGATTTCTCCGGACCCAGAGCAATCAATAAGACTGCCGCTTTCTGAAGCCCGCCGGTAACTTTCTCTTCAGTCTTTGACATTTATCTTACCCCCAGTCTTCATTTAACCAGTTGCGCAGCAAGTTTGCCGCGGCTTCCGGATTTTCTTCCACAAATTTATTAATCAGCCTTCTCTCTTCCGTCTCATTCTCTACTGTAATATCAGCAAGCTGGGTCTCGGGCGTAGACTGCAGCAGTGTCTCCACCGCCAGTTCTTCCTCTTCCTCCTCGTGCTTCTCGCCTCTCATGCTTCTGAGTACTACGAATGCAAGAAGCGCCAGAATGACAATGATCAGGACAATCTGCATAATATCCGTTGCAGTAATATTAGGTCCTTCCGCATCAAAGAATATATTTTCACTGTATGCCACGAGAGAGATTCTGTCCGCCGAGATACCGGTAGCGTTCGCTACAGCCGCGTAGAACTCCTCGTCCACTTCCATTCTTGTTCTTTCCGTATGCGCCAGCTTATATTCTTCCCAAGTGATACCGTCCAGTTCTCCCTGCGCATCCACGTCTTCCTCACGGATCATATTGTATTTGATCAAAGACGCCGCCAGCGAAGACTGGCTGTAATCAACTAATCCTGCAGGCGTCGTAATGGTCGTGATCTCCTCATTAGGAAGATAATCCGTAGACTGCTCAGACTGCGTAGAAGAAGAATTTCCGTTATCTTCCATCACATATGTCGAATCGTCATCATTGGAGTCAGTACCCGGAATACCGCCCACATTGCTCGTATTCTCCGAGTTGAAAATATCTTCGTGCGCCTTCATGCCTTCCGTACGTCCGTCCGGCGCGGAATAGTTGTGTGTCGTACGTTCCATGGTGGAAAAATCAAGAATCAGATTCGTTGCCACCTCAACATTATCAAATTCTTTTGTGCCAAGCAGTACTTTACGCACTTCATTGATAACCTGCTTCTCCGCCTCCGCTTTCACGGAAAGCTGCGCATTCGCAGTGCCGGATACCGTATAATTATCATCACCCGTAAAGAGCATGTTGCCCTCTGAATCCATAATCACGATATTGTTGGTAGTTGTATTACCGATAGCCGTAGCAATTGCACGTGCCAGATAAGCCGCGCTGTCCGCACTGAACTCATCCTTTAATTCCAAGACAACCGTTGCAAAGGACTCTTCCTCGGATGCGATTAACGTACCGTCATTCTCTGGAATGTGAAGCGTTACATTGGCGCTCTTGACCGCCGTAAACTTCATCAGAAAATCATGCTCCAAAGATTCCTCTAAATATACAACATATTTCTTCTGTTTATCTGATTCTGTGGTGGAAAAACTTCCGTCCGTCACATTATCGATTCCGTAGCTTGCCGCCTTAATATTGTTTGCTCCCAAAAGCAGATTCGCATCAGACAGCTGATCCCTGAGAATCTTAATCACAAGACCATCGTCCGAAACTTCAAAAGTCATATCTTCGCCCTGCAGCAAATCCCTTACTTCCGCCGCTTCCGCCGTACTCTCACACTCCCGCAGCAATACATATTGGGGCTGCGTCAGCATTGAAACGATAAATACGATTGCTATAATTACAACTGCCACACCGGCTACGATCAGTGTCTTCTGTTTCGCCGTGAACCGATTCCACCATTCTAAGATTCGACTGCCCAATTCTTTCAATTTATCTAACAATTTATCCACAGCAACTTACTCTCCTTCAGTCTTCCCTTTTATACTCACACGCTTCGACCTATCCGGACACTAAATCTGCATCTGGATAAGTTCTTTATATGCGTCCAAAAGTTTGTCCCTGATAGCAACCGTGTATTGCAGCGCTGTAGATGCCTTCTGAAGAGCAATGCTCAAATCATGTGTGTTCTCGGTCTCGCCGAGCGCCCATTTAATTTCCTCATTTTCCGCATCAGACAGATAATTATTTGTCGTTGTCAGATTGTCAATCGCGGTATGTAATAAACTATCAAACCCTTGATCCGCATAAGCATCGGGCTTATTCGTAGCCGCTGTCTTCGCCGCCTCTCTGATTGCTCCCGAAGACACGTTATAAAGCTCAGTGATATCTAATGCCATCTTTCATTCCCTCCAAATGCAATAATCTGTCATTAGCTGTTCAACATATTGAGTCCTGTCGTCGCTATATTCTTGCTTGCATTAAAAGCCGTCGCATTCGCCTGATATGCCCGGCTGGCGTCTATCAGGTTCGTCATTTCCGTAATTGTGCTGACATTAGGATACATAACGTATCCATTCTCATCCGCATCCGGATGAGAGGGGTCATAAACCATATTACCCTCTGTCCAAGTATCTTCATAAACTCCCGTTACTTTCACTCCTGTACCGGAATATCTGTCTGTTGCCCTGTTTAACACCTGATGAAAAGGTGTCTGAGAGTTCTTTTCCTCGAATACTACCACTTTTCTGCGGTAAGGGGTTCCGTCCTCGGTACGCGTTGTGTTCGCATTCGCCATGTTCTGCGCTATGATGTCCATGCGGTAGCGTTCCGCCGTCATGCCGCTTGCGTTGATGTCAAAAGCCGTAAACATTCCCATATTCTTCTCTCCTTATCAGTCTATTTCATAACTGCCATTAAATTCTTAAATTCCTGATTCATGGACAACTCCAGTCCCTGATACACAATCTGGTTCTTGGCAAGATACACGCCTTCCGTATCGGGATCTACATTATTGCCGTCAATACGATATGAGAAACCTGAGTAATCCGTATATGTAATAGGTTTCAGACGGTTCGTCTTAAGGTTTGCCACCTTAGCGTCCATGCTCTGATATCTGGAGTTTCGCAGCGCCTTGGCAAGCTGTACCTCGAAGTTTACATCCTGCCTCTTGTACCCCGGTGTATCGGCGTTAGAAATATTGTTGGAAATCGCATCATTGCGCAGCCAAGCCGCATCCGCCGCCTTATCCAGCACATTAATATAATCAAACACATTTGTATTTGCTAGCATACTCATAAGCATAGTCCTCCCACACTAATAGAATCCATATTCCATTATAAAGAAAATATGAAAAAATACAAGGTTTTTCGATTCATTTTCACAAATTCCCATTTTTGTGACACTAACTTAGCAGTCCGTATAAGATGTCTTCCGCATAAAAAAAGGATTTACCTGCCGACTGCCGACTGTGTGTAAATCCCTTTACCTAAGTTCTCCGCTAATATCTCCCCTGTTCTTTTAATTTTTCCACTTCATCGAAGACCACGTCATTAAGCACTTTGATATACGTCCCCTTCATCCCCGACGAACGTGATTCAATCACGCCTGCACTTTCAAACTTGCGCAGAGCGTTGACGATTACCGAACGGGTAATTCCCACCTTGTCTGCAATCTTGCTTGCAACCAGAATGCCCTCCATACCGCCCAGTTCATCAAAAATATGAGTAATTGCTTCCATCTCGGAGAAGGATAATGTGCTGATTGCAGATTTCACAACCGCAACCTTGCGATTCTCCTCCGCACTCTCCTCGCTCACCGCACGAAGCATCTCAAGCCCTACCACTGTAGTGCCGTACTCGCACAGTATAATATCATCAATGTCATACTGTTCGTTACATTTATAAAGGAATAACGTGCCGAGTCTCTCTCCTGATATTTCAATCGGCGCAATCACCGCCTGAAACTTCTTCGTATCCGTGCTCTCAAATCCGAGCGTCTCCAGATTGACATTCTCCTTCGTAGACAATACCGCAAGAAGTCTCTCATTCAACATCGGATCGATGAAACCTCCCACATGATCCACGATCAGTTCCGTAATTGACTCTACGGAATCCACGTCGCCTATCCCCAGTACTTTACCCTTCCTGCTGATAACAAGCACATTAGAAATCAGGATGTCTTTGAGCACATCGCAGATATCATTAAACACTACCTTACCGGAATTATTATTATGCAGGAGTTTCCCGATTTTCCTCGTTTTATCCAACAACTGAACGCTACTCATGAATAATGCTCCTTATATAAGCTGTTGTGAATGTTTCAAAAAGTTACATGATTGTATATAAAATGATTTTATCACAACATTTCAGCATTTTCAATTCATTTTCGATACATTTTATTCAGTTTGTCCACAATTTATGTCTGTTGTATATAATTTTCTGACTATGATGTTTTCTTCTGCTTCCGGTATGGTTGTCTGAGTCTGCACATCTCGTACCATCCGCTTAGTCCAGATCCGATCTAAGACTCTGCCGCCGCTTTCGGGGCGTCCTTAATAAAACCGCACTGTTCATCGGAACACACAAGTTTATTGCCCTTCTGCAGCATAATGGAACCGCACCTGTCGCACTTATCCGCTACCGGCTTCTGCCACACCATGAAATCACATTCCGGATTACCGATACAGCCATAATATTTTCTGCCCTTTTTGGTCTTCTTCAGCACAATATCCTTACCGCACTTCGGACATTCCACGCCAATCTTTTCAAAATAAGGCTTCGTGTTGCGGCAATCGGGAAATCCCGGGCATGCAAGGAACCTGCCGTGAGGACCATACTTGATGACCATCTGTCTGCCGCATACATCGCAGACCTCATCCGAAAGTTCATCTGCAATTTCAACCTCGTCAAGCTCTTTCTCTGCCTTCTCTACCGCTTCCGCCAAATCCGGATAGAAATTCTCCATCACGGTCTTCCATTTGACGCTGCCCTCTTCTACGCCGTCCAGAAGCGCCTCCATAGTAGCTGTAAAATTCACATCTACAATAGACGGGAACGCCTCCTTCATCATGTTGTTGACCACCTCGCCGAGTTCCGTCACATAGAGGTTCTTATTCTCTTTGACAATATAGCGTCTGGCAAGAATCGTGGTAATCGTAGGCGCATAGGTACTCGGACGCCCGATTCCCAATTCCTCCATCGCCCGCACCAAAGACGCCTCCGTGTAATGCGGCGCCGGCTGGGTGAAGTGCTGTTTCTCTTCCAGTCCCAACAGCGATAATTTTGTATCACGTGTTATCCCTTTCATCAGGGTATTGTTATCTTCCTTCTCGTCATCCTCGGTGTACACGCTCATGAATCCGTCAAATTTCACTTTAGAAGCCGCCACCGTAAAACGCTGTCCGCCCGCATCAATCTTTACCGAAGTCGTCTCATACAGCGCAGACGCCATGCGGCTTGCAACAAATCTCTTCCAGATCAGTTGATAAAGCCTGAACTGGTCTCTGGAGAGCGACTCTTTCATCTCTAACGGCGTCCTGCTGATATCGGTGGGGCGTATTGCCTCGTGGGCGTCCTGAATCTTCTGTTTGCTCCCGCGCTCCTGCTCCGTTCCTGCGGCATATTCCTCTCCATAGTTCTCCGACACATATACTCTGGCCGCCTTTTCTGCTTCCTCGGATACGCGGGTGGAATCCGTACGCAGATAGGTAATGATACCCACCGTACCATTTCCTTTAATATCAATACCTTCATATAGCTGCTGGGCCAGACGCATTGTCTTCTGTGTCGAGAAATTCAACACCTTGCTTGCTTCCTGCTGCAGCGTGGAAGTCGTAAACGGCAGCGGAGCTTTCTTCACCCTCTCGCCGTTCTTCACGGAAGACACTTCATACTGCGCGTGATCCAACGCTTTTTTAATCTGATCCAGCTCCTCTTTGGACGCGATTGTTTTCTTCTCATCTACCGTTCCGTAATATTTTGCCAGAAGCGGTTTCTTCTCTCCTGCCACGGAGAAGGATGCGTCTAATGTCCAATACTCTTCCGGAATAAAAGCATTGATTTCATCCTCCCTGTCGCAGATAATACGCAGCGCTACGGACTGCACTCTTCCCGCGCTAAGACCTCTCTTGACTTTCGCCCAGAGTACGGGAGAAATCTTGTAGCCCACCATACGGTCCAGACAACGCCTTGCCTGCTGTGCATCCACCAGATCCATGTTGATTTCTCTGGCGTGTTTCAAAGATTCCTTGACCGCAGTCTTGGTAATCTCATTGAAAGTAATACGGTATACTTTCTTATTCTCTAATTTGAGCGCCGCGAGCAGGTGCCACGAAATAGCCTCCCCCTCGCGGTCAGGGTCCGTTGCAAGATATACTTTATCCGCTTTCTTAACTTCTTTGCGCAGATTCGCCAAAATATCACCCTTCCCCCTGATGGTGATATATTTCGGCTCAAAATCATGTTCCACGTCAATACCGAGCACGCTGCGAGGCAAATCCCGCACATGTCCGTTACTGGCTGCGACTTCATAATTCGCGCCCAAAAATTTCTTGATCGTCTTCACCTTAGCCGGTGATTCCACGATTACCAAATATTTTGCCATAGCCTATTCCCCTGTTTCTCTAATCGGTTATTCAACGTGAACCACTATACACTAAATTTTTTATGCTTGCAAGAGGTAAAAAATTAAAAATATATTAACCAATATGTGGAAGTTCCAAAAAAAGAACCTCCGACTGCAAAATCAGAGGCTCTTTCTACTTATTAAATAGTATTCCAATTCTGTTATTATTTCGACACTACACGTAAAAGATGTTGTGTTACTCCAGAAGGAATAACCTAGCCCGGTTAAGCGATACCGTTCCGAGTCCTTCCATCTTATATGTCTTACCGTTTCTGATAAACTCAGACTCTACGAAAACAAAGATTCCGGCATTGTTGGTCTTGTCATCCGTAAGTGTTCTAAGTGAAACCACCGGCGCCTTAATCCGGTATACTTTGCCCGGAAGCACTCCAACCTGATCAGGATTCTGCGCATCAGCCTGCACCGGAACAAGCTTATTATCCGTAACCGTCCAGATTTCGGAACCAAACGGCGTTGCTTTAACAGTCTTGTCGCCGATTACAAATTCCTGCGAGCCGGCGGCATCTTCATAGAAGAAGCTGACGGTCACCTTCTTATTGGCGCCGATATTGCTGTCGGCAAACTTGAAATACACATCCACGGTATTGTCCAAAATTCCCTCGGTATTATCGTCCGCCGTATCTCTCCACTCCTGATCAAACGGAACGGCAATACTCTTCATTGGTGCAGAATTCTGCGCAAATCCGGACACAATAGAAACATCCGAACCATGTACGCCCGCACTGTACGCCGCCATCAGCGCATTGACAAAGAACTTACACTCATCGGCGCCCATTGCGGCTGCCGCCAGTTCCCCTTCTCCGAATATGTAAGGGTATTCCGACTGGGCCAGATATACCACATTTCCCTTGCTGTAGCAGTAATAATTGTTGCGGGCATCTTTCGGTGAAATACCGTACGCCGTATCTCTGTTACCGCCAAAGGTAAGCCACGCCGTCACATAAGTCGCCGTCTGTTCACTCTTTAAATTATTTTCAAAATTCAATAAATATTCTGAGGCGCGCAGCCCGGTCCCGTTCTCAGCCATCTTCTCGGCAAAAGCAAAGGAACTGCCTGTCATTTCATACGGATAATAAAGGATACTTCCCTCGTTAATCTTATCCGCCCTCATTCCTGCGCGACCCGGTTCATACATGCCAGAATGTAAGCCTGCATATCTGTGGTACTGATTGGCCGCACCCAAGCTGACAAAAGTCCTGCCCGAAGACCACCCCAGCGTTTCCGACGCAAGTCCCGCACTGTTGCCGTTCTTATTCTGACTGCATACGAGCAGACTCCTGCCCTCATTGATATAATTTGTAAACGCGGTGCTGTCAACGGCAACGCCATCATCCACAGTCAGCACCACAATATCCCACTGATTGAGATATTTGGGATTCTTGCTCAGATTATCCGTCAATTCATCAGGCGTAACCGTCTCAAATTCAAAAGCAATGTTGGAATTAGCCTCTGCATCCTTCAGTAATCTTGCCAACACAGAATCATCTTTCTTCTTGTACATAGCTTCCAGATCAATATAGAAATCGCCTTTACTCTTCGTCACCTGCAGCACGCGTATCTCTTCTTCGTAAGCGGTAACCAGTTCAAAATATCCCTGCACGCTGGCGCGTCTGTACGCATTGCCCGTATCCGTAACTTCCAGTTTCCAAGGAATAACGCCCGGTCCCATTCCGTTAATCGTAACGTCAATAACATTCCCCTCATTGACATAGGCTCCGAATTCTTCTCCAAGTTCCTCTTCCACACCGAAAATGCCGTCATAATTCATATCCGCATACAAGTGCATAGTCGTATCGCCGAAATAATCTTCGCCTCTGTTATTCTTAATCTGGAATGCAATCTTTCCATGATACTCATTATTCTCATCCAGAACAAGTCTCTGTACCACGCTTGCCTGCTGCCCCATCCCAGAACCGTCTCCAGCGTCCCCATCGCTCAATACAATCCGCGGTTTGGACGTCTTCATTCTGGCCATAAATCCGGCATTCGACATCGTATCTGATACAGTAAAAATGCTGTCCTTGTAGTCCTCTCCTGAGACCGCGGCCGACAGGAAATTATACATCACCGTGCCCTCGGCAACATATTTCGTATTGATCGTGTCGCTCGACGCGCCCCTCGCCGTTTTATCCGTGAAAAAGTCATTTTCTACCACGATGGGATATCCCGCCCGAAGATACTCTAATAAATCCATCATCTTCTGTGATGTGATATCATTGCTGTCATAACGGCTGTCACCTGCAGCATCACCCAAATGATATACTTTTCCGTTCAATGACGCGTCATTATATACCGTCTGTCTCGGATGTCTGTCTCCCAGATTCAGATTCTGCCCGTCAAGACCAATAAATATCATATCGTAAACGCCGTTGACATCTTCCCACTCACCGTTAAATTCCACGACGGATTTCACATTCGTACGGATGCCAAACTCCTTCTTGCTGTACAGAATCTGCTTACCTGTCTTCATAGCATCCGTCTTCCAGACAAGTTTTGTATTTCCCTTACTGTCCATCTCGGTATATAAATCAGAAACGATTCCTCCCGAAGTAAGGTCAATATTCGCCGTAGGCTGTAATTCCAGAATCGTCAAATCGTCAAACTCACCCATGATGCCTACGGAAAAATTAATGATATACTGAATTGCTCTGGCTTTGCTGACTCCGTAAGAAATCCTGTCATTCTCCGCCAGCGTTGTGTTTTCCGCTTCTATTGCCGCCAGTACATCGCTAAATCCGGCTTTCGCTTTAAAATCATCAAAAAACGCTGCAAAATCATCGCTGACAAGCACTTCATTATTGATCACATAGATGTTTTGATTCACATAATTGTAATCGTTATCATCTTTATTCGCATACTCGTCGGCATTAATAGTCATCTCCAGATTTGCCATCAAATCCGAACCGATATTTACAGCCTCAAAATATCCGGCCAAATCACGTTTCAACAACGCCTGCGCCAATAACTGATAATTCGTTCCGGCATACTTGTCGGTATCCGTCTCTTCCGCAATCGCATAATCCACGATGACAGGCACTAGGTCATCGGCTGCACGGCTTAAAATCTCACTGACTACTCCCGCATTCATGTCGTTGATATCTTCCAGCGCCGACCCTGCATCGCCGTGCTGAATATATCTGACTGACAGTGACGGATTGAGGAACATATTCTGTCCGCTCTCCAGATAGATTAAATCTGCCGCATTGACCATCTCCGTATCTACTTGATCTGCCCGCACTGTCTGTACTTCAATCTGAAAGGCGTTATTGGCATTATCTCCGCCCATAAGCGAACTGAATACATACTGCTTCAGCCAATTATTGGTCGTCTGACATCTGAAATATAGAGGCGCATTGTATACCCCTATCAATAAATCAGTATCCACGCCTGTCTCAGTCAATTTATAGTTGCCCAAACCGGGACCCACATAGATGAACGTCGAATCCGGCGTCAATCCCGCAGCAAACAGATTGATTCCGTCTTCATCTTCTATCATATCTTCATCCAGCATATAATCTGTAGACATGATATCTTCTGCTCCGGCAAGCTCTGCCAGTTCGTCATCAGCCATCCGTTCAAACGAAAGCACATAGTACCTTGTGCCCTTATCCTCTTCGGAGGGCTCTTCCGTCTGAAGAATATCATCCGTCGATGGCGTATTTGTGTCGTCTGTCGACGGTGTATTTGTATCGTCCGTAGCTGTTCCCGATGACGACGCGTCTCCCGTTGACGGTGCATTCGTATCGTCTGTGGTTGTTCCCGATGACGACGTGTCTCCCGTTGACGGTGTATTCGTATCGTCTGTGGTTGTTCCTGACGACGACGTGTCTCCCGTTGACGGTGTATTCGTATCGTCTGTGGTTGTTCCCGATGACGACGTGTCTCCCGTTGACGGTGTATTTGTATCGTCTGTGGTTGTTCCAACAGACGGATCGCTGCCTATGGAGTCTTCTGCCACTAATCTGCGCCATCTGCCTGTAACTGCCATATTCTTGCTTATATCCAATAAAGCTGTATCAGATATTACACTGACAGTACTCGTTGCTGCATTCTCCGTTGTCTGTGTCGGCGCAGGATCCGGCGTCGGGTTAGGATTTGGACTCGGCGTCGGAGCAGGATCTGGACTCGGCGCAGGGTCTGGACTTGGACTCGGCGTAGGGTCTGGACTTGGATCCGGCGTCGGATTTGGATTTGGATCCGGCGTCGGGTTTGGGGTTGGATCCGGTGTTGGGTTTGGATTTGGATCCGGCGTCGGGTTTGGGGTTGGATCCGGCGTCGGGTTTGGATTTGGATCCGGCGTCGGCGTCGGATTCTGTCCATTGTCACCCGGATTCTGCCCATCGTCTCCCGATGGCTGACCATTTCCATCCGGATTCACTTCCGGCTGTTCCGGTACAGTACTATTATCATTACTACCGTTATTATTGCTGCTATCATCGTTTGAACTGCCCACCCAGTCCTTAAAGACTTCCCCGATCGTTCCCTGATATACATATCTGTCATCATTTTCATCATATGTATAGATATCAAGTTCATCCGAATAACCGTCCGGTCCGTCCAGCGCATTGATTTCATTGCTTACAGAAGCCTTATATGCCGGGGTTCCTTCCGGCATATTGGCATACTCTTCCAATGTAATCGCATAGAATTTACCGTTATCTTCATTAAAGAAATAAACGAATCTGCCAAGCGAGCCCGGCTTTTTTATAACTGAACTCTTCTGACCGCTGGACCATACGAAATCATATCCTGCTTTATCTTCTCCATCAACATATTTAAGGTAAGTTCCCCGGATAATTCCATCCGCCATATCGCCTTTATTATTGCCGGATGTAATCTGATAAGCATCGTCTACCGTCACTTCCTGATTTGGGAACAACAGTGTCCAACCGTCTGCTTCCGAAACATTATGTACGCCAAGATAAGCTTCCTTGTACTGAACTCCCGGGAAAGACGAAAAAGTAGACTCCGGCACAAGCAAATTAAGAAAATCTTCTCTACTTTGATAATGACGGAAGACCGGATTGTTCTTATACGCTTCTGCCAGATTATCTGCAAACGGAGCTTTTCCACCCGTCAGATACCCCATCGTACCCGTAGCAAATGAGAAGGATGTCTGAATCTGGCTGCCATCCGGATTTGTAGTGCTTCCGGAACCCGTACCACCGCCCGGAACTGTGGGCGCATCACAATATACTTCTGACGGAACAATATTCAATATCCTATACGGATTATCTTCTCCGTGCTCTTCTACGATCTTGCCGATTCCCGCAAAAGATTCTTTCGCCATGGCTTCCGCAGGACGCAGATGTTGTACTATCGGACAGACTACTACCGCTGCCGCAAGAATCATCGCTATGCCGGACGCCGCTTTCTTCCATTTCTTTCTCTTCACACCGCGCACAGGCTTCTGATCGGTATTCTCAAGCATATACTCAGGAATGTCTCCTTTTCGTATTTGCTCAATCTCCTTTTGTCTGGCAAGCGATTCCCAATCCAGCTCTCCGGGAGTTACCTGCTGATGCTCCAGATGCGCAATAATCTGCGCTTTGGAAGCCTCCGGATCTTTGACCGGCGCTGTCTTACTCGTTGCCGTGATCTTTTGCGGTTTGGCTGGCTCATCACCTGTACGCTTCCTGCCTCTGTATTTTATAACACCAAAAACTGCCGTTGCCACCGCAGCCGCAATCGAAGCGATTACAATAAGAATGATGTTTTTATTCTGTTTTTTCTTATTCCATGTGATGCCGCTTCTTTTCTTCTTCATAACTGATCGCCCCAATACTTGTTCCGAAAATTACTTCTTCGTCCACTGTGTTCCGTTGCTCGTACAGGTCCATGTACCGAATATCTGACCGGAATTATACCCGTTTACTAATTTAAGCGTGTAGGTATCGGTACTTGCATCATAAGTATATTCCTTCTTAATGCCTCCCCATGAGTTCTGTCCATTTTCTCCATATATATCTGTTTTATGGAAATACTGCGTAACGGATTCACTATAACTATCTGAGAAACTCGGGAATCCACTCTCAGACGGAAGCGGAGCTTCCATCATACATACATTACTGTTGTACATAAACTCAATCCGTGTTCCCCAGACTGCCGTATCTACTCCTGTATTGCTGCCCGCAGCAGTCTGATTCCATTTCTTTCCATCCCAACTGAACGTACCATAATTATACACCATCTTTTTGTGCGGATTGTTCGTCAGGTTCTCCCTGATGAGTTCTATCGTATAGTTACCGCCCGGTTTGGTACAGTTCACGATGCACTTCTCAATCAGCGCACTGCTGCTGCCGTCTTTGCTGAAAGCTATTAGTTTCCAGTTGTTAAGCGTGCTGTTATTATCAAACGCCCCAACCGGGAAATCTGCATCCGACGGCGTCGGGAAATAGGTCTCATACTGCTTATTGTCTTTCGTAAACTCCAGATTCGTCTGAACATTCTCTGTCTTCGTCTCTTCAAGTCCCACTCTGGTCCAATCAAGCTGTCCCATACTCGCTTCATACTTACCGTAAATATGGGTAATAACCTGTCTGCCGTTAATCTCCATAGACGAAAGCGTAATCCTATATCTATCCTGTCCGATATATTCACACGTGACCGTAATATTATCCATAGTACCACGCCACTGTCCATCTTTCGAATATGATGTAAAATTGTAGGTAATTTCCTGCTTTTCGCTACTTCTTAAATCAAACGGGAACGCTCTGTCCGTAGGCGTCGGGAAATTCGTCCATCGCTCTTCTCCGCTCACATCTGGCAGACGAAGATTTAATCCCATATCAATCTTTATGTTTATGACAGAATCCCATTGTTTATAATAGTAAGTATTGTAATCGTCGGGAGCATATTTATAAATAACATCCTTTATATAATATTCATCCCTGATTTTCAAATCATTTGCATATGCGAATCCGGGAACAATATGGTATATTCCACACGCATCTATGGGATTGCTCGCACTATTTCTTTTAATCGTCATACTGGAACCAAATTTTTCAAATACGATATCACCGTGCCAAGCCTGCCCCGTATACTCATTTCGTTTTACCCTATCGGGGTCGAGCGCTCCTATCCTTTCAATTCCACCGCGCTGGCTCACCACCTGCTCGTCATCATAATCGATTCCATATATTCTGACCCAGTTACCGTTCTCATCTTCCTTGTACGCCGTATAAGCCATGGTATTCAGAATCTTATTAAAGTCAATATTAATAGCTGTCTGTGGGGTGATTTTACCTAAAATAGGACCACCGACTCCGTTATTTCCCTGAATGATAAAATGTACATATCTGTCTCTGTCGTTCGAATCCTCATTCGGATACTTCACGCCGTCCACTTCAACACCGACAGCCGGCGGGTTTAATATCGCATAGTATTGTTCATCCGCATCAAGCATTTTCCCGATATACTTACCATTGTAATCAAGATTACCAAGATATTCTGTCACTATTTCGTCAGGCGATGCTTCCGCCCCACGCTCTTTCAGCCACGGATCCAGAACTTGGAAATAAATTTCATAACTCCTTGTATGATCCAAACCGAATATATCCGGAAGGAATCTTTCATTGGCCGCCATTGTATAGTAAACCATTACCCAGTCTTTCGTATAATCACTTGCCCCGATTTCTCTGACGCGGATGCAGAAAACATAGCGTCCGTGTTCCGTACTCAAATGCGAACGCATATAATCAAAGATACCCGGATCGTTATCCGTACCGAACTTCAATTCCGAACCGATAAACTTGGCTCCGTTGCTTCCTTCCGTCACACGAAGCACCAGCGTCCCCTTCACTTCCCCGTAAAGCTTACGAAGAGATAAATCCGAGGTCGCCTCTATCTCAATTTCGTCTCCCTTTTTGGCTGCTGGCTCTATCTTAACTTCAGCTTCCCCAATGTCTGACGTCACAATAGATGCAGGACCTCTTACGATTCTCCATCTTGTTGCCGCAAGGTCATGGTCTTTCGTCTCATCATCCGTCAGACAGGAGTGCGCTTCACAGGATCTTCCCAACATATATCCCACCGCACTGCCGTTTACCGTAACGGTTTCTCCTGCTTTAATAGTCGTCGCCGCGCAACTTAAATCAACACTGTTCACACGTTTGACATTGACTTTAACCGTCTTTGCCACCTTATTATTCTGATTCGCATACTCTTCATTCACGCGGGAAACTCTTACCAGAAAAGTCTTGCGTGTTTCATTCGTGCCAACCGTTAACTGACCATCCGCCGATACGGAAGACGTTGACGTACCCGTATCTACCAGTTCCCACTTAACCGCCTGATCGTCGGACGTAGTATCTATCTGCGTCTTATCCATCAGATTGAAACTGTCTCCCGGCTCCAGCACGATATCTCTCACCGTCGTAATCGTGAACTCGTTCGCCTTCTTCATCGGCTCAATATCAATCTTATTAAGCGCAATGCGGTTACGCACAGTAACGTTATTGGACGTGGTATACTCTTTATTGCCGTTCTGGAACGTCATAGAAATCATAACTACCCGGTTTTCTTCAAACTGGGAAATATCAATGTGCAGTTCTTTGACATGCTGGGCAAGGATTGCCCTGTTGGCATCGTCAAACACCGGCTCTGTATGCGTATCGTCTATTACCGTATCGCTCGTATTGAAATAAATCGTCTCCGAGTCTTTGCTCCACTCGAAACGATAGCTGTCATTGTCATTATTGCTGCCCTTTTTATTAACCACTACCAGTATTTTCTCATCCGGTTCACTGCTGAACTCGGAATCTTTCAGGACCAGTTCCGTCCCATTGCCGTAATTGATGCTGTCCGTTGTATCTATAATAACGTCGGAAATCTGGTTTAAGGCAAGCTGCGCCTCCTGCTGCAGCATTATGTCCGTATTTGCCGATGTATAACTTCTGGACCCCACCACAATGAAACCACAGACAGCCAGCGTCACAATTGCCAGAATGGCTATCGCTATAATCAATTCCACTAATGTAAAACCCTTATGATCTTTTCGCATAGTAGTGTGATTCCTTTCTGTCTGCATACTATGGGGCTGTAACTAGCTCCTTAGTAACCTTGCCCGTCAACTTCTCCAAATGAATCTGATAGTTCTTGCTGCCGCCGCGTACATAGAAGTCCCATACCTGATTTCCAGTACTATCATAAATTTCAACGGTTGAAAACGAACCGGAACTTCTTTCAAAACCAATCTCCCACATACCGCTTTCTAAAGTAGGCACTCCGCTCCCGCTCTTCTGTGGCAAATCGTCCGCGCCATCTGCTGTTCCGACCATGCACCTTCTGGCGCCAATCTTTTCTGCGCCGTTTACCGCTGTCCAATCCGCAGTGGCTGACTCTCTCGTCTGCAGTTCGCTGAATATCGTTCCGGTATCGTCCCTGTAGAGAAGCAGTCTTACATTCCCCTGCCCTGCGCTCATCGTCGCGATCTTGCATTCCGCTATCGCGCCCATAATATCATTCGCACAGGTTCTGGCATTGGCGCTGAAAACAAGCCCGACGGACAACGCCGCCGTCGTGACAACCACCGCTATGATTGCAATGACAATGATTAATTCCACTATAGAAAAACCACTGTTATTTTTCTTCATCCTGCGCATCTGCCTCTATCCTCTCCGTCACTGTTTCTTAATAGATTGCTGCAAAATCACCTATTTCTTAATCCAGTTCTCATACCTTACAATCTCGGAATAATCAATGTTGAGATTACCGGATTCATCCACATCAGCCTCTTCATAACCGCTCTTAATCATTCCCGAACCGTTGCAGAGAATGTTGGACGGAACGTTAACGTCCCCCGCAACCTCAGACTTTGCCTGAAGAACGGCATACACGCCCTCGCCGTCTTTCTTGATGGCGGCATTATTTGAAACGGTAATCTTACCGCTTGCGATAATCAGTCCTTGGAAATCTTTAGTCACTTCCACGTCTCCTATTGCCACTACAAGCCTTAACTTGGAATCTGTCACCTTGTATACGCCACCCGGCTCTTTCTTGCTATCCACCAGCACTGCCTTCAAAATGCCCGCGCCTTCGCCGCTCGTAAATTCCACTTTGCCGTGATTATCATCGAGATAATCCTGCAATCCTTCTGTACTCTCAGGATCTGTCGGATTGGTAGTAAGCTTAACCAGATTCTCAAACACGTTGTCCTCCGTACCCGGATCCTCCTCCAAAAGGTTCCTTGTGAGATTCTCATAGCTGTTAATGATATCGTTCGGATTCTTCAACTCGCTCTCATCGACGTCCGTCTTCTCTATATTGTCGGATACCTCTTCGTAATCCCCGGTTTCTCCTGCCGGCGGATTTCCTTCTTCACCCTCATCGCCTTCCGATGGGTTATTCTCGACGCTGGACAGGAGTCTGACAATATTCTGCCCGTCCGGAGAGGTCATGATCGCATCTCCGTTTCCTGCATCCGTAGCGGACACCATGCTGTTACCTACGACCGTATATCCCTGCACATTGCCTTTGAGTCTGATGCCGCCTGAAACGTACTGATTAAAGTAATTGTCCAGACTCGCCTTATTGCTGTTGACATTATAGTACTGCGTAAAATATTTCTCCGCATTGTCGCTGTCCATCACCAAATACAGATACACCTGTTCTTTCTCCGGTTTGTAAAGGAATCTGACGCCTGAACCGCTCGCAACTGCCTTCTGGTTCAATGCTGTTATCACTGCAACCGGATTTGTCAAATCTACCGCTCCCAAATCAGTCGCCTTGATATCCGGAATCCCGTAGTTGTTCAGCTTCCCGCCGCCTAACTTCGACACTTCTCTGGTCGCATCCACAATCCGGAACACTTCCGCATCATCGACATCAACGCTGCCGTCTCCGCCCTCCGGCGCGGATGTACCGCCTCCTGTTCCCGCCGCCTGATATTCGGAAAGGCTTTTCAACATTTCAGTCCATGTGTCAAAAGATACCGGGTTCTGTCCTACCACCGGCTTACCGTCCAGCGTGCCCACACACTCCGGCGGAACGAGGTATGCAATCTGATTGCTCTTAACGGAAATGGACTCACCCATCAGTACATGAGGCATCCCGTTATCTTTCTCGTCATCTTTAGATAAGCTGATATACGCCCTTCCTGCAAGCTGCAAGGTGGTAAGCCCCGTCAAATCAACGGAAGTATTTTTCCCGTTAATCACGATAGCGCTGCTTGAGTTCGCCGGATTAACCCTCTGCAATTCCTTGACAACCTTGCCGTCGCTGTCCAACACCACCTTACCATCGGCGTCAAGCTTCGGCACCTCTTCCTCAAGAGTCGTCTCGTTCGTATTGCCGTATCCGTAATACTGTCCTGCCAGTGACACATTGCTGCCCTTCCCGGACAACAATAAATCGTTTGCTATATACACTCTTCCTGAAACGTCCAAATGACTGCCGTTTAACGTCAGTCCGTTCGCATAGACATTCGTCCGAAATCCTTTACTTCCCTGTGTTACATTTCTTATGATCAGTTCTGCGTCCTGATTGACCATGCTCGTAAATATGGGATCGTTACCGACAACAATATCCCCGCCCGATATAACATAAGACGCGTCTTCAATCATAACATGACTGCTTCTTGCTATCTGGATGCCGCCCTTATTGTTCTCATCGACGCCGCCGTAAATATTGCCTTTGACCGATACCGTATTCGCCGCCATCTCAATTCCTTCATCGCCAATCAGCACATAAGGGTACAGTCTGTCAATCGTACCCGCCTGCGTGAAACGAAGTTTCGGCACATCTATCGCAATATCCGTATTGATGATGGACAAATAGTCATTCGTATCATAATACTCGATGCATATATTCTGAAGCGACATGCTCCCGTAACCATTAACTGCATTTGCCTGCTTAAAAGTCGGTATGGCGTCATCCCACGCGTCTCCCGGATTGCCATTCACAATATATCCGTCATGATTAGGATCTGTCGTAATCCACCACTCCGAATCCACGAAGCTTTTAAGTTTCTCCTTATCATACTGCCCCGCAGGACATGCCGGCGTAACAAACTTACTCTCAACCGCCGCAATATACGCCGTAATGAAATAACTCTCACGGTTCGCGTCCGTACCCAGTGCATCCCAGTTACTCACCACTTCCTGATATGCCTCGTTGAGCGCCTTAGACACTTCACGTTTCACGCCTGCCTCAATCTGTTCCACGACTGTCTCCGCAGAATAAAAACTGTTCTTCACCTTCAAATCATTGATTTTAATGCGGTAATTGAGATAAGACGCCCAAAGGATTGTAGTCGCCAGTATACCGATTAACGCCATGGCAATGATCACGATGACGATCGCCGAACCCCTGTCATCCCTTTTATTCAATTTGTTTCGAAACAGATTCCTTTCCTTGCATGGCTTTTTCATAGGCTTTTTCATTCCTTTTTACTGATTCATATTCGTAATCGTGGCAAGCCGGTGCACTTCATCATTATCTTCAAAGTTACTTTCCGTAAAATGCTTCGCTGCCCCGGTCTCATAGACTGTAATCTCTACATCATATATAATATTTGTCACTTTATTACTTGTTGTGTTGCCTGAAAAAGTGCATTGATCCACGTGATGGGCAATATTTGCATTATATGTATACATTACGCCGCCAATCGTGTCCCTCTTTCCCGTGGACGCATTCTTAATCATATTGGTGTCCGCATTAGTTCTGAAAACCAGATTGCCGTCCATCGAAGTATCCGCCCCCACATTGACAAGCGCACGGTAAGCAGTCTCTTTCGACCATAGCTCTGCATCCGTCAGATCAGGCGCAATCACATTTGCATCTACATCAACAGTCGATCGTATCTGCTTCGCCAATGTTATGCTTTTCAATAACGGATGTTCTTTATCACACAGCTTCGCGGCGTCATTAATCGTAAACTGAATATTGTCTACCAAACCTGACTTGTAGATAGGATAGTAGAACAGATAGAAATTGCCGCTTGAAAAGGTACGGGTGACATCTACTACCTTACCGCCTTCCGAACCGTCATAACCATTGCTCGTGTAAGTATAGGTATGCCCTCCGTATGTGTAACTACAGTCATATGTAAAATTAATTGTAGCTTTACACCTCTCGTCGCCGCCGTCTTCCAACACAATCTCTATCGTTCGCTTCGTGATAATATCTTCCAGTTTCAAATCATCCCAATCATCCGGAAGCGTCCCGCCGGCTGCCGTAATATCATCTTCTATCTGCGGTTTTACGTCTTTGAGGACAGCTTCGTTCAGTTTCTTGCTCTCATGGTAGCTGCTGTCCGTCTTCATCGCTTCCTCATCACCGCCACCGCTTACTTCCGCCACGCTTCCGATCTCAGCGTAAAACTTACCGTTAAATTCATTGTCATGCCCTGTAGCACCGGGGTTACTAGGTGTTCCACTTTCATCCATCTTTCTGGAATTGGCCCCATAAGCAGACGCATCCAATCTGATCAGTGCATCGTACTCTCCGCCCTGCATCTTGAGATTCTCAATACCGAAATAGTATATTTCATCGCCCTCAACATGTCCGTCCATATGCTCTGTCAAGTCCCTGACGCCGCCTTGAATCATACTGCTGTTCACAATATAGAATCCATCCGACGGATAGTGAAAACTGTCCCCGCTCATTCCTTCCGGCGGTTCAAACTGCGTACTCACTTCTTCCAACGTATATGCCTTAAGCCCTTCCATAATGTCCTGCGCTACCGTAGTCGCACGCAGCGTCTGTCTGGATTTCACGTTAATTCTTGTGGAAGTGACGAACATATGTAACAGAGGCACAACAATAATCGCAAGAATTGTCACCGCAATTAACAATTCCACCAACGAAAAGCCTGCGTCAGGGTTCTCTTGATACTTTCTATTCAGTTGTCCACTACGCACGTTATGCTTCATAAGCCGCTCCGTCATTTTATCGCCGTCTTATTGAACTATCTGCTAAACTATCTATTAAACTTCCTTATTAAACTGCCATTTTCCGCCTATTACTTTAATCTTCTTCCTCAGCTTCCTCATCGTCTTCATCAGCCTCATTGTCCGTAGCGGCGTCATTATTCTCTATGTCATCCAATCCACGCTCACCATAGAGCTCAATGGATCCGAAAATATTATCCGTACCTAACAGAACCGATGAAAAGTTCGGAACCACATATTCCTTGCCTTCCTGTCCGGGAATACAGTACATGTCAATACTGGTCGTACCTGTCAGAAGCCCCGTGGACTCGTCATATGCCACCGTCAGGTTATCGATGCTCATTCTGTTATCCTGCACGCTGATATTTTTAATGCCTCTCTTCAGCCCTTCATAGGACACGAGATAATTAATCGTCACATTGCGCGACATCAAAACAGACGGCATATTCTCGGTGCCAACCCCATTGCCGTTCGGATCCGCATCAGAAGCCGAAACGTCGTCGCTGATTCCTTCTTGTGCCTCATACTCTTCTATCTCGTCAATTTCGTATGTATGTTCCACATCTTCTTCCTCACCCTGCAGAACAACAGGCTCACATGCGCTGATGCTGATACTGTTTATTAACATCGGAGCAATCAATTCCTGATTAATTGCCAGCAGAATGCTGTCCTCTTCTCTGACATCTACCGGAAATTCCTTGAAAATCGCATCCATTTCCCGATTCATACTCTCCGTCTCTGCAATATAGGAATCCTTATTCTGCATCTTGGAACTCAAATCATTGATCCTAGCCTGCAGTTCCATATTCTCCTGTTCCAAAGCATCTGACTTCTCCATAGTCGGCTGAAATACGAAGAAATAGGAGCAGACTGCCGCCAAAATCCCAAGGAAGCCTACAAGAAGTAATATATCTCTCTTAGAAACTTTCATGTTCTTATCCCCCTACCCTTCCGTATTCACTGTATCGGCTGCGCCGGCGTCAACAGCGCCCGAATCGTCTGCACCCAGCGTCTCATCGTCCGTATCGCTCAAAGAAGGCGCATGTACGTCTCTGTAAATTGCCGCCACTGAGAAATTGACGGAAATCGTCCCTGCTTCCTCATCAATCTCCTCTACCACAGAGTTGACTGTCACACTGGTAGGAATCAGACTATCAAAAGATCTAAGCTGCTCGACAGCTGCCGCCGCCTCACTCTTACTGCTCACATCCATATTGATTGCCACACCGTCTATCGTGCTCGTAAAGGACACTACATGAACATTGCTTGGCATTTTGCTCTCAAGTTCTTCCAGAAACTCTACGAGTTCTTCGTTCCTGTTTTCCGTCTGACCATACATCGTTTTAACTATATTATAAGACGCCAGCGTCGCCGTATATTCATTATAAATAGGAATAATATCTTCCAGTTCGGAATTCTGCGCTCTTAATTCCATATTCTGTTTTTCTAATCCCATGTAACGCAGAATAGAAACTGCCGCCAGCGCAATTGCAATAACAAGTCCCAAGCCCAAAATGGTATAGGCGATCGGCGCCGGGTTGATTCCGCCCTTGCCTCCTCCCGCCTTTTCTTTTCCCTTAGACTTCTCTGCATCTTTCTTAAAGCCAAGAGGCGCCGCTGCAGCGCCTACGCAGGCAACATATTCGCCGTAATACTGTGTTCTGAAGTTTTTCTCCAGATTCCATCCCTGTATCTGGCGCAATACCTCTACCGGAAGATTCAAATCTTTCGAAAGCAGTTCCGCCAAGCCTTTAATATTGGCGCCGAGACCCGTAATATAAACCACTTCAACAGATGCATCTGTGTTGTGGGATGTATAATAGTCCACTACTCTGCCGATACCTGATGTGAGCGGCGCAATCGCCTCCACCATCTCGGGCGAACCGATACAATCGTTCATCGACACGACTTCCATTGCCGCCTGAACCGAATCAGCCTCAGCCCATCTAGCGGAATCGATAACCGTTTGTATCGCTTCTTCCGCTCCGTATGCCACATTCCGGACAAATGCCAATCTGCCCTCACGAATCGCCATTACAAGCGACGAACGCTCGTCAATCTTAATCACCAGACTTGTACCCTGCGGATGTTTGTCTTTTGCCACCTGAAATACACTGTTACCGGCATAGTCGATTGCAGCAATCTCCAGCTTCAGTGCTTTCGCCAGATCATAATATCCGTTAAGAAGTGCACTCGGCGCCGCTAACACGAGCAGCTTATACTGCTGTGTGCTCTTCGGATCGCCCAAAACTCCCAGAATACTGTATGCAAGCTGGTACTGACTTAAATCTACCGGAAAATAGTCGGAAGCATTGGCATTCACCACGTCCGCTATACGGTTTTCCTTCACATAAGGAATCGTGACCTCACGACTCGCAATCCTTCCCGAAGTGATGGTGAACACTACCTGCTTCGCCTTAATCTTTCTCTCTGTAAGCGCGTTTGTCAGCGCCTCTATGTATTCCGGCGTCGGCATAAGCACGCCGTCGTTTATGACCCCTTCCACTGTCGGTATCGTAAAAGATCTGTATACCTTATGTGTTTTAGCCTTATAATCAACCTCGCAGACCCTTGTCAACGAGTAGCCGATCTCAATACTGATCGCTTTAGCCGCCATGAATCATAGTCTCCTTTCGACTTCCCCAGTGTATTTGTAAAAAGTAAATTCGCTTAATAAATGTAAAAATATTCCATATATAAAGAGCACGCTTACGCATATGCTTCTTATTTTCTCGTTAGAATTGTCCAAGATACCAAGTAAGCATTTGATTTCCCCACATTGCCGCGATAAAAACTCCCGCAGAAAGATACGGTCCCATCGCCAGCACATGGTCTTCATGACTCACCTTCATACGAATCACATGAATGACCGCACCCAATATGCAGCCTATTAAAAATGCGATAATAATCATTTTCCATCCAAGAAACAATCCGCAGGCTGCCATCAGCTTCACGTCGCCGCCGCCGATTGCACGCCCTTTGGACGCATAATACAAAATTGCAAGTACTGCACTGACGACTAAGAAGCCGATCAGGTAGCTAAGGATATGATGATAATCCAATGCCGCCCGAATCAGCCCCAGCGCCAGTATAAACAGATTGATTCCAAAAGGAATCTCATAAGTTCTAAAGTCAATCACGCTCAATACAAGGAGCGCTGATGTCAGTAAACAGTAGAGTAGGGAGTCTACGTTTACTCCATGAATGCATACGATCATCACGTATAAGATTCCGTTCACTGCCTCAATCAGAGGATACTGGACGGAGAGCTTCACCCCGCAAAAACGACACTTTCCCCGCAAAAACAGATAGCTGAACAGAGGAAACATATCGTACCACTTCAGCTTCCCACCGCACGACATACAGTGCGATCTCGTCTTTACGATATCTTCATGCTCCGGAATACGGTAAATACAGACGTTCAAAAAGCTTCCGATTACGCTTCCGAAGAGAAATATTATGATGTAAAAAAACGAGCACAGCTCGTTTGCGAGATTTGCCTCCGGCAAACTCGGATGTACGAAGGAATTTCCTATTGCATAAAATATAGTGTCTGCAAGCATGATTTGTGTCCTTTGTAGGGAGAATTTAGTTGAATTTTGAAAAGAGCGAAACGGAAGACCGTGCCATACTGCAAGAGGAATTGCATGTAGGGCACGCTTCCGTTTGGCTATGTTATATCACACGTTGTAGGTTTGGTGTGAAAAACTGGTTAATAATTAGGGTTCGGGTGTACCACTGCCAATCTTCTTACCTGCCATAGCATCTTTGAAGTTCTGACCAGCATTAGTTGTTCCTGCAGCATCATATTCAAACTTAACGCTACCACCACTTTCTACTGTCACCTTAATTATATATGATGTCCAAGCCGTCTTGCTTACGCAAGTAGTAGCTAAAGAAGCTGCGGTCCCATTACCTGTCACATCAAACCCTGCTTCCTTCAAAGCCTTATCCAAATTATTTACACTACCAGTCCATGTTGTATTAGTGCCATTCACCGTAATACTCGAAGTCCCTGCTGACAATACATCTCCTGTTGACACATCCGGATCAGCCGCATATACCTGAATTGCCGTTACAATCTCAGTTGCATTCGTTACATCTGTTGAGTTTCTTGACTTCTCAACATATTTCAGATACTGAGGTGCAAGAACAACAATCAGAACTGCCATAATTGCAATAACGATAATCAACTCAACAAGGGAAAAACCTTTGTTATCCATTTTTTTCATTTCTCTTTCTCCTTTTCCTCTTAAATTTTTATGTTTCTTCCGGATATTCCCTGATACCCGTATCTTAAACACAGCAGCTCCCCTACACACTGCCATGTTCAATTCATTATATCTATTACCTACATATTATCTAATGCCGCATACAAATTAACCATAGGCGCCATAACCGCACCAATCAGCACACCGACAATGCATGCCAGCACAATAATAATCATCGGCTCCATCGCTGCCATCAGAGACTGCACTGCCATCTCCACTTCTTCTTCATAATAATCAGCCAGTTTATTCAGCATTTCTTCGGTAGAACCTGCTTCCTCACCGATACGAATCATATGATAAACCATCGGTGGAAACAACTTGCATGTCTGCAATGGCTGAGATAAAGGCACACCAATCATGATTTGATCAACGGCATCCTTTAGCGCTTCTTTAAACCAAATATTAGTCATTGTATCTGCCACAATATCCACTGCCTCTATCAATGGCACTCCCGCTGTCAAAAGAGTACTCAGTGTTCTTGCCATCTGCGCAGAAGCAGATTTCACTATCATATTCTGAATAGCAGGAATCTTAAGTGCCAACTTACCTACCACATGCTTGCCTGAATTTGTTTTCGCCCATGTTTTAATTACAAATACCACTGCCGCCACAACCGGAACAATGATAAACCAATAATTTTGTATAAAGGTACTCATTGCCACGACTGCTTTTGTAATAGCCGGTAGTTCTGTTCCCAACTCTTCAAACATATCCATGTATCGCGGAATAACGAACACCAGCATAACGATAACAACTGCTACCGCTACGCAAGCCACCACGATCGGATATATCATGGCTTTCTTAATAAGAGCCTGCGTCTTTGCCGATTTCTCGAATTGAATTGCCATACGCTCCATGGCAGTTTCTAAGCTACCGGAAGCTTCACCGGCTCTCGCCATCTGTACCAGCAATTCAGGAAATACATTGTCATGCCTTGCCAAGGAATCCGCGAAACTCTCACCCTTCTCTACATCGGCGCGCACTGCCTGCAATGCTTTCTGCATCTTCACATTCTCTGTCTGCTCCGCCAACATATTGAGCGTCTGTATAATAGTAACGCCCGCTCTGGTGATACTGGCAAACTGCCGACAAAATACTGCCAAATCTCTCGCTGTCGGTTTGCCGCCAAAATCAAAGTTGATATCCTTCGTTAATGCATTCTGCTCTGTGATATCCAGAACAATCAAACCCTGATTCTTCAGTTCCCGTGTGATTTGTTCCTTATTATCAGCATCCCTGCTGCCCTTGGTTTCTTTACCACTCTTATCTATTGCGACATAGCCCCATGTTGCCATGGCATACCCTCCGTGTGCTCCCCTATCCATACCGCTATATATTATATGTACGCCAAAGCCCATCGGCGATAGACCATCTTATTGCTCGTCCCATTTATCATATCGGTACTTTATGCCTAGTATTATACTCCTTTATGTCGTAAAATGCAAATATCCTTGAATTTTTTGCATGTTTTTTTTACATTTTTGGGCAATCTATACAAAATATTGTGGTCGTATATAACTGTGACACGCCTATGATGTATATTTATACAGCTTTGCATCGAATAAATGAACGACAAAAGGCTGACAATGCTCAGCAATTTTTGCGCAATCTACCGTCGCAACAAATGCTTTTGCCCCATCACGGATTCCTTACTGAATTCCTTGCCGGATTCCTTCCCGCCTGCATTTCTTTGCAAAATACGTCGTATAACACTCACCCATTATAATCTCCTCCCCTTCTCTTTGTTTACATTGCGCTTCTGCAAACATATCATATAATTCTTTCTCACCCGTCAAAGCATATAACAGCCGCATCACCGCTCCGACATGCTTGATTACTTGTCCTGCCTATATTCGTGAATAGTGGCAGAATCTGCCAACGAAAAAATATAGCGGGCTGTGAAAGCCCGCTCGATGTTTTATGAACTCTCAAGATAATGATACAGAAAAAAGTCTCAAAAGCTAATCTTTATTTTATTTTATCATAAACGGTATTCCATTTGTGATCTAGATATCAAAGGACACTCTCATCATCTCCGGAACGGAAGTGATTCCTTCCAGCACATACTTTGTCGCACTCATGCGGAGCGTATTCATTCCTTCCTCCAGAGCCTTATTCTTGATATCTTCCGCGGAACCATTCTTACTGATTATCGTCTTAAGCGGCTGAGAGACTTCCATAATCTCATAGACGCCGATTCGTCCTTTAAACCCTGTGCCGTCACATCTCGGGCAGCCGCAAGGTTCATAGATTGTAATATCTTCATCCGGTTCTCTCATCAGAAGTTCCAAATCGTCTGCACTGGCCTTCTTTGCTCTCTTACAATCGGGGCATAACCGACGCACAAGACGCTGTGCAATAACGCCAATCGTCGAATCAGCAATCAGATACGGCTCGATTCCCATATCCGCAAGACGTGTAATCGTGCTCGCCGCCGAATTCGTATGCAGGGTTGATACAACCAAGTGTCCTGTGATGGACGCCTGTACCGCGATAGAAGCCGTCTCCTGATCTCGTATCTCACCGATCATAATGATATCCGGGTCCTGACGCAGAATAGAACGCAGCGCTGATGCAAATGTCAGATTTGCTTTATTATTAACCTGCACCTGATTGATACCGTCTATGTTCGCTTCCACCGGATCTTCTACTGTGATAATGTTTACGTCTTCTTTATTCAATTCACTAAGCGCAGTATACAGCGTGGTTGACTTACCGCTTCCGGTAGGTCCGGTAACTAACAGGATACCGTGCGGATTCATCAGTATATGGTCAAATTTCTTAAGTTCATCCGGTCTGAGACCGAGCTGGCTCTTTTCCTTGGTAAGCGCATTCTTGGAGGTCAGACGCATAACGATTTTCTCACCGTACACCGTGGGCAGAATAGAAACACGGATATCATATTCGCGTCTGTCCACGATCTGCGTAATACGCCCGTCCTGCGGTTTTCTCTTCTCTGAGATATCCATACCGCCGATAATCTTGATACGTGCCACCATAGCGGGCAAAAGCCTCACGCTATAAGTCGCCTTTTCATACAAGGCGCCGTCGATACGGTAACGGATGCGCACCTGACGTTCCATGGGTTCTATATGAATATCGGAAGCACGCTGTCTGACCGCCTGTTCTATCATACCTTTGACAAGCTGCACGATAGGCGAGTTATTAACGTCCTCGCTGTAGAGGTCTTCCTGCTCCATCATCTGGCTTTCTTTTTCTCTCGTATATTCTTCCAGCGCAGAATTAACTTCCGCCTGTCCGTAATACCTGTCAATTGCCAGCATAACGCTTCCTGTGGTAGCCACCACCGGCTCCACCTGCATATTGGTAATGATATTGATATCATCCAATGCCGCTATGTCCATAGGGTCTGCCATCGCCACTCGCAGCATCATATTATCCTGCGAGTACTCGAAGGGCAGCACCTTATATTTCTTGAGCACATTGGCGGGCACCAGCTTCAGAATATCTTCTTCTATCTCTACGTTCTGCAGCTCGACCATGTCATATTGAAGCTGGTTACTAAGTGCTTTCGCAATGTTTTCCTCCGTGACAAGCCCTTCGTCTACCAGTACTTCACCCAGCTTGCGTCCGGTTCCTTTCTGTCTTGAAAGCCCTTTCTCCAGATCGTCAATGGAAATAACTCCGCTATTTACGAGCACGTCGCCGAGACGCAGCTTTTTTCTGTTGATATCCATACCGTGTAACATCCCCTATTCTTTCTTTGGCACAAATCCGCCTCACATATATTTCATTTTATCATAAAACGCAATATGTGGCAAAAAATATTCTACATTTTGCGCACATAATAACTCCCGCCAATCTGACCGGCATATCCCATCGCACACAACTGCAGAAGTTCATGACATAACTCCGGAATCGCCAGATAACAGTTGTATGTGTCCTCATATGTCTTATGGATCGCATCCATGGACTTAGGCTGATAATCCAATATCTGCATAAGTTGTCCCTTCATCCCGTCAGGCATGAAGAACATCTGCTGTTCACAAGTTTCTTTTTTTGCAGACTCAGGATTTAATTCTTTCAGTAAATCCTGCGGTGAAACTACAATCTCCGCCCCCTGCCTGATCAATCTGTTGCATCCCCGGCTGAGCGGATCCGTCGTCCTTCCCGGAATCGCATAGACTTCCCTTCCCTGCTCCAATGCCATATCTACGGTAATCAGCGTGCCGCTGCGCTCTTTGGCCTCAATTACAAGCACTGCGTCACACAGCCCGCTGATAATACGGTTCCTTGGTGGAAAAAGCACAGCCCTCGGCTCAATTCCCGGCGGATATTCGGAACAGACGCCTCCTTGTACAAGCAGTTGCTCGTATAGCGTTCTGTGTTCGGACGGATAACAGATATCCACACCGCATCCGAGTACTCCCAGAGAATAGCCGCCCGCCATAAGCGCCGCCGTCTGCCCAATCCCGTCAATCCCCCTCGCCATACCGCTGATCACCTGTATACCCGCTTCCGCCAGCATCTTACCAAACTCCCTAGCCATACGATGACCATATTCCGAGCACTCTCTCGCCCCTATCACGGCAACCGACTTGCATTGGTCATCCGGCAGTTTGCCTGCATAATAGATGAGGCTCGGGGCGTCAGGTATCGTCGCAAGCTTCTTAGGAAATCCTTCCTCTTCTACCGCAGTAAACTCTATTCCCCGCTCCGTCATCCGCTCATATTCGCCGATCACGTCATAACTGATTGCAGATGCCGTAATCTTCTGCACTTTCTTCTGATATCTGCCGCTCAGTTTCTCCTCCAGCATTCCGTTTCTCGCCATCTCGTAGATTTCTTCTGCCGTTGCAAGTTGTCTCAATTCTCTGAACAATCTTCTGTTTCCCATGCCCATCGCCTGATACAGCCAATGTATATATGCTCTCTCTGAATCCTGTATCATCACTGAAACACCTCCATCTGTCTGTAACTGATTGCCTCCGCCAAATGATTCTCTTCAATTTCGCTGCATCCTTCCAAGTCAGCGATTGTCCGCGCCACTTTCAATATCCGGTGATATCCTCTTGCGGAGAGTTTCATCGCGGTAAACATCTGCTCCATAAAGCGTTTCTCCTTGTCGCCCAGGCTACAGAAGCGTTCCATATCGGCCGCCTTCATATCGGAATTAAACTTAAGACCTATACCGTCAAATCTCTTAGTCTGTCTGTCCCTTGCAGCCAGAACCCTTTCCCTGATCATGGCACTGCTTTCAACTCGTATTCTTTTCTCATGCCGTATGCCGTTCTCACCTGCTGAATATCCTGCAATATCCTCAAATTCCACTGGCTGCGCCTCGACACAGATATCTATTCTGTCCAGAACCGGTCCTGACACGCGCCGCAGATAGCGTCTTATCTCGTAAGGCGTGCACCTGCATCTTGACATATCCGGATAATAGCCGCAGGGACAAGGATTCATAGCGCCTACCAACATCAGATCGGCGGGATAAATATATGTACCGGCACTCCTTGCAATCTGCACCTGTTTATCCTCCAGCGGTTGTCTTAAGAGATCTAAAGTCTCTCGTTTAAATTCCGGCAGTTCATCTAAGAAGAGCACGCCGCGATGTGCAAGGCTCACAATCCCCGGCGACGGAATGCGTCCTCCGCCCACGAGTGCGCGGCTGGTAATCGTATGATGCGGATTTAAGAAGGGCCGCTCTTTCTTCAGACTGCCCGCCGACTGTAATAGTCCTGATATGCTGTAGATAGAAGACACTTCCAGACTTTCTTCCAAAGATAATGGCGGTAAGATTGTAGGAATCCTCCGCGCCAGCATTGTTTTGCCCGCCCCCGGCGCACCGATGATCAACAAATGATGAAACCCTGCCGCCGCAACTTGTGCCGCTCTTTTCAACCTTTCCTGTCCGCTGATATCCGCGAAATCTTCTCCTCCGGCAGTGGAATTTCCCCACTCCTTCGCTTCCTTCTGTTTCGTTCTCACACACCTTATTTCCCCTGTCAGAATACCTATTGTTTCTTTCATATCCGCCACGCCGATACTCTCCACTTCCCCGACAAGTTCTCCTTCCCACAGATTCGCCCGCGGCAGAATACAGCGTTTCATCCCCTTACTCGCCGCTTCGCGCACAATGGGCAGCACTCCTTTCACCGGTTTCACTTCTCCCGACAACCCGAGTTCGCCGATTAACAGCGTATCTTTCACTGCCTCCTGCGGCAGCTTGGACAACGCGCTCATGATACCGACCGCCACCGGCAGGTCAAACGCCGTCCCGCTTTTCGGGATATCCGCGGGCGACAGATTCACATTAATGCAGACGGGCGGAAGCGCGACGCCCACGTTTTTGAGCGCAACCTTAACCCGTTCTCTCGCTTCCCTCACCTCCGAACCGGGAAGTCCGACAATCTGAAAGCAGGGCAGACCTTGGGAAATATCCACCTCCACCTGAATCAGACAACTGCGAATTCCGTAAATTGCTCCTGATGTAATTGTACTAAACAAATTTTCCCCTTCCTTTCATTGCATATTGTGCTGATAAATTATTCTTCCTACACACTATTATTCATGTATGCCTGTTCTCTGAAATCTGGTGGCGATACGCCGGAATCTATAGAATATTCTCAGAATGACAGATATCATTTCATCCATCATAAAAGGACTTGGCATTCTTGTCAAGTCCTTCACTGCTATGATTTCTGTCTTTATTATTATTTCTGTCTGACCGTCTTATCCGCAAATCATCTCTACATAACCTTGTTCTGCATTCCGTCGGGATCCTGTGCAAACTGGATTGCCATCTCTCTGTCAATCTTGCCCTCATAAAAAAGCTGTGTGATCGCATCGTCCATCGTAATCATACCCATCTTACGGTTCGTCTGCATAACAGTCGCAAGCTGATGGGATTTTCCTTCACGGATCAGATTTCTGACCGCATGATTGGCATGCATAACCTCAAATGCCGCCACCCGTCCGTGACCGTCCACCGTAGGAATCAGCTGCTGGGATATAACAGCCTCCAGAACGTTTGCAAACTGTACCCTGATCTGTTGCTGCTGATGCGGCGGAAATACGTCAATGACACGGTCTACCGTGCTCGCCGCACCAATCGTATGTAACGTTGACAGAACCAAGTGTCCCGTCTCCGCCGCCGTAATGGCAACGCTGATCGTCTCGAAATCACGCATCTCTCCTACAAGAATCACATCAGGATCTTCACGAAGCGCCGCCCTGAGCGCATTCGCATAGTTCTGTGAATCCAGTCCGATCTCTCTCTGATTGACCATAGCCATCTTATGCTGGTGCAGATACTCGATTGGGTCCTCCAGCGTAATAACATGCGCATCTCTGTTATTGTTAATCTTATCAATAATCGCCGCCAGCGTAGTAGATTTACCGCTTCCGGTAGGTCCTGTCACCAGAATAAGTCCTCTCTTACGCTCATACAGATTAATAACCGACTCCGGCACTCCCAAAACCTCCGGTGAAGGCACCTGCGTTCCCACAAGTCTGAGCGCCATCGCTGCCGAGCCTCTCTGCTTATACACGTTAACACGGTATCGTCCAAGTTCCGGTATGGAAAATGACATATCATACTCTCCGCGTTCCTCGAAACGTTCCCTTTGCACGTCGTTCAGCATGGAGTATGCAATCGCCAATGTATCCGCAGGCATCATACGCGGATATTCCATGGTAATCAGATTACCGTTTACACGCATTTTAGGCGGTATTCCTACCGTAATATGTACATCAGATGCTTTCGCATCACACGCCACTCTCATAATTTCTTCTATCGTCGGCATCTTCTTTTCCCCTTCTCATCAAGTATTACTATAGTATAAACGGATTTCCCGGCATACTCTGCATACCGGCCATATCCAAGCTGTCTATCACTCCTCCCGCACCGCAACATACTCCGGTTCTTCCACTTTAAATCCCTGTCTTTTCAGCAGCTCAATATCCATAACATACCGATTATCCATTGTTTTCATGATGTCCTTAATCTCTAAGTCGCCGAACATCTCTCGGTCACTCAAATCCACGATACTGTTATCGCCGAACATCAGTATCATCGGTTCCAGCACGTTCTGTTCATTGGCATTGAGTACAAGCGCTTTCTCACCCGTATTCAGTTCCACGCTGACGCCGGGCGCCAGAATGTTGATGGAACGTATCAGGGCCCTCACAACATCACTGTCGTAAACCTGCGGATTCTCCAAAAGATGTTTGATTGCCGCCACCTCAGAATCCGGCGCTTTCTCCACCTGCATTGCCGTCATCGTATCAAAAGTCTCCGCCACCGCAAGTACTTTGGCGCCTTTTACCGTCTTCATGGAAGAAATATCCTCGCCGCTTTCAAGGCTCTCAAGCGCTCTCTGTGCCTGTGCGCAGATACGTTTGACATTCGGACTGGATGAAAATACGATGTCAATCAGATTATGTCCCTGTATCTGTGCCATGCGGACGGCTTCCTGCTCTTCCTGCGTCAGGATGTCTCTGCCTTTAATATTCTTAGGCACCGTCAGCTTGCCGACGTCATGGACGATCGCCGCCTGCACGGTATCCGCCTGTTCATCCAGTCTCATATTCATCTTATGCGTTATCATCGCGCACAAAATCGCCACATTTAGGGAATGTTTATACAAATAGTCTTCCTTACTACGCAGATTCTGCACAAAATTAATCTTCTTATCTAAGTGACCGTAGCTTTTCACAATATTTGCAGCAATCGTAGGCATTTTATAGAGCCTCTTCGTCTGCAGAATTTTACCCAGTTCCTCCTGTATAGAGAACACGTACATCGTCTGAAACCGCTCAAAATCAATATCTGCCTGCGTCATCGGCGGAACAGGTTCTGCCGGTTCCAGAATAAATATACCTATTAGGCCGAAATTTTTGATACTTACAATTCCCTGTATGGTCAGTTTGGAGTTGCGCTCATACAAAAGTACACCGTCCTTGTTGTAAATAGGACGCGCAAGCCGCATTCCCTTCTTCAGTTCATCGGTCTTTACAAAAAGCATCCCCCTTTTTCCTCCTTTGCCACTAACCGCTCATAACGCCTCGAAAGCCTCTCTGAGCTTCTCTAACGCTCTTTTCTCTATTCTGGAAACATAACTTCTGGAAATCCCCAGTTTACGCCCGATTTCCCTCTGCGTCACTTCATATTCACTTGTCAATCCATAACGCAGAGTAATGATTTCCCGTTCCCTGTCATTCAATTTGTCATGAATCAGACCGGACAGCCTGCTCAGCTTATCCTCAGCCTCCATTCTGTCTATCACGTCAATCTGATCTTGTTCAATAATATCCAGCAGGTTAATCTCATTGCCTTCTCTGTCCGTACCGATCGGTTCGTAAAGAGACACCTCTCTGGATGTTTTCTTCTTCGCACGTAAAAACATCAGCAGTTCATTGTCGATACACCGGGAAGCATACGTACTCAGTTTCCCTTTGCCGGCGTCAAAGGAATCTATCGCTTTGATCAGACCTATCGTTCCGATAGAAATCATGTCTTCCATCTCTTCGTCCACGTTCTGATACTTCTTAGCGATATGAGCAACAAGACGCAGATTATGTTCTATCAGCATTTCTTTCGCGTCCGCCCGCTCTGCGCCCTCACCCGTCTGCAACAGCTTTAAGTATGCGGCCTCTTCCTTCGCAGTTAATGGTTGCTTAAATGTTTTCAAAAGAAGCCCCCAAAGTCCATTTACTCTATTCTATGACCCGGCGGCATCTTAAGTGCCTTTCCACCTGAAAAAGAGTTGACTTCACGGATTCCATATGAATATTATACAAAGACAACTTTTAAAATACAACACAAATTATATCAAATAACCGAAAAATAAGAAAAATTTGTAATATATTCGATTACTTTCAGTCAAATAAGAATTGTGACAGAACATAATTGCTCACATCAATCCCTAAGTCCGTCAGACTGACACGGTTATCCTCTCTTACAAGAAGCCCCTGTCTGCACAGGCGCTCCAGCGGTCCGCCGTATATCTCCTCAATCTGCTGTCCGAACGTACGTCGGAAATCGCGGCAGTCCACACCTTGTATCATGCGCAGCCCGAGAAACATATACTCTTCCATCTGCTCTTTCTCCGTAAGCGTCTGTTTTTCCAGCACATTCTGTCGGTCCCCTTGCGGCACCGCCACCTTTTCGACATATGCTTCATATTCCGCCATGTCCTCCGGGTTCTTCCATCTGACATTCCGCACCATACTCGACGCCCCAAGCCCGAACCCGGCATAATCCCCTCTCTGCCAGTAAACTTTATTATGCCGGCACTCGTACCCCTCCCTCGCATAGTTGGAAATCTCGTATCTGTGATAACCGTGGGAAGCAAGATACTGTTTCGTGAGACAGTACATCTCCCGGTCTTCTTCCTCCGTCGGAAAAAGATACTCGGACTGCCTCTCATACAACGGGGTTCCTTCCTCCAATATAAGACTGTACGCTGAAATATGCTCGGGAACAAGCGATGTCACAGTATGAAGCGTGCGCTCGTAAGATGAAATACTCTGTCCCGGAAGCGCCGCCATAATGTCAATATTGATATTCTCAAAGCCAGCGGCTCTCGCCAGTTCGTAAGTTGTCAGAAATGTCTTATAATCATGAATCCTGCCTATACGCGCTAATTCTTTATCATCCGCAGTTTGCAGTCCGATGCTGAGACGATTCATACCGGCTGTTATGTATTGTCTCAGCTTACCGGCGTCCGCCGTTCCGGGATTCATCTCCATTGTGATTTCCGCATCCGGTGCAAGCCGGTAATGTATTCTTACCGTGTCAAGGATACGGATCAGTTCTTCTGCCGGAAGTATGGACGGCGTACCGCCGCCGAAAAAGACAGATATCACCTGATATTCTTGATAATCCGGCGTCGCGGATATTATCTCCCGGCACAGCAAGTTTACATAACTTTCCATCTTTTGTATCTGCACTGCATCCCCAAAAACTTCTGTCCGATTCGCGCACTCCTGCCTTTGTCCGCACATCTGTCCGGCTTGTTTGATTCCCACCGGAAAAGACAGAAAATCGCAGTAGAGACATTTCCTGACACAAAAAGGGATATGAATATAAATGCTTAGTTCTTTCATCTATCTGTCATCCAGCTTGAGCACGCTCATAAACGCGCTCTGCGGAATCTCCACATTACCTACCTGACGCATACGCTTCTTGCCTTCCTTCTGCTTCTCAAGAAGCTTCTTCTTACGGGTAATGTCACCGCCGTAACACTTGGCAAGTACGTCCTTACGCATTGCCTTCACCGTCTCTCTGGCAATAATCTTGCCGCCCACAGCCGCCTGAATCGGAATTTCGAACAGGTGTCTCGGTATCTCATCTTTCAGCTTCTCGCACATTTTTCTGCCTCGCTCATAGGCGCTGTCCGCATGAACGATAAAGGAAAGTGCGTCCACTTCGTCATGGTTGATAAGAATATCCAATTTCACCAGTTTGGACTCTTCATATCCTTTCAATTCATAATCAAAGGACGCATACCCTCTTGAGCGGGACTTTAATGCGTCAAAGAAATCATAGATGATCTCATTTAAAGGCAATTCATATTTTAAAAGCGCTCTGGAAGCTTCGATATACTCCGTACTGAGATAGCGCCCGCGCCGCTCTTGGCACAACTGCATAATGGAGCCGATAAACTCTGTAGTCACCATGATTTCCGCACTGACCACCGGTTCCTCCATATAGGCAATCTGCGCAGGATCGGGAAGATTGGACGGATTCGTCAATTCGATCATCTCTCCGTCCGTCTTGTGAACCCTGTAAATAACGCCCGGGGCGGTAGTCACCAAGTCCAGATTGTATTCTCGTTCCAGTCTTTCCTGTATGATTTCCAGATGCAATAGTCCCAGAAATCCACATCGGAATCCGAATCCGAGCGCAATAGAAGTCTCCGGCTCATAATTCAGCGAAGCGTCGTTTAACTGTAATTTCTCCAATGCGTCTCTCAAATCCGGATATTTAGCGCCGTCTGCGGGGTACATACCGCAGTATACCATGGAATTAACCTTTTTATATCCCGGAAGCGGCTCGGCACAAGGGTTATTTACATCTGTCACCGTATCGCCCACCGCAGTGTCTTTTACGTTTTTGATAGAAGCGGTCAGATAGCCTACCATACCGGCTGACAGCTCATCGCACGGAATAAACTGTCCTGCGCCGAAATATCCCACCTCTACTACTTCCGCAGTGGCTCCGGTCGCCATCATTCTGACAGTCGTCCCTTTCGAGACCCTGCCTTCCATAATACGGCAGAACACGATCACACCCTTATAAGAATCGTATACCGAATCAAAAATAAGCGCCTGCAAAGGGTTGTCCGCGCTGCCTTCAGGCGCCGGGATTTTCTCCACGATCGCCTCTAAGACGTCCTCGATACCGATACCGTTCTTGGCCGAAATAAGCGGCGCGTCCTGCGCCTCAATACCGATGACGTCCTCTATCTCATTCTTCACCCGTTCCGGCTCTGCACTCGGAAGATCGATCTTATTGATCACCGGGAAAACATCCAGATCGTGATCCAGCGCCAGATACACGTTGGCAAGCGTCTGCGCCTCGATACCCTGCGCGGCGTCCACCACGAGAATCGCCCCGTCACATGCTGCCAGCGAACGGCTCACTTCATAATTGAAGTCTACATGTCCGGGAGTATCAATCAAGTTGAAAATATACTCGTTCCCGTCCTTCGCATTATAGACGATACGCACTGTCTGCGCTTTGATCGTGATTCCACGTTCACGCTCAAGCTCCATATTGTCGAGCACCTGCGCCTGCATCTCCCTGCTGGTCAAAAGCCCCGTCTTCTCTATGATCCTATCCGCCAATGTCGATTTACCGTGATCGATATGGGCTACGATACAAAAATTTCTGATTTTACTCTGATCTATGGCTGCCATAACTTCCTCCTTGTCATACGAAGATAAGTATAGCAAATCAGGAAAAATATGTCTACTGTTACCGTTTGGGCTCCTGCCCTGAGAGAACCAGATGAAGTACATGCGCAAGCGGGTCACAGGCATTCATCGCCTCCTCCACCGTATTATTCTGAGCGCCCAGTTCTATCAACAGTGTTTTCGGACACAAATGCATATTGTAGCGGTAGGCTTTCAGATAAACCCTTCTTGCCAGTCCGGGATAATATTCATTACAGGCCGCCTGCATCTGAAAAGAAAACGCCAGATTATCTCCCAGATTCGGGTTCTCCAGATACTCAATCTGTCCTTTGGACGTGCGGCTGAGCCCGTTAAAAAACATAAACTGTGCTGTCGGTCTCCCCTGCAGATTCATGACCAGCCTTTTTTCCTCCGGCATGGCGTCTCTGTGCAAATCAATCACCACTTCAATGCTGGGATTCTCTGCCAGAAGTTGTTCTAATGCCGGCAGAGAATTGTTATATGCGTAATCTCTTGATTCTTTATCATAGCTCTCAGTATGATGCATCACATTATATCCATACTTCTCCCGCAGTATCGACGACAAATATTCTCCTACACCAACGATGCTTGTAGACTCGTCTCCGGCAAGAGAATCGGCAAAAGCTTCCTGTGAGTGCGTGTGATAAATCAAAATCTGGGGATCATCCGCACTGCCCTGCATGCGCATATCTTTGGAAAGCAGACTGTCCACCTGCAGAAGTCCGTCTCCTGCCTTTGTCGTGCTGTCCACCGCATAGAACGCCTTTACTAACGACTCATAATCCCTCAGTTCGTCCCATTTGTAGCTATAATTTTTGTCCTGCACAGGCACAAATTCCACTTGTACCGCCTCCTCAGGTTTTTCTTCTTTCACATCCTGTCCCGCCGCCTGATTCTCCAGATACATTCCGTTCTCGGCGAGCATCGCGTCTGCAAGGCTCTGTTCCAAGTGCATGGCGTCCTCATCATAGTCCAGATCTTCTTCGTCGATAGATTTATGGTCCTCGTCGCTGCCTTCCATCATAAGCAGACGAGCATAATCGCTCTCCGCCGCTTCCTCTTCTCCTTCCCCGGCTGTCAAGCTGTAAAGAAACACCGGATACTCCGCAAGTAACCACCGTTCATATATATCACTTGTTATTTCATCTTCCGCACCCTGATGAATCATGCGGACAGCCGGAAGATAGGTAACCATAGTCATATCCTGTACCCAGCTTAAGAGCACACTTTCCCCTCTCTCCTCTTCCTTGCCGGTCCCCATCATCTCCAACAGGATAAAGGCAACAGATATTATAACAAGTGCTATTATACTTATTTTCAACAATTTCTTTTTCATGTCCATACTAATTATATATATGCGGTACGGACATGACTTCATACCTTGGCAATATCCGATTTAAGTTTCTTCCGGACAAGTGAGCGCTTTATTGATTCCGTCACACAAAATATGACTGATCTGCTGTATCTGCTGATCGACGTCCTTTGTCGTGACATACATATTATTCAGTTCTTTGAGCGTGACCGGCCGCTCGCCCATGGCATCTCCCACAATGGTAGCCGCATCGACTACCGTCGGAACTCCCAGCGCCAACACCGGAACATTCAGACTTTCCTGCGTAATGGCATTACGGTGATTGCCTACCCCCGATCCGGGATGGATTCCTGTATTGGTAATCTGTATGGTACGGTTCAGCCTTTTGGTGGAACGTGCCGCCAGAGCGTCAATCACGATTACCAGATCCGGCTTCGTTTCACTTATTACGCCCTTGATAATTTCTGCAGATTCCATTCCCGTCTTAGCCATGACCCCGGGAACCAGACTGCTGACCTGATGCATTTTGGAGCGGTTATACGCGACCTTGCCGTATTCACGCACGATATGTCTGTTGATAAACAGATTATCCACCACATTGGGACCAAGTGAATCCGCAGTCACTTCACGATTGCCCAGCCCTACTACCATAATGGACTGTTCTTTGTCCGGTTCCGGCAGAATCGCCCGAATCTCTCTTGCCAGAATCTCTGATATTTCCTGATGGTAATCTTCCTCCGGTTCCGTCATCGCAGGGGCTTCCAGCGTAATATATATTCCCATCGGTTTCCCCAGCATCTTGGCCCCGTTCTTTGTCTCCACGACCACTTTGGTGATATGCACATCACATTCCTCGTCATAGTCTTCCTCCACTACGACGCCGCGCAGCCCCTCCGCTTTATCCTCGATACTTTCTCTGGCTTCCAGCGCCAAGTCCGTCCTAACTGCCTGCCAGCTATCCATGCCATATTCCTCATTTCCCGCATTTTATCTTACTATATGCGTATATTTATAGGTTAGTTACTTTTTTATCTTTTCGCTGCATGCAACTTCCTTTTCTATTTTTTGCAAAAATAAACAAAATATGTATTGACATCATGATTCTCATAAACTACAATAATATGCGTGTGTTTCCATTAAAACGTCCGTGTCCGGCTTTAATGAGACACGTCCAAATAAAGACAAAATAAAACGAATCGGAGGTGTGATCATGGCTAATATTAAATCTGCAAAGAAAAGAATCTTAGTGAACAAGACAAAGGCTGACAGAAACAAATCAATCAAGTCCAGCGTCAAGACAGCAGTCAAGAAAGTATATGCTGCGATTGAAGCTAACGATAAGGAAGCTGCTAAGACAGCACTTACTGCTGCTACATCCGCGCTTGACAAAGCTACTAAGAAGGGAGTATACCACAAGAATACTTCTGCAAGAAAAGTATCTCGTCTCTCCCTTGCCGTAAACAAAATGGCATAACACTTGATATGATTAAACATGCGCTGCAAAGCGCACATTAAAAAACACTTCCTACCGTCATGGGAAGTGTTTTTTTATAATATAAGAAATTGCGACAGTGTAAAGATTGAAAATTAAAATTTTCAATCGCGAGATTTGTGTCTGCGCGCTGCTTGCCACAAACTCGTTTATGCGCAAAAAGCAGCGCAGAAATGGAGTTAAACATGAATCATCGCCGCCGGGCGATGATTTGTTATCTGCTGTGACCGCCGCCTCCATGGCTGCCGCCACCGCCTCCGCCGCCGCCGCTGTGACCGCCGCCTCCGCCGCCACCGCTGCTCGACTCAATCTTACGCGTTACCACTGATTTACGCAGGAACCTGTCTTCTCTGACCCGAAACCGCGGTTCTAAGCCATTCACATATGTAACTGCCGTCGTAGTTTTGGCACCTCTTCTGGCCCTCCTGTTGAATAGCATAAAAATAGCAGCCGCTATGCTTCCTATCACCCACGGAACAATTCCCGATACATACACATTAAACACCTGCATACCTGTCATATCATGATAGAAGTCATTGACATATGTTTTGTATGCCTTATAGGGATTATGCTCCACATAGCGGTACACATTGTCCAGAATATGGTCAATCTCGACATAACCATATGCATCCTTCACTTTACCTGTCGTACACAACCATGTATAGATTCTTCCGTCATCTTCCCGATACCAGTTGTCAATCAGCAGTACGCCGTCACCGTTCGGTTTGTCATAACCGAAATTATGGTCCTCATAGAACTCTTCCGCATAGACTCTCACAAATTCATCATAATCGACATACGGCTCAATCTCTCTGGCATATTCTTTCAGAGACTCGTTCAAAGTAATCAATACGATATCGCAGCCCGTCTGCTTCTCCCTCTTAGCAATCAGCTTACGCAGCTTGTCTTCTTCCTTGTCCGTCAGAACGTCTCCATAGTCGAATACGCGTTCATCAGTAGTGCATTCCTTATTCGTTCTCTGATAATCTGCCATCTTAGAGATAATCCAATGCCCACCTGCCAACAGACCATAAATGCATATCACGGCACCTAACGCTATGTAAAGCCATTTTAAATAATGAAAATATTCTCTCAATCTCTTATTCCCCTCTTATAAGATTTCCAATGCCTTGATTGCCATAGAACAGATTGCTGTCACAATTGCAAATACCGATGCGCTGTATCCAATCACTTTTCCCATGGAAATGGGTGTTGTACCGATTACCTTGCCCGTCTGCCCGTTCACATGGAATTGATAGGTTTTGCCCTTGTAACGATACAGATACTGCCAGACTGGCATCAGCGCATAATTCACTTTATTCCGCTGTAAATTCAAATCCTTACGCCAAGGCTTAACCGTATTGTACCCCTGTACGGACTGCCGCATCAATTCCTCGGAAAAGTTACGCGCCTTTGCCTGCGCTCTTCCCTCTAACTCGGGCGCACCCTGATTATAGACTTCTCCGTAAAAACCCGACATATATTTCGCATCAAAATCTTTCAGCAGATCATAACCGTATGGCTCCATCAAATCCATAATGCTGTCGTCCATTGCATAGGAAGCGTCTACGGGTATCTTATCAAAGTCCACATCCATCTTACGGATTACCTCATAATAAGAAGTCTCAACATATTCCGTGTTCCCGCTGGTCCATCTTCTGACTTTGGTCCCTTCACCGGCAAAATCATAAAACGCATTATAGTCATAAAGCCAAAACGGTACATAGATACCCACCATTTTCTCCAAGCTCTTGGCGGACATAAAGTCCGAAGGCGTAAACATACGATGCATAAACTCAGCCTCCATCGCCCCCACCGCCAAATCCTTGTTCACTTTAAACGGAAGAATCATATGCGGTTCGTAGACTCCTTCTACCCGCTCGTTAAATATGAGATAACACCCGCAATGTTCACACCGGCTCGCCGAAGTGTAGTCCTGTACCTGAATCGGCGCCCCACAGTTCGCGCACTGCGTAAGCGAACCGCCCTGCAGCAGATCCTCGCTGTCTTCTCCCTCGCAATGCGGGCAATACATTTTTCTCCTGCCCGGCTCATACACTACATTACCGCCGCAATTCCTGCATTTAAATAACATATCCTTCTCCCCTCACGGTCCTCATAATGCCACCGACAATTCTTTTCATATTTTATCAGAAATATCATCAAAATGACAGTCATAAGTATAATAAATGCAAATATAATTTTCACTATTATCTTTATAATCTTTATATAACCTTCGATATAACTTTCAATATAACTTTCATGAGGAATAAAAACTTTCTTTTCGGCGCATTCTCTGTTATACTAATGTATTAATATATCACACATAATTTTCAATGAAATGTAAATGAGGTATCCTGTGAAAAAAATTGCTATTATAACCGGCGCAAGCACCGGGCTTGGCAGAGAATTTGTTAAACTCATCAACGACAGAAACGAGATAGATGAAATCTGGGCTATCGCCAGACATCAGGATAAGCTGGATCGTCTGCGCAGACAAATGGGGGCGAAGATCAGACCGATTTCCATGGATGTGTCGAACAGAAAGCGTATCGAAGAATTCGGTTTCATGTTATCCGAGAGCGGTGCAGAGGTTCATTATCTTATAAATAACGCTGGCTATGCTAAGTTTTGCTCATATGGAGATCTGGGCGTCGAGGAATCACTCAACATGATTGATTTAAATATCGGCGGCGTCGTGGCAATGGGACTTGTTTGTATTCCCTATATGCCAAGCGGAAGCCATATCATCAACATAGCTTCACAGGCCGCTTTCCAGCCTCTTCCATACCAGAATCTGTACAGTTCTACGAAAGCGTTCGTGCGCAATTACACGAGGGCGCTGAATGTGGAACTTAAGGACCGCGGCATCACTGCTACCGCCGTCTGCCCGGGCTGGCTCAAGACACACCTGTATGAAAGAGCAAATATCGGCGCTGACAAAGCAACGAGACGCTTCTGCGGCATGAAGACCCCTGATAAGGTAGCAAAAAAAGCAATGGCAGACGCCGACTGCGGCAAAGATATCTCTATCTACAGCCTCTATGTCAACTTCTGCCATATAGGAGCTAAACTGCTGCCACAGAAACTCATGATGAAATTCTGGCTTATGCAGCAGCATATCGACCCATATTCACGAACAAGAAAATAACATAAGTTATTCCCGTCCGTCCCAACAATATGTACACAACTTGCATTTATCAATGCCTACGGATGCAATCATATCGTCCAGACGATGATAGCGGAGAGAAGTGAAATTCAGCTTCTCTCTTATTTTTTCCAGCATATCACTGTATTGTATGCTGTCCGGGTCAGCATAAACGGACAGATTCGGATATTTGTTTTCCCCTTCCATCTCTTTGATCACCCGGCGCGCAATCAACTCCATCTCTGAAGTCGAACGTGAGAAATTTAAGTATTTACAGCCAAACAGAATCGGCGGACAAGCCGGACGGATATGTACTTCTCCTGCCCCGCTCTGGTAGAGAAATTCCGTCGTCTCTCGAAGCTGTGTGCCGCGCACGATAGAATCGTCAATCAGAAGCAGGCTCCTATCTTTGATCAAATCATGCACCGGTATCAGCTTCATCTTCGCAATCAGATTACGCTGGCTCTGAATCGTCGGCATAAAAGAACGCGGCCATGTCGGTGTATATTTAATAAAAGGCCTTGAAAAAGGAATTCCTGATTCGTTGGCATAACCAATCGCATGAGCCGTTCCGGAGTCCGGCACACCCGCAACAATATCGGGATGGGCATCGTCCCTCTTCGCTAACATGGCGCCGCAGTTATAACGCATTTCCTCCACACTGATTCCTTCGTAGGACGAAGTGGGATATCCATAATATATCCATAGGAATGTACAGATTTTCATATCTTTGCCCGGCGCCATAAGCGACTTCACTCCCTCGGGCGTCACAATCGCAATCTCACCGGGACCAAGTTCCCGCTCCGGCGCATATCCAAGGTTCAGATATGCAAAACTCTCAAACGATACACAGAAGGCGTCTTCTTTTTTGCCGACAGTTACCGGTGTACGTCCGTATCTGTCTCTCGCCGCATAAATCCCTTTAGACGTCATAAGAAGCATCGTCATAGAACCGTCAATCAATTCCTGCGCATAACGGATGCCTTCAATCAGGTTGTCCCGCTGATTGATCACTGCCGCAACCAACTCCGTCGCATTGATATCGCCGCCGCTCATTTCCAGAAAATGACCATGTCCGCTGCGAAATAATTCCTCTACAATCTCGTCTTTATTATTAATCCTGCCAATGGTTGTAATCGCATACGTTCCGTGATGCGAACGCACGATTAACGGCTGAGGTTCATAATCTGAAATACAGCCGATACCAAAACTACCATGCATGGTATTGGCGTCTTTGTCAAATTTGGTACGAAAAGGAGCATTTTCAATATTGTGAATGGCTCTGTCAAACCCTTCTTTCTGACTGTAAACCGCCATACCTGCGCGTCTGGTTCCCAAGTGTGAATGATAATCCGTCCCGAAAAATAAGTCAAAAACACAATCTCCCTTCGACGCTACTCCAAAAAAGCCACCCATAATATTCTCCTCCCATGTTCCCTGTTATAATTCATGCTGTCCGTTCATTATTATGATAAATCTCGCAGCCGCATCTTCCGCTCTCTTTGACCCGGTATAACATCCTGTTTGCCTTCTTCCCAAGACTGCGGCAGTCGTCTCCCACTTCATAGAACGCCGCGCCCACACTGACGGATACGGGCGGCAGTTCCTGGTCCGGATGCAAAAGCCTGTCGTTGACTCTTCCCACCTGTCTGCGCACGTATTCCGCCTTCTCATAAGAAAACTCCGGAATCCATAGCATAAAAGTGTCCCCGCCTGTTCTGCTGACACATGCACATGTTGCAAAATGCGCATACAAAACACTGACCATATTGCGCATTACAGCGTCTCCTGTATCATGTCCGTAGATGTCGTTGACCTCTTTGAAGTGGTCCAAATCGCTAACTAGTATACAGCCTCTTCCATGCCCTTCACAAATCATGTCGTTGACCATTTTGTCGAAATTATTCCGATCTGCCATGCTGTCAAACACACTGTGCAATACCGGAATATCTTTCTGCTCCGGCCGGATAACTGCATCCGTGTCAACCGGCGGCACGGCTTTTCTTTTACCTATCATATTGTGAAATATTTGTACGATCTGTTTTCTCATGTTACCTTTCAATCCGACTGCATGCACCGGAGCGCATGACATATATAAATAGACTCCAGATTCAAACAGCCTCGCTCCGGTGCAGATTCCATACTAACACATACCGCGATAATCTGCAATGTTATCTCACCGGAATAATCTGTATTACATTCACCGAATGCGGCGCAAGTTCCACCTGCATCCCTCTGCTGTATCTTTCCGGCTTCTTCGCCTCTATTCCGACCTCGTTTCTGTCAATGTCATTATATGAATCGGCACTCTTGCCGGTTATGCTGTGCATAATTATCTCGGCGTCATCCGCTTCATAATCCAAAATAATGCTCTGACTTTCAAAAGCATGTTTATTGACTGCCGCCAGCGACATACCCTCTCTGTCAGACCACTTCGTCGCTAGCAGATCCAGAACATCCACGGAAATTTCATCCCCCGACTTGCTTCGTACGTCCATCGACGGTATCTTGTCCTGTGCCCACAGGTCAATTACCGTATCGCCAAGATAATTCACATATAAGTCAAATACATGATAAGTGGACCTTAATACGATTCCTTTGTCATAACTGTAAATACAGCCTCTTGTATTCAGAATAGGCGCAAAATTCGCCATGCCGACGATATCGCAGTTTCTGTTCATGGCATTAAGAAAGCACGCCGCAAATACGGCATCCGCCATAGTATATGTACTGTTATCGTCATTCTTATCTCTGGGCATCACATAATCCGCCACGGCCACTCCCTGCCTGATGGTATGAACATTCGGATGATGCCAGCTTCTCAAATTCCATTCATCAAATGCAATCTTAATCTTATCTTCCAGCTTCATTGCCGTCAGGATGCCGCGAACGTCATCTACAGAGCGTGCAATATCCTTCGTAAACGCCATGCACTCCTCATATGCCGCCGGCGCATTGACCTCAGCCATCATATCCCAGTACTGATGGATCGATATCCAGTCCAGATACCGTCCGCAATTCTTGAGCAGATTGATATTCCAATCAATATCAGAAAGCGCCGCCGCTGAAAGCTGTGCCTCGGCATCCACATGCATCATCATTTTAGCGGATTCACGCACCAGCCTTCCCCATTCATCCGCACTCTTCGCACCAATCTCCCAGTACCCGTAGTTCTCATTGCCGATACTCCAGTATTTCACTTTATGAGGCTTCTCATAACCATTAGCAATACGCTGCTTTGCATATTGACCTTCATGGTCAAGATTGCAGTATTCAACCCAGTCACTCATCTCTTCCGGCGTACCTGTCCCCGCATTGGTACAGATATACGGTTCACACCCGATTTTCCTGCAAAGTTTGATATACTCGTCCGTTCCAAATGTATTTGGGTCTTCCACCCTCCACGCCTTGTCAAACATTGGCTTTCTTGTAGCGCCCACTGCGTCCTTCCAGTGATAGGAAGACACAAAACATCCGCCCGGCCAGCGGAGTATGGGCACCCTGATCTTCTTCATCGCATCGATGATATCCGTTCTAAATCCATCCTCATCAGACAACGGATTGCCCGGGTCAAAGATTCCGTCGTAAATCTGCCTATGAAAATGCTCTATAAAATGCCCGTAGAGCATGATATCTCTCTTACCTTTTACTCTTCTATCATTTATGCTGACTACTGTAGCCATTTTGTTCCTCCCTAACCGCAGTCCGGATCCTCTGCATCAAATAAATGTCCGCTGGCAAAAGGACTCCCCACGTCACAGCGTCCGTGATGGTAAGCTTTCTTCACTTCTCCATCCGCTATATTTTCAGACGTTTCCACCTTAATACGGCTTACGCCGCCTTTCGCCATATTGTCCAGCATATTGATTACATCATCTATCTCACCCATGCATTTACTCCTTTATCTATTATAATATATTATAATTCCCACCCCTTCTTTTTACAATTCAGATTTTACACTTTTCTGTCTATATTCTTATAATCTGTTTTTTAATGTTTACATTTGTTTATGTATGGATGCTCATGTTTGGCTCTCATGTATGGATGCTCATGTTTGAATCTCATGTCTGGAATCTCATGTCCGGAAATAAATTTTCATTGCATCTTTCCAAAGAAAGTGTATAATAAATAATTTGGAAATCATCCGATCAGGATGATGCGCCGTAACGATATCAAATAATCAACTTGCAGGGAGGCGTTACATATGAACAAAGATCTGACTGTAGGGAAACCGGAAACCGTACTATGGAAATTCTGTCTGCCGCTGTTTGGAAGCATTATTTTCCAGCAGCTCTACAACATCGCCGACAGCTTGGTTGCCGGTAAATTTATCGGTGAAAATGCGCTGGCGGCTGTGGGAAACAGCTATGAAATCACGCTGATTTTTATTGCCTTCGCTTTCGGATGCAATATCGGATGTTCCGTCATCGTGTCAAGACTGTTCGGTTCCAAGAAATATAATGAAATGAAAACTTCGGTATACACCACGATGATATCCAGTGTGGTCTTGTGCGCGGCGCTAATGCTCTTCGGCTTTCTTTGCTGCGACACACTTCTTGAACTGATTCATACTCCAACAGAAATTCTTGCAGATTCCAGACTGTATCTGGACATCTATGTACTGGGGCTGCCCTTCCTTTTCTTCTATAACATTGCCACGGGAATCTTCTCGGCGCTCGGAGACTCTAAGACGCCTTTCATCTTTCTGGCAATCTCCTCAACCGCCAACATTCTGGTCGATATTCTGTTTGTGGCTTCTTTCAATATGGGCGTGGCAGGCGTGGCCCTTGCAACTTTTCTCTGTCAGGGAGTAAGCTGTTTGCTGGCAGTGATCGTGGTGTTAAAAAGACTGGCAGGCATCCGCACCGAAGGTACGATCGCGCTTTATTCCTTCGATATGTTTCAGAAGATTGCCGTCATCGCAGTTCCGAGCATCTTACAGCAGAGCTTTATCTCGATTGGCAATATTATCATCCAGAGCGTCATCAATGACTGCGGTGTGGAAGTCACTGCCGGATATGCCGCGGCAATTAAACTGAACAATCTCGTCATCACTTCTTTCACCACACTGGCAAACGGACTGTCAAACTATACCGCTCAGAATATGGGCGCCGGTATCCTGCCTCGGATTAAGGACGGTTTCAAAGCCGGCGTAAAGATGGTATGGCTGCTGTGCATTCCCATCGTGGCACTGTATCTGACTACGGCAAAGGCACTTGTCACCTTCTTTATCAACGAGCCTTCACAGCTTGCGCTCGCTTCCGGAACGCGGTTTCTCTATATTGCGGCGCCTTTCTACTTCATCATCTCCGTCAAGTTGATCGCCGACGGAATCCTGCGCGGCGCAGGGTTGATGAAACAATTCATGATTGCGACTTTTACGGATTTAATCCTAAGAGTAGTTCTTGCCACAATATTTGCCGGACAGGTAGGCTACATCGGCATCTGGTGCGCATGGCCAATCGGATGGACAATCGCTACGGCGGTATCCATTACCTTCTATCGGAAAGGTCCATGGAGAACGGATGAAGCATGACATTCCAATAACCCACAATCTATTTGTGGATATACAGCCTTGTCATGTCAGGTTCGCCATCCCCCTGAACCATACAGAAAAATTCCCAGCCGTATCTTTCATAAAAGCTGGTATGATCAGTAACCAAATAGACCGGTGTTATGCCTTTGGATTTCAAATCTTTCACCACCATATCAAGCAGGCGCCCTGCAATTTTCTTACATCGATAGTCTTTTTCTGTATATACCGCACAGACATTAGGCGCAAGGTCTTTTCTGTCATGGAAATCATTCTCAATGACTCCCAGACCGCCTATGATTCTATTCTCATCCAAACACAAATACCAGCCATACTCAGTCTCACAATTAAGATATGCTTCCATACACTCAAGATAAGCTTCCTTGGGCACGCCCCATTTACTATGAAACCAGTCGGCGGCCTCCTCCTTTAACTGCGGTCTTTCTCTCAAGGTGATATATATATATTTGTTCATGTTTATCTCCATTTCTGCGCTGCTTTTTGCGCATAAACGAGTTTGTGGCAAGCAGCGCGCAGACACAAATCTCGCAATTGAAAATTTTAATTTTCAATCTTATCCTCATTTCTGTTCTGCATTTACATATAATCGAGATAGGGCGCAGCTGCCCGAACGGTCTACATGGAGAAATCAACTCATAGGTTTCTTTGACTGGATTTCTCCCTTGGAAAGTTGTATAACGGTGTCAGCTTGATTATCGTTGTCCAAACCGAATTACATATCTTTTTGTTTCTTGTCTGTTTTTTGTTCCAACATTTTTATAGAGTTCAAATAATCTTCTTCTACATCACTGATAGTTCTTGCTTTATACTTTTTATATTCATCTGCTGCCTTTTCAACAGCTTGCTTGTGAGAAATACTGCCATTGCCCTGTAACAACTGTTCTCCACTCATTGTAAGTATACGATCCAGATGTTCTGCCCAATCTTTCATGGTCATTGCCTGTTCACGTTCTGCCTGACGTTCCGCAAAATCTAAATACCCTGACACCAGTTGACCCATTGCTCGAAGTTCTTTTTCATCCAAATAATTTTTTGCAACAACAGCTTCTTTCAATGTCGGCTGATTTCCAACAAATGTTGTAAGTCCCATAAACTCTTTTTCAGCATCTGTCCTTGTGTAAATAACCTCTGCCGCTGTTTGACCATGAATCGCATAATGAATTTTATTCTGCACTTTTTTAAAAAAGAGAATGGATATTTCCGCTTTGGGATCGTAATCAATGCTAGTAGCGTAAATCTCCAGAACTTGCCTGTAAAATACTTTTTCAGATGCGCGAATGTCTCTGATTCGTTCAAGTAATTCTTTAAAGTAACCGCCGCCACCCAGATTTTTAAGTCGTTCATCATCTAAAGCAAAACCTTTTCGCATATATTCTTTTAATATATTGAGCGCCCAAATTCTGAATTGTGTGCCACGCTTAGATTTTACACGATAACCCACAGAAATAATAACGTCCAAATTATAATAGTCAACTTGATATATTTTGCCATCTGCCGCAGTTGTTGCAAAATTTGCAACAACTGATTCTCTCACCAGCTCACCTTCAGAAAAGATGTTTTTTATATGCCTTGAAATGGTTGATTTATCTCTTTGGAATAATTCAGCCATCTGGTCAATGGATAACCATACGGTATCTTCATCAAAAGTCGTTTCAATTTTTGTCAAACCATCTTGTGTTGTATAAATAATGATATTAGATTTCTGATTCATATTATCCTGATTATTCACTTCGTTACCTCTTTTTGATAATTTTTCTTCTTTCAATCATTAATCACTTTTTAGATTTCATGAACCAAGGAACAATAAATATTTTCAGTAAAAATAATCATCTCAAATGTTCTTTATACCATTCAATTACAGCTTCCCTATCTGATTCAAAAAATTGCGTAGAAATATAAATATCCGCACCATTATAATCTAATTTTTTAGTTCTGTATCGCATAAGCGTGGAATTTCCCCTATTATCTGTTCTCTTATTCGCAACTGCCGGATAATCTGTTGCTTTGAATAATCTCTTCGTATACTCCTTCGTTTTCAGTTTTTCAACTTCCTCTGCTGTAATCTTCGACTTATCTATAAGTTCTTCCATTAAATTATAGAATAATATAGCAACCGGCAACATCCCTTCTTCCCATGTATTTTCATCATTAATATCAAATGGTACTTCAGAAAGTGAGAAACTAAAATCATCTGTATCCAAATTCATATTTAATAGCAAGTCCTTAATAAACGAAATGATATTTTTTGAGGACAGATTAGTTTCAAAGAAGATACCACTGTTATCAATTTGTTTCGCTTTACGGAGCTTTCTCTCATCATTACTTATGTATGTTTTATCCGCGCTTGAAATGGAATAATCTTTTGCTGCCAAATCGCCCATCGTTTCTGTATCTAAATCATAGGCAAGGTTCATGAACTTAGTAAGTAGATCAACCCAGCTTGATACCTTTGTATACTCGCCGACAAATGCAAAACCATCCGGTTTAGTGTTAGAAACATCTATGTCACTATCAACGCCAAAGCTTAATTCATGCGCTTCGTCAATATCAGAATGCATTTCAACATAATTAAATTTTTTAATCAAGATACCAGAAAGCACCTTTGCTCTATTCAGAATTGACGTTTCATTCCATTTCTCTGTTGACAAAACTTCTTTATTTAAAATATTTGCCTTTGAGTTTTCACGAATGATATTCTTCTTATCATTAAATGATTTTGTTCCAAGTTCACTATTATGTCCCGTAATAGTCAAATTGCCAAGCGTATGTAAGTATATCTCATATACTCTTCCATAATCTTTACCAACTTCTTTTTTCCATACAGCAGCGTTTTCTTTCTGGGGTAAGATATGCTCTATTGTAAGATTGCTAATATCAATATGTTCCTTTGTAGAATTTTCAATTACAGAAAGTACAAACTTACAAATCGGCTTTTTATATAATGGCTTATGAATAAGTGCCTCTTCAAATTCCTTGTCTGTCGGCATACGGTCATTTGCCCTTAAATCGTTAAGGAAAATCACAATTTTTTCATAGTAATGGACATAGTTTCCATCAATAACTCTATCATACATTGATTTCATAAATTTTGATAGATTCTTATTAATTTCACAAGCTGTGATTCTAACAAGATACGTAAGCAAATAATCTAATACTTTACAAATAGTTTCTTCATCTATAATTTTATTCTCATAGTCATTAAAAACTCTGAAAAGAAACGGAAGAATTGTTGTTTGCTTTATGGTATAAAATGCCTTGAGATAATTTGATATTTCTGCACTATAGTAATGATTTTCTCCTATATAAGCACCATAATATTTTGAAGTTCTTTTTAATTCTTTCAGTACATCTTCATGGCTCAAATTATTTTCTTCACAATGCTCTTTAAATAAGCGATATGCATTTTTACTATTCACAGATTTGCTTATCTGAGAATTCAAGAAGTTAATGACAAAATCTCCAAGATTACGATAACCTACATTCTTTTCAATTACAGACCAGTAATTCTCATATAGTTCATCTTGATTGACATCATCCATAAGCAGATAATTTCTAATTAAATCCGCTAAACTTAAATCCAATCCCGTTGAATTAATTGACTCAAAAATTTTCTGTGGTTCATCACCTTGAGATTTATCAAGAACAATTTCTACCATTTCCAGTTTCTTAATCCCATTAAGAATATCATTCAACTCATATCCCGATGCCACTGTGCTTTCAATCAAATTTTTAAATGTAATGTAATTCTTATAGATATTAGAATTTCTATCCATATCATCAATTTTATCTTGAATCAACAGTATCAACTGCTCATTATCTGATTTTATGGGTTTTAATTTCAACTTGTATTTTTCATCACAATTTCTGTTGAACATTACTTCTTCTATTTCGACTTCTATCCTGACAGATACATCTTTGGCAGCATCGTAAAGTGCTTTCAAAAGAATATACATTGTGGTAAGTCGCTGCTGTCCGTCTATAATCAACACTTCGTTTAATGTGCTTCCATCAAGACCGACTATATATACTATGGTTCCCGTGAAATGCTTATGATCCCTTTCACCTGCCGCCATAATGTCTTGATATAGCTTTTCACATTGTATATTAGACCAATCATAATTTCGCTGATAAACAGGAACTTTAAATACTCTTTTGTTCTTTTCGATTAAATCCGAAAACAACCAAACTTTATAAGGTTGCATAATCTTACCTCCTCCTTTATCCTTAATAATAACTACACCTACCAAGAACAAACTAACGAAAAGCAATCAAATCATCTTAAAATGCCTTAACGCATCTTCAATCAATAGTTCTTTCTCTGGCGGGCATTTCGGCTGTCTGGAATTTTCCGATTTCAGCAGGTTATAATTTGCCCTCTTAATAATACCGCATTTCAGCTTTACCTGTGCAATATAAAGATTGCTGACTTTTAATCCACTTTGCTTCAGAACATAATCCTTGATTTCCTCATAGGTAGCTTTACTCTCCCGCCGCCGTCAAATCAAGTTCATCCATCTCTAATTCCACATTGATATGCTTCAACTTATTTGATTTAAGTTTGGAAAGCAACACGATATTTTCCACATTCGCCGTCCAAGGAAACTGGTCCACCGCCACAGCCCGCTTCACCTCATATCCTCTTTCCAAAAAAACCTCCAAATCTCTCACAAGACTCGTCGGCTTGCAGGAAATATAAAGAATATGCTCCACCCCATAACGAATAATTTTATCAAGCGCCTTAGGGTGAATTCCGTCACGGGGCGGGTCTAAGATAATAATATCCGGCTTCTCCTCTATTCCATCCAACACTTTCAGCACGTCGCCCGATATAAATTCACAGTTATGTAAACCGTTTAATTCGGCATTTTTCCGCGCTGCTTCCACCGCTTCTTCCACAATCTCCACACCGATTACTTTCTTGGCTACCGGCGCCATCAACTGCGCAATCGTTCCGGTGCCGCTGTACAAATCGTAGACAATCTTATTTTTCTTTATTCGTTTGCTCTCGGCAATCCCTTCACTTGCATCCGTTTGCTTCCCTTCCGCCGCATCCGTTTGCGCCCCTTCTGTTTCTGATCCGATATAATCCGCAATATAACTTCTTGCCGTCTCATAGAGCACTTCCGCACCACGGCTGTTTGTCTGGAAGAAAGAAAATTGAGAAATCTTGAACTTCAAGCCTAACAATTCCTCATAGAAAAAGTCTTGTCCGTAGAAAATTCTCGTCTCATCGCTCTTTACCACATCTGCCACCGCATCGTTTCTTGTATGCAGAATACCCACGATTCTGCCGGAAAGCGGCAATGCGAGCAGCCTTTCCGCCATGCCGTTTATCACCGCTTCTTCCTTCCACTCTCCAGTCTGCGTCGTAGTCACAAGCGCGACCAATACCTCCCCGGTTCCAGCCGCTTTGCGCACAAGAAGATGCCGCAAATAGCCGGTGTGACGCAGTCTGTGATAAAATCGGATATCCATGCCCTGTTCCTGCAAAGATGCGAAATAATCTCTGACGCATCTTAAAATACTGCGATAATCCTCATCCACAATCTGACAATCCGTCACTGACACAATATCATAGAAACTGCCCCTCTTATGCATTCCAAGTGCAAGCGGTCCGTCCTTCACCTCATCGCCAAATGAAAATTCCATCTTATTGCGGTAGCCGAAACTGACCGGACTTGCCTTGATACCTTCAAACTGCCATGGGCTCTGCTGTTTAACAAGCACGCCGTCAAGCAGCTTCTTTACCTGTTCTTCTTTGATGTTAAGCTGTTCTTCGTAAGGAAGCGACAAATATGTACACCCGCCGCAAATGCCGAAATGGGGACAAGGACTGCCACACTCTAATGTTGACGGCTCAAGAATATCCAGAAGTCTTCCTTCCGCCTTTCCTTTACGCACTTTATTAACGGCGCACCGCACTTTCTGACCCGGCAACGCATTCTTAACAATACATACTCCTTCGTCCGTCTCTACAACCCCTTTGTTGGGAAAGTCCACTCTCTGCACGGTTCCTTCTACAATCTGACCTTTTTTCATTTTTACACTCCATACGTTATGATTCACACATTTTCAAGTACAGTATAAAAGCGGGATGCATAGAAACACCCCGCTTATAGTTTACATAATATTGTTACGCCACATAATATACCATCATATCTCTTACACCATACGACGATTATTCATTACAGTATATCAAGATATTCCCGGCACAGCTATTATCCGTAACACTGACGCCTCCGACAGCCTATTCATCAATCTTAATCGTCTCTTCCTCTTCTTCGTCCTCAAAGAAATCATCGTCAAAATCGTCATCAAAGTCATCGTCAAAATCTTCCAGATAATCCGGTGTCAGGTAGCGGTATACCGCGTAAGCGATAGCTGCAACTGCTGCTACAGCACCAATAATTGCTAATACCCACAAGAGTGTATTGCTCTTCTTCTCCTCTTCTTTCTTTCTTCCGAGAATCTCACTTACTCCGGCATTCTCCAGTATGTCGTCCAATTTATTTATAATCTCTCTCTTGCTCATGGCAAAACCCTCTCTTTCCTCTGCTTTTATACCAATATATGAACTATTATTATTTATAATATACCACTTCTTTGTTCTTTTTACTATAATATTTTTATAAAAAATTCTGTTCCGGATTCCATTTCTTCCGGATAGATCATCACCAATTTTTGTTTGAGAAAAGGATTGAGCGATTCCTTCAGTCTGTCCGCATCTGCCGCTTGATGAAACTGCTCTTTATCCCGTACCACTACAAAAATCAATTTGCTTCTTGCATGGAACTTCTTGAGGTACTCCATGAGTTTTTCCGCGGATTTAGCTGTCGCGATATCTTCCGGCTCATACCCGTCGAAGAATGTTCCCATCTGTATATGAGCGCACGACGCAGTCTGCGTATCTATCTGATCTGCGCTCCACATGACCATGTTCAGCCGCACATTACGAAAAATATCGCTCTGTTTCTTACAGGATTCCATGATGTCCGCACACAAACGCCTCACAGCCTCCCGGTCATAGGTACAGTCAACAACAATCGTCATCTCCAGTATGCCGCCTCTGTAATTACCCGGTACATGAAGCACTCTCTCAATCTGATTATGAAGCTGTAAGTTTCGCACCGGCGTCAGAGACATCGGATTCTCTCCTTCCCGCTTTCCGGCTCTTCTTCTCTATCTATCGCAAACGTCTATCTATACTTTTCTTAACTTGGCGAAGCCTGCATACATAATCTTCTGACCTGCCTCGTCAAACACCACCGTCACCTGTGAATCACGCGGTCCCGGTTCAATCTTAAGCACCGTACCTTCCCCGTAACGCATATGCCGTACTCTGTCGCCCACGGCATATTCCAACACCTTATTTCCCACCGGCTCAAGGGATACCGCGCCGACGCCTTGAGAAGCTCTTGTAATATACGGTTGGTTCTCTATCGCCGTCCGCTTCGGTCTGACAACAGCTTTTGGTTTTCCCTGCACCGTCCCAAACGTTTTCCCGAAATCCGCTCTGGAATCGTGCCCTGCCGCCGGCTTATCAAACACGGTGTCCGGAATGCGCCTATAAGAATTCCTTTGGTCTGCTGTTCCCATGTCGAAAGGTTTTGCCTTAAAGAATCCTCTCTGACTGGAATCCTCATCATACTCCTGATAATCCCTTCGTTTCTGCATAGGCGGTTTATCGTCCATCAGTTCCGGCGGAATCTCCCTGATGAAACGGCTGACCGGATTATACTGCGTCTCTCCTCTGATCATTCTCTGCCTTGCATAAGTAATCGTCAAGTCTTCTTTTGCCCTTGTAATACCCACATATGCAAGCCTTCTCTCTTCCTCGATCTCCATCGGGTCGTCAGACATAATCGTCATATAACTCGGAAAAATTCCGTCTTCCAATCCTGCCAGATAGACATATGGAAACTCAAGACCTTTGGCGGAATGCAGTGTCATGAGCAGCACTCTGTTATCCCCATCGTCAACACGGTCGATATCGGCAACCAGCGCTACTTCCTCCAAGAACTCGCTTAAAGTCGGCTCATCATGAGTCTCTTCATAAGCCGCCACCTTACTGATCAACTCATCGATGTTCTCGATACGATCCGCGGCGTCTTCTTCGTTTGATTCCTCTAGTTCCCTCACGTATCCGGTCGTCTCCAGAATATCCTTCAACAGTTCCGACAAGGTGTAAAACTCCTGCTTCGCACGAAATGCCTGTATCAGCGTAACAAATGGCTGCAATTTGGAAGCGCTTCTCCCGATTGTCATAATCTGATCCGCCTCTCTTAAGGCGTCATAGAAGCTGATCTGCCTGCTGTCCGCATAATCCTGCACACGCACAATGGTAGTCATGCCGATTCCGCGTTTGGGGACATTGATGATACGCTTGACTGCCACATCATCGCGCCCATTATCGATCGTCTTAAGATATGCCAGAATATCCTTGATTTCTTTTCTGGCGTAGAAATTCGTACCGCCGATCACATCGTACGGTACGCCTTCCATAATAAAGCGCTCTTCCAGCAGACGAGCCTGCGCATTGGTACGATACAATACGGCGCAGTCACCGTAGTCCGCTTCCCCGTCACGATTCTTCTTCGCCACATCCCCCGCAATATATTCCGCTTCCTCATACGCGGTGTCAAACTGCCTTAAATGAATACGGCTTCCGTCCTTCTTCTCCGTCCAGAGCGCCTTATCCTTGCGCCCTCTGTTATTCTTAATCACTGCATTCGCTGCATCCAGAACATTCTGCGTAGACCGGTAATTCTGTTCCAGTTTGATGACGCATGCCTCCGGATAAACCTTTTCAAAATCAAGGATATTACGGATATTGGCGCCACGGAATTTGTAGATTGACTGGTCGTCGTCACCCACCACACACAGATTCCGATATTTATCCGCCAACAGCCGGATAAGTTCAAACTGCGCCGTATTCGTGTCTTGGTACTCGTCTACCATAATATAGCGGAACCGTTCCTGATAATTGTTAAGAACCTGCGCATCCGCCTTAAAAAGTTCCACGGTCTTCATGATCAGGTCGTCAAAGTCTAGTGCATTGTTCTTATGCAGAACCGCCTGATATTCTTTGTACGCCTTGGCAATCTTGCCGCCCTGATAGTCAAAACCGTTCTGCATCTCATACTGCAAAGGATCGATCAGCTCATCCTTAGCCGAAGAAATCGCACTCAGAATCGTGCGCTCTTTCAACATCTTCGTGTCAATCTGCAATTTCTTACAGATTTCTTTCATCACGCCCTTCTGGTCGTCCGTATCATATATTGTGAAATTGTTATCATACCCCAGCCTGTCTATGTACCTGCGCAGTATCCTGACGCAAGTCGAATGAAAGGTGGACACCCATATCTGCTCGGAACCGAAGCCCACGATCTGATCGACCCTCTCCCGCATCTCTCCTGCCGCCTTGTTCGTGAAGGTGATCGCCATAATCTGATAAGGATTGACGCCCTCTTCATCGATGAGATACGCGACTCTGTGTGTAAGCACTCTGGTCTTGCCCGACCCGGCGCCCGCCAGAATGAGCACCGGCCCTTCCGTCTGCATGACGGCCTGCTTTTGTTTGTCGTTTAAAGTGTCATATATACTCATTGTTACATTCTACCTAAATTAATTGATTTCCGCAGTTACCACAGAACTTGGAACCTGTGGTTGGCGTTCCGCAGTTCGGGCAGAATTTTGGTCCCTGACCGCCGCCTGCCGCACTTCCCTGCGTCTGCGCATTCGGCTGCGACTGTAAACCTCCCATATTCATCTGATTGACCATCTGCTGTCCCATCGCCATACCCATCTGCAATCCTACCATATCGGAAGCAATACCGCTGCCGCCGCGACCTCCTCTTGTCATACCGTCTGCCGCCGCCATTTGCGTGTATTTACCCATATCGCCCACCATGGACTGCGCCGCAGCTTTCTCCTGCATCTTCTTAATTTCTTCCGGATAAGAGAAACTCTCAATCTTAAAATCTGAAATGCCGATACCTAATTTGCGCATATCCATATCCAGATCGGATTCAATTCCCTTTGCAATATTTCTCGCGTCCGCCTGCAGGTTAAACATATCCCTGCCTTCTTTGCTGATCCAACTCATCAAAAGCTGGTCAAGGCTTGAGATGATGCGTTCCTTAACGTCTTCTACCGTATAGGTCTGTCGAATACCCGCCAGCTTCTCAATTACCACATCATGTTCCACGATACGGCAGTTGAACGTACCGAAGGCACGAACCGGCATACCGCCAGGAAGCCCCGGCGCCTGCAGATTGATAGCGTTCTTCGTACCCCATTTCACCAGAAGTTCCTTCGTATTGATAAACAGAACTTCCGCCCGAAGCGGCGTGCTGAACCCGAATTTGAAGCTCTTAAGCGTTGTCAGAAAAGGAATGATTTCCGACTCGATATCATAGTCTCCGTCGTCCTCAAATATTCCTTCTACTCTGCCGTTATACAGGAAAATCGCATCTTGTCCCGGACGGATGATCAGTCTGGAACCTTTCTTTATCTCCTGATTCTGCCACTTATAAAACAATACGCCCGCGCCGTTCTCATTCCACTCTACTAAATTAGAAAACTGATTTTTGAAAAAGCCCATAATCTTCCTCCGCCTACATACCCATTTCCGCTTTTAGCTTTGCCAGTTCATCATCCACATCCGAACCTGTATCTGCAGTGTCATACTTACTTGCCAAATCGTCGATGTCATTACCGGACGCAGACTTGTTCAATTCTCCGATGGCGTCGGCTTCGTCTAACATCCTATTTACTTTCTCTTCCATTCTGTCAAAAGCTGCCGCATTGTTGCCGGCGCTCTCCAATCCTGCACCCATCTCGTTGATCTTCTTCTGCGTTTCAGCCACTTTCACTTTAGCCTTCAACATATCGCGTTTACTTTTCATCTCGGAGATATCACTCTCCAATTTGTCATGCATCTGACGCATTTTCACGGAATTATCTTTTGCCAGTTCATAATTCTTCACAAGCACATCTCTCTTCTGTGTCAATTCGCTCTTCTTTGTGAGGAACTGACGCGCATCGCTGTCACTGCCTGCCGCAACTGCTTTCTTGGCATACTCGCCCATCTTGGCAATTTCTTCATCACACTCATCCAATTTTCTCTTAGCGCTCTTTTCTTCCGCCATAATGGAAGCTGTCTCAGCCTTTACCTTTGCAAAATCGGATTCCAGATTTCTAAGATACTGGTCGATCATCTTCTCCGGATCTTCCGCTTTATCCAGAAGTGCATTCACGTTAGCTGTCATAATGTCCTTAAATCTTGTCATAATTCCCATGGTAAATTCCTCCGTTTTGTTTATATATTTTGGATACCGCTCTACGCAATATCCTTATTTCCGTCACTTTCCGATCGCACTAAAGTCGGTTACATATCACGGTTAAGCTGTCTCGCCTGATCATTCAGGTGCTCCACCAGCCGGCTTACTTCCTGCACGATTCCCGTATTCCTGTCGCTGACCGTGTATGTCTCCTGCGAATGCGCAGTCACTTCCTGAACAATTGCGGAAATTGTCTGAATACTCTCTACAATACCGCTGTTCGCTTCCGACAGTCTTGATACCGCGTCACTCAGATATGTACTCTGTTCATTGACACGGTTCGTACTCTCTGCGATCATTCCGAAGCTGTCCGACGCCTGCACGGCAGACTCGCTCTGTCGTCTGTTGCTGTCCATCAGCTCTCCGACCGCACCCACCGCTATCTGCAGTTTCGAGGACACATTCTGTATTACTTCGGTAATCTTAACGGTCGCGTCCTGCGTCTGATTCGCCAGATTGGAAATTTCCGTTGCCACCACTGCAAATCCCCTGCCTGCTTCGCCCGCGCGCGCCGCTTCTATGCTGGCATTGAGTGAAAGCAGACTGGTCTGGCTTGCCACGCTGGTGATCAGGTCGATAATAGACTGCATATTCTGCGTATATTCTTCCAAGACTTTCATGTCTTCCACAGCCTCTTTGCCAACCCTCTCAGAAGCAGACATCTGTTTTAAAAGCATATCTATATTTTCTCTTCCGCTGCCCACATTTTGCTTTGCCTGCGCCATACTGTCCGCGATGCTCTCCACCACTTTCGCCATCTGCTCAATATAATTCTGGATTTCCTCCGTCTTACTGAGCTGATTCTGTATGGATTCCGCTGTGTCGCTCGTTCCCTCGGACACTTCCTGCATGGCATTGCGCGTCTCGGATACCGCATCGCCAAGTTCCTGCATATGTTCCGTCACATCTACGATGCCTTCCGACATCTGACCTGATATCGCCATTACGCTGCTTAGTAGGTTTGATACTATTTCTTTCTCCTTATCCAGTTCAGACAATTTATACGTATTAACTTTTTCCAGCGTCTTGGTCGCAAGACAAATGAAAACCGCCATAATAAGCAATAGCGCCATACGAATCTCATAAGTCGCCATATCTTCGCTTCGCAGATTGCCGTCAAGCCCTTGCATAATAAGGAATATCACATTGACTACAAATCCCGCGCCCGATACGCCGGCACATAACCTGAAATCAGAGTATAAGATCAGCACCATATAAATCGGAATAATGAATGTAAAGGCAATCACGCTCACCGTCGTAAACACAACAAATATGTAGAAAATGCTGTAGAAAATCCCGATGTAATATTTCAGATGCGGACTGTCCGGCTTATTACGGAACACCAATGTTTCCCAGATTACCGGTCCCAGCGCTAAGATTGAAAAAGTAATGTAATACGGAACAGTCCTTGCTCCCTTCATTACTTCCAGAAAATAAGATGCTTCCAATATAACAGCAAGGACAATGTGGCAGGCAAGCGCTACGATATTGACAGCTCTGCCCTCATTGAATTCTTTCTCTTTCGTCACCTTCTCTTCCCCCCTATTTGATGTGTTACGCCAAGTATACCATATCTTATAATCCTTCTACAACATTTTTCCGTCTGCTCCATCCAATTTGTATCACGGCTGTTTCGTTTCAATCATTCCCCATAATGGCTAATACATCGGATGAATATCTCACGCCACCCCGATCACGATTCCTATAATAATGATGAAAGCGCAGACCATTTTATGCGTCGTATTCTTTTCCTTAAACAAATACCTGCCCGCCAGAATCGTTACCACGCATCCCGCCTGTTTTAGAAGCGTCATCACTGTGATACGGCTGCCCGGCATTCCGTTCGCGATGAAAAGAGCCCTGTCGGCAATCACAAACAATATACTGAGCAGCCATACCCATTTATTACGCGCCACACCCGCTATCTTAACCGGTGTTCTCGTAAATACGATAAACAGAAAGTACATGGACACAAGAAAGAACATATACCAAAACTGAAGCTGGGCACTGCTTATCTCCTTCATCAACAGCTTATCCAGAAGACCGGACACCGCATTTAGCATGCAGGAAGCAAACGACATGACCACATATTTGACCTCAACGCTCTGTTTTCCGGCATCTGCCGTTTCCCGCATACTGCGCGGTCTGTATTTGAGGAGAATCAGTCCCGCCGACACAAACGTCAGTCCGATCATCTGCGATACGCTCAATATCTCCTGAAGTACGATGACTCCAAGCAGCGTTGCAAACAGCACTCTGGATAGATCAAGCACCCCATAAAGACTGATCGGCATTCTTTTAATCGCCTTAAAACTGAACATCCACGCCAGAAAAATCACAAAAGATTTCAACGCCACATAGAGATAATACTTTGGCTCCATCCCCATTGCTGACTTTATCTGCGGCAACACTATGAGAAAAGACAAGAAAGTATACATAAACAATACCTCTATGGTAGAGTTTTTCTCCAATGCCTTTTTCTTAACAATCTCTCTGACGCCTTTCAATACGCCATATAATAAAACCAACGGAATCCATAACATTCTGCTATCCTATCCTCTTTCCTGCATTTGTTTTCTAATTTAATACTTTTCTTTTTGCATATTTACTGTTATACTATGTTCATGCGGATATAGTTCATCGGTAGAATGCCAGCTTCCCAAGCTGGAGAGGCGGGTTCGATTCCCGTTATCCGCTGTCCTATGACCGCCGGATATCCGGCGGTTTTTTTCGTCACCAATTTCAATTCGCCGCATAGTCTATAATAAATGCGTTCATAGGACTTGTAGCAAATTATGAAAAAAATATGGTGTTTACTTCTTACGATGATCATTGTCGCAGGCTCGCTTGCCGGCTGCGGAAAGCAGGCCGGTACTGACAAAGATACCAAAACATCTTCCGGGAGCACGCCGGTCGTATTAAACGAGGTGGCGCATTCCATCTTCTACGCGCCGATGTATGTAGCGATAGAGGAAGGCTATTTCGCAGAAGAAGGCATTGAGCTTACGCTGATTACCGGATTCGGAGCCGACAAAACAATGACGGCACTGTTAACCGGCGAGGCGGACATCGGCTTCATGGGCAGCGAAAGTACAATCTATACCTATAAAGAAGGCGCTTCCGACTATGCCGTTAACTTCGCACAACTGACACAGCGTGCCGGCAATTTCTTAGTTTCCAGAGAGCCGATTGACAACTTCAGTTGGGATATGTTAGTCGGGAAAGACGTTCTGGGCGGCAGAGCCGGCGGTATGCCGCAAATGGTATTTGAGTATATTTTGAAGAAAAACAGTATCGATCCCGCCGTCGATGTTTCCATCGACCAGAGTATCGACTTCGGTTCAACCGCAGCCGCTTTTTCCGGCGGTCAGGCCGACTTTACGGTTGAATTTGAACCTCATGCCACTTCTTTGGAAGCTAAGGGCGACGGATATGTCGTAGCGTCCCTCGGCGAAGATTCCGGCTATGTTCCCTACACTGCTTTTTCTGCAAAGAAAAGTTATCTTGAGCAGAATCCGGAAGTAATCCAGTCATTTACCAACGCCTTGCAGAAAGGAATGGACTATGTGCAGTCCCACTCCGCCTCTGAAATTGCAAAGATCATCGCGCCGCAGTTTGCAGAGACGGACCTTGATACGATCACTACGATCGTAGACCGCTATGCTTCACAAGACACATGGAAAAGCGATCTGATTTTCGAGGAAGACAGTTTCACTCTCTTGCAGAACATTCTGGAAGAAGCCGGTGAACTGGATGAACGTGTACCCTACGCCGATCTTGTTGACACTACTTTTGCACAGAGTGCGGCACACTGACGCAGACATATCAATGCCTGAACAAGGCCTCTCAAAATAACGGACTGTACACTATTGTCAGTGTACAGTCCGTTTTACATTCCACGTCTATTCACAATTAGCAAGCAATTCTTCCAATGCATCTATGACATCCCGATACTGGGCAAGGACATTCTCCACACCCTCATCGACCACCCGCAGATTGTTCTCTTTGACTGCAAATTCCTGTTCCTTGGCAGCTTCAGATAAAAAGCCGGCGCCGATAGATTTCATGGCATTCTTCAGACCGTGCATTTCTATACAATACCGATCGAGATTCTTCTGTTCATAGCATTCCTTGATCAGTGGCAATTTCTCTTTGCCCTCCTCAAGCGCTGCCTCTAAAACTTCCAAATAAATTTCTTCATCCCCGGCACACATTGCAATTCCTTCTTCGACGTCGAATCCCCTCTTCTCTAAATCGTCAATCGTCCGAACCGGTTCCATTCCAAACCAAACCTCCATTCTGTCTCATGATACAACCCGGACTCGCAAATCCGCGCTCACGCGTCCCACATATTATCATCATACCACATCAGTTATCAGTTTGGCTACTGTCTTCTTGCCTTTTTCGATTTTTTCGCTCCGCCTTGTCGCCCTTGTCGCTCAGACCGTCTATCATCTTCTCGATTAACATCCTCTTCACATAGACATCAAAACTCAGCATACAGATAAAGGAAAACATCTGCAGAAACTTCTTACTGTCCTCCGGTGCATCCGCAAAGGTCTGTTCGGCAATTTTGAATTTGTCAATGACGTCTGTTTTCAGGATATCCGCCTGCTCTCTTTCCAACCCGAACACTTCTTCATACACTGCCGCCAGATTAAATTCTTCTGTCGTATGAAAGAACCGTTCCGTAATAGGCTTAAATAACTCCTGTATGTCGCTGATGGACAGAATCCCTTTATAATAGTAGATAAATATCAAAAGCAACACATGCTGCTTGGAATATTTCTTCTTGACCGGCGGCGGAAGAAGATCATTCTTCGCATAATTATTGATCATCGTCTTTGTCAGTATCTTGTCCTGCTCAGGATTACGTGCTGTCATCCTTAAGTGAGACTCCATAAAAGTCGTGACCTGATCCATATACAAGTCAATATCCGGTATATCCTCCGCCTTGATATATTCAATTCTATCTAAACTCTCTATAATACTGCCCAGCAGATCCTCGGTGTTGATTGTCATCTTCTGCATCCTTCCAATCATAAAATCTATTTGATATATCCATGCTCTATTATATAGTTTTTATTACTATATGACAAGTATTTTGTGAAATCTCTCCTCTTCATCAAGTAGTGTTCCGAATTCAGTCGTCTTGCCGCTTCTACTTTCCTGTTGCGACGCCATTTACAAATGATTCCGGTTATGCTATATTCATACATAACAACTGTAAAGTTTTAACGTACGAAAGTGAGTAATGCTCACTCTGACAGAAAGACATTACCCACTTTATTTATAGCAGGAGGATTCCCAAATGAACAAGAAAATAAAGACTGACGCCGTTGACCAATTATTTAATGCAATACTGTGTCTCAAAGATCAAGATGAATGCTATAGTTTCTTTGAAGATTTATGCACAGTCAATGAATTATTGTCACTTTCCCAGCGTTTTGAGGTAGCGTCCATGCTCAGGAACAACAATACCTATCTGGAAATAGCTGAGAAGACCGGCGCCTCCACTGCAACAATCAGCCGCGTCAATCGTTCCCTCAACTACGGAAACGACGGTTATGATATGATACTTGAACGCCTTAACCATCAATGTTAATAAGTTCCATAGGATCAATGTACTTCTCATCGTACATAATCTGATATCCCAATTCCGTATTTTCTTCTCCGATCACATACATGATCGCGCCTCTGACCACTTCGTCTCCTTCTTTGATCATCGCATCACCGTCATTGCGGTAAATACTCTGATATCCGTTGCCGTGATCAATCTTGATACAATGAAGATAGCTGCTGTCCGTTGTGATGGATATTACCGTACCGTCTGCCGAAGCGATAATGCTGCTGCCAACACTGCCGTTCAGCTTGACCATGGGATTCTCTCCTTCCGCCGCCTCCAAAGATGCAGAAGAAGACATCGGGAATCCGACCGGCATATGAGCCTGTGCTCTTGCTTCCTCCATGGCCTCCTCTTCCTCAACCTTCTGGTTGATCGTGTCACTGAGTATCGTAACCTTATCTGACAACTCCTCCCTCAGAGATACCAGATCCGCATTCTCCTCAGTCAGTTTCACAATATCCTCTTTCTGCGCGGCATTCTCCGCCTCCAGAATCTCGATGCTTGTCTTATACCTATAGCAGAACACTCCCAGTATGATCATGACTGCCAATCCGATTACCGTTACCGACTCTATAAATCCGGGACCGATACTCATCTGCCGGATACGTCCCTCCTTGGAATCGACGAAAAGCATCAATGTATAAGTATTCTTTTTCTTTGTCTTGCTGCCTTCTGCTTCTTTCAATGAACTCACCCCCAGCATATATAGTTGCATTGTACCACAAAACATACAAAAAAGACAACTTTTGTTACGAATATTGGTTTCTTATATGCACGAAAAAAAACAACGCTTTACATTTAGAAAGACATGTGCTACTCTATATGTGTTGACTCAATCAACCTACTATTTATTATTTTTTGGAGGTAACTACGATGAACAAAGGTACAGTTAAATGGTTTAACAACCAAAAAGGTTACGGTTTCATCTCCGATGAGCAGGGTAACGATGTGTTCGTTCATTACTCAGGACTTAACATGGAAGGCTTCAAATCTCTCGAAGAGGGTGCGGCAGTTGAGTACGAAGTAGTTAATGGCGAAAAAGGACCTCAGGCCGTAAACGTAACAAAGTTATAAGAAAATCGTACTTATAACATCATAATCAGTTTCACGATGTGCCTTTTCTTAAATATAAATGATGAATTTTATTTAGAATTTGCAATATTGTCATAACGGATTAGAAAAAACCTGTCATACGACAGGTTTTTTTTATGTAATCATTTCTATGATATCGCATTTCTGCTCTCTCCACACTCTTTCAGCACATCCTCGAATTTCATATTACCGCCGAATAAGTCGAGCGCACTCCCGATCGTCACATGCACCAGATTCCTGCCAATCCGTTTCAGCAGACGAAGATCTTCGAAGTTATGCACGCCGCCCGCATATGTGACGGGTATTTTCCCCCAGCCGCCTAACAGCCTCGCCAATTCTTCCTCTATACCGTTTGCTTTTCCTTCTACATCCACCGCGTGAACAAGAAATTCATCGCAGTAGGAAGAAAGCTTATCGAGCGTCTGTTCGTTCAGTTCCGTCTCCGTATATTTCTGCCATCTGTCGGTAACAATAAGATAGCGGTCTTCCCTTTTTCTTGCGCTTAAATCCAAAACCAGATTCTGCCTGCCCACTCTGCGCACCAGTTCATCCAGCTTATCATACTGAATCTGACCGTTTTTAAAAACATAGGACGTTACAATCACATGGCTCGCACCGGCATCCAGAAATTCTCCTGCATTCTCAGGCGTCATGCCGCCGCCTGCCTGCAGTCCGCCCGGATAAGCTCTGAGAGCCGCAAGCGCCTGATCTTTCGTCGCCTCATAGTACGGCGATGAAACCGAATTTAATAATATAATATGTCCGTTTTTAATTTTATATTCCTTATATAAGTTTGCATAGTATGCCGCGTCCTGCTCTGACACATAATTTTCCGCCGCTTCATCTTTACAATCGCACAAACTGCCGCCCACAATCTGTTTGACGCTGCCATTATGGATATCTATACATGGCCGAAATTCCATTGTTGTATACCCCCCGTGCATATTTTATTTTCTATCTGACATAATAACATAGGAGCAGGTGTTTTTATACAAAAACATTCTGCCATCGGAAATTCAAAGCATTTTGGCGCAAATTTCCTAAATCCAAAAGAAATAGTATTGAAAAGTAAAGAAGGAGGCAAATATGAAAAAAATAAGAGCACTGTTACTTGTTTCTCTCATGGTACTTTCTATGACCGCGCTGACTGCATGCGGCAGAAACAATGACGCAGCAGGCAACGGTAATACCAACGGAACCACCACGGATTCCACTACAGGTAATGACACCAACGCCGCTACGGGAACTACTAACGGCGGTACCGGAACATCTCAGAATATTACAGACAACAACACAACCGGTACTACAAACAACTCCGCTAACGGTACAACAAACAATTCCACTAACGGCACCACAAACAATTCTACAAGCGGTACAGGAAACGGTACTGCAAATGCCGTGGATAACGCCAATGACAATGATAACGTTAATGATGTGACTGCCGGTGATAACGGCAATAATGATTCTGTGTTAGACAACGTTGGCGACGCAGTCGGCGATGTCGGCAACGCTGCTTCCGATGTGATCGACGACGCAGCGGACGGCGTTGAGAATCTGGTGGACGATGTGACCGATTCCGGTTCCAACAATACCACTACCGGTTCTACTAATAAGACAAGCACCAACATGTCAACTCGTAGAGCATCCGGAACAAGATAGTCATATAAATGCAATAAATCCGTCCCTCATTAAAGCAGGGACGGATTTTGTCTGTTTTATTCTAAGCAAGCAGCGCCTCACCGGCGCTTACCTAATTCAATTTTTCGATAATCGTACCGTCTCTGTACGCCTGTAGAAGTTCTTCTAACTGGTGGATACTTTCCCTCAGTTCCGCACCAATATCGGTATCCGCAATCTTCTGCCGCATACTGCTGGTCTCAAGAATAACAGAATCCGAGAAAATATCCGACTCATGCAGGATTGCCGCCTCCGTTGATTCAAAAGGCTCATGAGCTACCAGACGCATACCGTACGAATTTACCACCAATGTATATCCCGCAATTCCCGTCTTATCCTGATAAGCCTTGGAAAAACCGCCGTCAATGATCAGCAGCTTACCGCCGCATTTGATTGGAGATTCTCCTTTCTTGCGTTCAACCGGTACATGTCCGTTAACAATATGGGAATTCTTTTCGTCAAGCCCGAACTCCCAGAAAATCCGGTCAATCACCACCTCATTGTCGAGCAGTCTGTAATAACTGTTCTTCGTCTCCACATGTGTCTGCTTGTCTTCGAGAAGATACCTCTCAAAAGTCGCCATCTTATCCTTGCCGAACACCGGAGAATTGGGACCTGCCCAGATATACCAAATGATATCCTGCCCTTTCAGCTTTTCTTTCAGATTATTATCTGCATAATAACCTTTTCTGGCATAATGCTCCAGCACATCGTACAATGCCTTGCCGCTGTACTCTTCTCCATATATATTTACCTTGCTGAAGTCGCCCCTGTCATCCATCGGCACACAGCCATGATAGAGCAGATTCGAGTTATGTACCTTATATAATCCTCCTTTGGAAAAGAGGAATCTGACATGCTTCTGAAGCTTCTCACATTTCACAAACCCTTGTCTTAAACGCTCCATGACCTGTTCTTCCTCGGGCGTCAATTCATACGGTCTTTCTCTGTTAATCGTCGGAAAATCCACATCTTTCATAGCGTAAGAGACACCGTCTATCACAAGCGCTTTGTTCTCATAATCAATCTTGTCAAGAAGCAGCCTGTCCTGCATACCAAATTCCGGCCGGCGCATAATAAGCTGCCCTTCCAGCTTAAACTGTATGATTGCAATCGCTTTGTGCATCTTCATATCAAGACTCAGGTCTTTGGTATCGTAATCCGTATTATATTTGATTGCAAACGCTTCGCAATCCGTATCCTTGTATGCATCGAGCGCAAATGTCGCAAGCGGAATCAGATTGATACCGTAGCCTTCCTCCAGCGTGTCAAGGTTGCCGTACCGCGCCGCCATCCTCAGCACGTTGGCAATACATGCCAAGTGTCCGCTGGCAGCGCCCATCCATACGATATCATGGTTACCCCACTGTACATCCACCGAATGATACCCACATAAGGTATCCAAAATCACATGCGGTCCCGGCCCCCTGTCATAGATGTCTCCCACAATATGCAGATGGTCAATGACCAGTCTCTGGATTAAATGACTTAGTGCAATGATAAATTCCTGCGCTCTTCCGATTCGAATAATTGTATGGATAATCTCATTATAATATGCCTCTTTATCCTGAATCTCCGCCTTCTCCGTAATCAATTCTTCTATAATATAGGAGAAGTCTGGCGGCAGGGCTTTGCGCACTTTGGAGCGGGTATATTTGGAGGATACTCTTTTCGTAATCTGTACCAGCCTGTGCAGGGTAATCTTGTACCAGTCCTCGATGGACGCCTCATCTTCCTCCCTCAGTATCAAATCCAGCTTCTCTCTCGGATAATAAATTAAAGTGGCAAGACTCTTCTTGTCCTTAATACTCAATGTATTTCCGAATTCCTCGTCAATCGTACGCCTCACGGAACCGGAACCGTTCTTCAGGATATGGTTGAACTGCTCATACTCCCCATGGATATCCGTCATAAAATGTTCCGTACCCTTAGGCAGATTCAATATTGCCTGAAGATTGATAATCTCCGTCGAGGCAGCGGCAATCGTAGGGTACTGCTTTGATAAACTTTTCAGATATTTTAATTCTAACTCGTCCATGAATTCCTCCATTTTACTTCATATTGAATATAACTCTACCATTATGGCAGAGTTATATTTTTCATCCGTCAATGACATCACTCATATCATACATCCCGGCTGGCTTTCCTGCAAGAAACTTCGCCGCCTGAATGGCTCCCTTGCCGAATACCGCCTTGGAATATGCCCTATGTGAAAAAGTAATCACCTCGTCCGCTCCTGCAAAAATCACATCATGGTCTCCCACAATCGTACCGCCTCTGACCGCACTGATTCCGATTTCTTTCGGCGCTCTCTTCTGTCTGACCTGACTCCTGTCATAAACATAATCATACGAATGGTTCAGTTCCTCATTGATGGAATCCGCCAGCGCAAGTGCCGTACCACTTGGTGCATCCACTTTCTGGTTGTGATGCTTCTCCACAATCTCGATATCAAATCCTGCCGGCGCGAGAATACCTGCGGCATCCTTCAGCAGTTTCAATAGCATATTGATTCCGAGAGACATATTGGCAGATTTCAAAACCGCCACCTTGCCGGACGCTTCCTTCACTCTGGCAAGCTGCTCCTCTGAAAGCCCCGTAGTGCATAATACGCAGGGAACCTGCTTCTCTGTACAGTATGCAAGCAGACTGTCTACTGCCGCCGCCGCACTGAAATCTATGACGGCATCCGCCATCACATCGCAGGTCTCAATCGTGTGAAATACCGGATACGGATTCTTTCCTTCATCGTAAGCATCCACACCTGCTACAATCTCTATCTCCTCATCCGCTGCAATCAAACCCGATATGGTCTGACCCATCTTGCCGTTGCAGCCATGCATAATCACTCTGGTCATGTCGTACCAATCCTTTCTTTATTATATTGGATGTGTCTATTATAAGGTGTCTGCCACAGATCATCCAATCTATGACAGACACCTTATTCACACTCTTATAAAATTCCGTAGTTCTGCATTGCCGCCTTAAGCTTCTCCACATTGGCAGGTTCCATCTTTGACAATGGCATGTGCAGCGGTCCGACTTCCTTACCCATCAGATTCAAAGCTGTTTTCACCGGAATCGGATTCACCTCACAGAACAGCGCATTACACAATTCAATCGCGCGAAGCTGTTCTTTCATACTACCCTCTATATCGCCGTCAAAGAACTTCTGACAGATATCATGCATCTGTCTCGGCGCCACATTCGATAATACCGAAATCACGCCTTTGCCGCCTAACGACATAAGCGGGACCACCTGATCGTCATTACCGGAATATAAGTCCACCTTACCGTTTGCCAACGCCATTAGTTTAACCACCTGACCGATGTTACCGCTCGCTTCCTTGATAGCTACGATATTGCTGACATCCGTACATAATCTGACTACCGTTTCCGGCATAATGTTGCACCCGGTCCTGCCCGGCACATTGTACAGAATAATCGGCAGTTTCACGGAGTCCGCCACTGTTTTGAAATGCTCATATAAACCATTCTGTGTAGCCTTGTTGTAATACGGCGTCACTAAGAGAAGTCCGTCAACACCGTATTTCTCTGCTTCCGTAGATAAGTATACCGCTGTCTTGGTACAGTTGGAACCTGTGCCTGCGACTACCGGAACCCGTCCGTTTACTTTTTCCGCACAGAATCTGATCAAATCGAGATGCTCTTCATGCGTCAACGTAGACGCTTCTCCTGTTGTACCACACACAATGATCGCATCCGTCCCGCCCGCGATCTGGTCCTCTACCAGCTGCACAAATTTCTCATAATTAATGCTTCCATCTTCATGAAATGGTGTGACAATAGCCACGCCTGCTCCCTTAAAAATCGCCATACATTACCCTGCCTTTCTTGTGCGCTACCAAATACCGGCTCTGCCTATATGCGCAAATAAAGCTGACCGCACAGGGTCAGCTTACACTCCTACTTACCTGATAGCGCCCCATCGATTCGATGACAGTCATACAGTTCTTAACTGCATGCCCAAGGTAAAAGTTTGCAGACAACTCTCCCTTTCGGCGTTGTCCCCTTTCAAAATCCTTCCTCTGCACCTGCTGCATCCGGATTCCTACTGATGAAAAACGCAACCTCTATCCATTTCTATTCATTATTATTAAAGTCATCATAGCATCATATGATGGGACTGTCAACAAAGAGTTGCTCTAAACTCTGACCTTGTGAATTGCTTAAAATCCGGGCTTGACAAACCTTTGCCTACAGTTTCCTACTTAGGCGCATCCGGTCGCTTCTTCTCTACATCTGCCAGTATCTTCGGTCCTTGTGATGTACCTTAATGCCCAATTGTTCACAATACTTTATGTATGCCGCTTCCAGTTCCGGCTGTGGTAAAGCCTCTTTTCTTAAAATATTGAAGATAACACGGTTTGTCTTTCTTCCGTCCTTCTCGGAATTGTTCTGATGCCTCACCATGTCATTTTCAGCATAACCGATAAATCTGCTTGGATAGAACCGATACCCGTCTTCTGATTCGACCGTGGCAAAACATGCACCTTTCTGGATAAGGCTTAAAACATATGAATATTCCGGTTCAGTCTTTTGCTCTAAGTAACCCTCCAGCGTTTTCATATTCCGCCTGATCTCCTCCACAGATTTCACAAACTCCATAAATTCTCCCCGGTTTATCATTTGCAAGTAATGCAATCCATGCATCTCTCTTATTCTTTATAGTTTCATTTTGCTGACTTTTACGAAATATGTCAAGCGAAACAAACAAATATTTCTGTAGAAATTCTATTTCCAACCCCATGTCAGACTTTTGTTCAAAAAAATGATAACATCTCTCAGGATACATACAAATAACATGCGCATCTTTGCCCCGGAAAAAGGTAACCTACCTTTCGCATCTCAACATTTGCAATACTTCCGCCCTCCAATTCTACCACAATATCGGTAATCAACAATGAACTTTCATCTGCAATCCGAACGGAATCGTTTGGCAGCACTTTTAGCGCCTTGACCTTCTGTCCCAGAAGACTTGACAGAAAATCATTTAATCTCTCCGGTACATGCTCAGGATTCATAATTTCTTTGAAACATTCTTTCTATGCTGTGTTGATTATTGTCTGATTTTTCCTAAACTAATAGATATCAATTCAGCGTTAGTATCAGTCCCCATAAATTTCAAGAAATGATGTAATTTTTCCATAAGTATATTCGCCCTCAATCAAACCAAATTCAGGGTCATAGTATTTGTCATTATAAAATAATACCCAGTGAGTATAACCACCATTTGCATGAACCGTCAAAATAGAATACTTATAAGGCTTAGGATTCTTCTTTGATATTCGAATGTTCCGTTCAGCATGACGAATTTCATATTTATCAAGTATTTCTATAAGCTGCCCAATACTGGTCGGACCACTTGTCTTCATATCCCTTATCACATCATTTATGTCTTTGCCCGTAATCATTGCGATACACGCTTGCCCACAAGTTACAGAAGATGGTTGTTTAATCAGTTCCATAAATTTCTCCCTTATTCCAATTTGGGTTACACTATGAAAAATCTGTATGTAAGTTTCCGCCTGTTACCGCATTTACATAAACAAACACATCCATGTATGTAATTCCCTCCTTGTCATATACATACTCGTAGTATGATAATATATTATCCTCTGCTTTTTCCTTAAAACCTTTTGCACCCAAATATTGCATTATTTTTTTATAGGCGTTAGGAATACGCTCAAAAGCATTTTCAAATGGATTGCGTATGGTAATTACCGCATAATCTGCCTCCTTTTGCTCTGCAATTTCTACTCCCGGGCAGGTTGTTTCAAACCCTTGCGGCAAAATATAGGCAGCCACATAACCATTCAACCCAAATCTATTTTTCTGTTCTAAAGATACAAATGGAAAATCCCAACCTATCCTTTTGGCGTCTTTATCAAATGCCAATAACCCAGAAACTGTTGCCCAATGCTCTAAATATGCGTTTACATCATTTTCCGGCTGTGGTGAAATCATTACATAGCGTGCCATTTTGAATGGCTTCACTGTCTGGACTTTTACTTCGGAATAAATACATTCATTTTCTGACAGATTTTTTCTTACCAGTTCGTCCAGCTTACATGAGAAAAAATCGCATATTTCCAATAATTTCTCTAATTCCGGAATGGCATCTCCTGCTTCCCATTTTGCAACTGTTTGACGTGATACTGCCATTTGTTCAGAAAATCCCTCCTGTGTGATTTTCATTTGCTTTCTAAGATACTGAATATTTTTTCCTAAATACATATTTTTTCGCCTCCGATTCATGTACCCAATATATAGCATAGTACAACGAAAAACCACCACCTATTGTCTGCTTTTTTAGCTTAGAATGTAAACTAACAATTTACATTTTGTTGTTGTCATTTTCTTTGGTGAATACAGTCTGATGCGCATTAGAGTGTGTTGCTATGGATATATTCGTCGGTGGTGCTGTAATAGTTCAAACTTGTATTTGTTTGTCACCCCTCCACACGATCCAACATCCGTTAATGCATAAAAGTCTACTTATACAAGTTTTCCTTTACAAGTTATTATTTTCGGGTAATTCGCTTTCCTTCATTACTTCAATTGAATAGTTGTTCCACTTCTCAACTTTTTGGACAATACTTAATGTCTGTTCATATGTATCATCGGGAACAATTATTGCCAACACCATATAAGGTATTCTGTTTAAATTTTCGGAAAAAGTTTGCTTTAACTTTGTCATCTGCTCCCTAAATTGTTCTATTCGATTAGCAGTAATACCTTTTCTCATATACTTTACTTCATACACATAATCCTTTTCAAAAAGTTGCGTTGAAAAAGCTACCACATCATAATTGCAGCTACCAATTCTAATATTATGTTTTACAAGACTTGACTGACGAGTACTCTGAATGAAGCTAAAAAATCTTTGCTCAATCAAAAACCCTTCTATTGCAGCAAAACTTTGTTTGCTAATAGAATTACCATTTTGAGTCATTTGCTCGCTAAACGTTGCATCAGTATTTTTCTGAATAATTTCCTTGACAGACAAATCGGCAGTCTTTTCACTAATTTCTTTTTCCAATTTTTCCTTTTCCAGTTGTTTACATATATCGTCTATTTTTTGTAATTCATGCCACTTTGTTAATCCGATACAAATCAACTTGATACCAACAATAAATAATATAATAAATATAAGCCACGTATACCATTGCTCAATCAGTAAGGGAACCGACTGCTTTAACCTTATAACCGTTTGAGCAGTTTTAGTGTACCCAATTAAATCGGCTTCTGAAATTTGTAAGTTAAAAGAGTCCGTAAATAGAAATAAAATTATCGTAAAGGGCAGCGCAACCAAAATGATTCCCAACGAAACTAAGAATTTATAAAAACTTTCATAGTTTATCTTGTCCATATATTTTCTCCTTGTATGTAAACTAGTTTGCCATATCAGGCTAACATTTTGCCCAGCATCCTATCTGCTTTCATTAACGTTTCCATACCAGACATTATTGTCCTCCTCCTGCATATTATTTTCTTCTATTTTCAACTCCTTCTGCGAAGGATTAAGCGAATCGCGTCGAAGATTTATAGGAACATGCAGCAAACCGATGATTTCTCCTTGCTCCATCGTTAAATTATCTTCCGATATTCGTGCATATTTATATTCAGGCAGTCTATCTGATAATCTCGTACTTTTCTTTTTCTGTGTCGTAATATCTCTTAATGTGTATGCCCTGATACAAAACAATTTGTTCTATGCCGGTTTGGTCTTCTTTCGGAAATAAATCATTCACCTCCGTAAAGTCTTTTTTTTTAATTTCCGTCAATTGGACATATTTACAAGTGTTCCTCCACATCATATCCGTTTACCATCTGCAACAGACATCGTTCAGATTTTTTTATAGATACTCCTACAGAATCCGGCATATCTTCCTCACTATATATTCTGAGTATATCTTTTCTGGAAAGAACCTCTTCATCTGCCTGCTTCCCACAGTCAAACCGCCTGACCATATCATCAGACAATACATAATAAATCTGATTACCTACAACAGCTCCGCTGTTTTTAATAGATTGACCTTCCGGTACTTCTATATAATATTCTGTTGCTTCCTCCCTTTCAAACGAATAATGGAGTATTTTTTCAGAGTTCATATATCGAATATAGTAATCTTCCTCGTTTCCTCTGTTATTGCTTTCCGAACTGAGCCGCAACATCTCATATTAACCTCTGCTCCGGTCCGGAGCGAAAAAGAGAGTATATATCATGAATTCTCTTAAAACCACTGCAACTATCACTAAACATATTATAGTAACTCCAGATACTCGTTTCATGAACGGGCACCTCCTACACAATCTTTCAGCAATATACCCACTGTTTTTTCTTACAGTATCTTTATTGCATGAAAACGTATCAGTTCATCATTTATATAAATACCGACTAACCAAGAAGCAATGTGATATATTCCAATAAAATAGTTACAACTTGTCCTGTTATTTCTATGGAATTACTTTTCAGAAATCTTTTTATTTTTTCAAAGGCTCCTTCCTTATGTTCTCTGGTAATTCCCTTGTCCTTCAACATGTTCAACTGCTGTATCAGCTCCGCATATTTTTCTTCTGTATCGGTATACTTTTTAAATAATTCTTGTAACTGCATATCTTTTTCATTGTAATTTATTGAGCCATTATTAATATATATTGGCCCATTATATTGCTGAATCAACACCGGTAAAGCATTCACTTCCTCTCCTTTTATCAATCCATCCATTTGCGATTTTTCGTTTTGTAATAGTATATCATTTTCAAATTGTTGCTTAACATTCAGCATCCTTTTTTCATATTCATGTTTTATGTCCAATCTTAATCGCCGCGCCTCTATACTATATTTGCTTACAATATCATTTAATTCATTGTCATCAATCCTATTGTTCTCCCTTCGTAGCAGCTTCTTTGCCATGTTAATATCATATTCACATATACTGAGAAACTGTGCGAAGTTCTGTACTGTATTATTAAAATTGTCCTTTGCAATTTTTTCATCACCGCTCCTGATTGTGAAAACAATTCCCTCGGCGGTTCTAAAATGCTCAACTTTTATTTGTATTTCTTTTACATGTAAAATATAATCTTCAAACAAACATAAAAATTTCTCCATCTCATCGGCATAAAGCTGCGCACGCAAAAAATAACGTTGAAATATTATATTGTCGTCTTCAGATTTTAAAAAATCTTTCAATGTATAAATTAAATCCGTACTCAATTTGTAAGTTACGATATTGAGTCCCTTTTGTCGTAAAACAGAAACAATTTCAGACATCTGCTTCTTCGCTGTCTGAATTTCTTCGTTCAATTTCATTTGATAATTGTGTTCATATGTAAAAGAATATAAACCATTCACCATTTTCCTTATGTTTTCTTTTGTATCTTCTGCATCTATGAATTCCTCTTCGGTATCACCGCTGTCCGCATTTGCACATAAATATTCCCATTTCCCATCATCTTCAATATTTTCTTCCTTTACAATTGTAGAATTCACTTCGCCGTTCTGAAAATGATGAAATTCATCTCTTTTTTGTTGTAATATGGAAATCTGTTCATCGCTAAAAAAACATCTTTCATAATAGTTTTCCCATTCCTGCTCATCCGCTATCGCCGCATATTTTACAATATATTTATTAAAAAAATCCTCTCTAGCTTCCTTCCCTAAATTTGCAAGATTCATTTCATGCTCTTGTATAAGAAAATCATATTTCTTTTTATCTGTTCTCAAGTATTCGTAATACAAATATTTTTTATAAAATCCTTTATTAAAAATATTAAACTTGTCAAATATATTGTCTTCATACAGAATAACTAAATACTGATAGTTTTGTACCAAATCTACTATCTTCCAGAAAAGCTCATTATAAATTCCTTTTCTGGCAATTAGTAAGACGGACTCTGTTATTTGTAAAATTATTTTATCATATTCGTTATGGGGATTCCTCAAATTTTCAATTACTATTTCCCAATTTCGGGGAGAAGATGTAAGATTGTTGTTGATTACTTCATAATTATGTATATATAACTCATCTCGGATTCTCTGGTTTTTAAATGTACCAATGATCAATACTTTACCTGCCATATTCTTCTGTCCTTTCGTATGTACTTTCATTATTCTGCCGATTTGTGTAGTATATTATAATGGAACTCAGTCCTTAACATCAGGTCCTTTTATAACCGGTTTATCCTGCGAAGTAATACTTAATCTTGAAAATATATCTATCATTACTAATCCCTCCCTAAATCTCATTTATACTAGTAATGCAATCCCTCTTTTATATTATTTTATATTTTTCGTTCATCATGGTCAACGTCATCTTCTCCACAATTTTCACTATAATTATTTCAAATTGTTATATGATGATACTCGTAACTCATAATCACATAAATTAGGAGAGGAAAAATATGAAAGAACTCAAAACATTAATCAGAGATTTACGGGAGGATCATGACCTGAAACAGAAAACTGTCGCTTCCTATCTGTCGATATCACAGCAATCCTATTCCAACTATGAAAACGGATATCGTGAGATACCGACATGGGTCGTTGCCGCATTAGCTAAATACTATAAAGTCAGTTCCGACTATCTTCTGGGTACAGTTGTCGGCTGTCCGGAAAATGTCAACCTATATAAAATCTATCTGGATGACATCACGTTGCTGGACATTCTGCTGGATATGCAAAAACTGAAAAAAGAAAATCGGCGAAATCTCATAAAGTATCTCGGATACTTATTAATGTTTAATTCTGAAAAATAATTATTTTAAACATATAGTTCGAATTATAGTGCATATTTTCCGTTTTATAAATCTGTTCTTTTTTCTGTATAACTTCATTTGGTGTTTAGTGGTAGATTGGCTCTCCAAATAATGCCTATTCATATCCATCAACTTCTATCGCTAACACAGGTTTTTTACTAATTCTGTTATATATCAAAAAATCCAAATTTGAATACTTGTTATCGGAAATAATGTCCTCTATCAATGAATACATTATATTTTCCGAATCATATTCTGATACCTTTTTATGCTTCTGCAAATATACCATTCTTTCTTCGATATCGTGCAACGAACGAATTGTAGTATCTTAAATTGATTGCGCTGGACAGGTTGGAATTAAACTCTGTGTCGCAATAAGATAGATAAATCCTTGACATTTAATTAACCTTTCCCGACATCATGCCTTTCTTCATTCTTTGTTGTGCATATCCCCCATGTATTCTTCAAAACCTTCTTTCTCAATCCACATAAAATTTCTATATTCCATGAAGTCTTCTTCTGGATTCTTGGAAGGATCCCAATATATGTACGCAGTCTTTCCTGTCTCTACTTCTAGGACATAAATACCCGGAACGATTGTCTTCTTTTCTTCCCAAGACATATCATACATAGTGTCATATTCTATACTTGAGTAGGCTACATATTTTCCATCTGGACTAAAACACGCAGAATATAAATATTCACCCATATATGTCACTTCCCCGGAAGGATATGTGATCATGAAAAAAGAAGACACCATACCACCTCGAAGTATCACCCACCCTTCCTGTTCATTTCCTTCAAACTGTACCACCTCCATACAAGGTCTCCATTCCTCATCCGGCATACCTTTGCGTATTCTCTGCACTTCTTCACGTATCCCAAATAATGGATAACTCCATAAAATGCTTCCATCTTCTATCCTTCTTATTGTAAAAAGTCCATAGTCATCTGTAATTCCTGCCAGCAAAGTCCCCTCTCCATTTAAAATCTCACTGCCACGATATCCCTCGGTAAAGCTTCCTTCTTTTAGCCCTAACAACTTCTCACGAGATTCTTCTCCCATCTCCTCATAAACATCCCCTTTTTTTACAATCAAGATTGGCTCAACTGTGAACGGTAGTTCACCCACTGTTTCTTTTACTTTTTCATTCTTATAAAACAGCGTTTGTGTACTTATCGTTTTGTATTCATTCCACTTATTCGTTATGACCCATTTACAATCCGGTGAAACATATGTAACATTGTTTTCCTCACCCTCTTCATCCGGTTCTGATTCTAACGGAAGTTTTTCCCTAAACTCTTGATACAGTTCTTTTGCCTCTTCAATCGTCTGCGTCTCACTACTGATGATGCAGGGTTTCATCCTAAAGCCGCCTGCTCCCTCATGTAATTGAGTGTCGCAAAACAAATAGTAGTCCATATTTTTAAATTCATCTATACTACAGTAATCTTTTGCATTCATATAGTCCCTCAGATCTTCCTCCACTTCTTCTTTCATATCATCCCCTTCTGAAATCACCGCTCCCATGATACGCAGTATCAGCAGTGCCATCCAAATACTTCGCATTACCATCACTGTCCCTCCTTCGGCACATTAAATTTTAACTTTCTATTTGTCGGATGATCCTTCCTCAACACTCCTGCCATATGAAAATGGATCGCATTTGCTTACCCATTTTCTGCTATTGAATTGTAAGCCGGAATGTTCCCATTATTATTCAACCATAAGGCTGCATATCTTTTATGTAGACCATTCTTAATATCATCAATGCTCCATTTACCAAGTCTTCATCATATACATCATCCTAGAGTCTTTTACAGATTTCCTCATCTATCATTTTCTCTGTAATGGCTCCATTCAACGTTTCTCTTGCCAAAATGATATTCTGCCGGCTGCTCTGGCTTGCCCTGACAGAGCCTATATATTGTGATATCCTCCAATGACTCTGCCTTTGTCCGAATCATCACCTTATTTTTATCATACCTTATGAAAAGGATATCTTCAACAGCATCCACGAGAAGACTTACCAATCGCCCAAGCAAATACCTATCTGAATTTTGATCATATTTTCCCTCATTTCTGCGCACGTTTTTTGCGCATTAACGAGTTTTTGTCAAGTGCGCGCAAACACAAATCTCGCGATTGAAAATTTCTAATTTTCAATCTTATACCTTCTAACACAACAAAGCCTTCAAGTTTTCTCAACTTAAAGGCTTCATTAATCCAATACTATATGCTAATCTATATTCTCAAATTGTTTTCATTACCAATTCGTTTATTCCCAAATCTTAAAACGCATTGTCTCCACTTTCGTCACTTCATCCGCCAGAATGCACACATCGTCATTTAACGTGATTCCTGTCATGATAATATCCATCTCTTCCGGTTTTGACGCTAACAATGTCTTTAACTCGTCAACCGAAATGATACCGTTATCAATCAGTCCCAGCACTTCGTCCATAATCAGCAAAGAACACTCGTTCGTATTCATCACCTTCTTCGCAAAGTTAAGACCGTTTCTGATATTCTGGCACTCTTCTGTTTTCCGCTCCTCGGAAAGATTCACAAAGTTTTCCTCTGATTTCTCAAATCGAAAAATCTTGATTTCCGGCTCCAGCCTCTTCAAAAACTCTGATTCTGCCAATCCTCTTCCTTTTAAAAACTGAATAATAACTACATCTTCACCCTTACATGCTGTCTGTACCGCCCTGCCGAGCGCTGCCGGAGATTTTCCATGTCCGTCACCGCTATAAATATGAATCATACCTTTTTTCATATTTACCTCCATGCTTTCCGTTCCTTAGTACTCGTCTGCCTATCATAGCACAATCAAGATTTTCATGCAACTTTTTTAGATATTTTGTCAGCTTTTTGAAAGGTTTTTACTTTTCAAGCATTCACGCAGTCTCTTTATTGCACTTTATTCTCTCAGCTATCTTCTTCAACCATCTCCAGCTTGCTGACGGATACTTCATAAGCCACCCTTCTCTCAAGCTGTTCCTCCGACAATTTCTTCATATATTCTCTGCTCTGGATTCTACCCCAGATAGCACATCTGCTTCCAACTTCAAAATTGCTTGCAAATCTTGCATTCCTTCCCCAACAGATACACGGTATGTAATCTGATTTGCCGTACGGACGGTTCACAGCTAACAGCAGGTCCGCAATCTCTCTTCCCAACGGCGTTTTGCGGTAAATCGGCGATTTACAGATATAACCGTCCAGAAAGATCTGATTGGTCTTCGCGCTCTCACCAATCTCGTCCACAAACTCAATTTCCCTTGCAAACACAGACAATACCAGTCTATTTTTTCTCTCTTCATGTCTGTTATAGGAGCGGAATTGTCCCGTGATGCATATTTTCATGCCTCTATAATCTTCATTCACGTCCAAAAGTCTTTCCGAAACCATCACCGGAATGATATCCGTAGAATCGCTTAAACGGTCCACACTGATATCTACCATATAGAATCCCTCTCCGAAAATCTCATGGCTGAAGGAAAAATCGCTTACAATCTCCCCCATTATCGCCACTTGGTTGTTTTCAATAACCTTATCTGTCATGTTTTTCTCCCTTCTGCACTATGGAACCAACCATAGAAATTCCTTTTTGTATTGTACTATCAATATATAGGAAATCGGCTGTGAATAGAACTGTTAATGGTCGCGCGAAGATATATATAATGTCGAAAAAATGGGCATTTAGGGACTTGCCAGACAGAAGTGCAAGTGATATAATTATCGCGTTTTGAACAAATTAGACAACGTTCCCGCTTTGCGAACGCGGATATTCCTATAACAGGTTCGCAAGGCCAAAGTAAGAAAGGCATAATAAATTATGACACAGACAAGAGAAGATGTAAGAAATATAGCAATCATCGCGCACGTCGATCATGGCAAAACGACTCTGGTAGACGAACTGTTGAAACAGAGCGGTGTTTTCAGGGAGAATCAGGAAGTGGCGGAGCGCGTCATGGACTCCAACGATATCGAGAAAGAGCGTGGTATCACAATCTTGTCCAAGAACACCGCCGTTATGTATAAAGGCGTTAAAATCAATATTATCGACACGCCCGGACATGCGGATTTCGGCGGCGAAGTAGAACGTGTCCTCAAGATGGTAAACGGCGTTATCCTCGTGGTAGATGCTTTCGAGGGCCCCATGCCCCAGACGAAATTCGTCTTAAAAAAGGCGTTGGAACTTGACTTATCGGTTATCGTATGCATCAACAAATGCGACCGTCCGGAGGCAAGACCAATTCAGGTAGTGGACGAGGTTCTGGAACTATTCATGGATTTGGATGCCAATGACGAGCAGTTGGACTGCCCTTTCGTCTACGCCTCCGCCAAAACAGGTACTGCCAGCACGCAGCTCACCGTCAAGAACAAGGATATGACGCCGCTCTTTGATACAATCATAGAGCACATACCTGCTCCCACAGGCGACCCTGACGCAGGCACACAGGTTCTTATCAGCACCATCGACTACAATGAATATGTAGGACGTATCGGCGTCGGCAAGGTAGACAACGGATCTGTCAAAGTCAATCAGGAAGTAGTCATCGTCAATCACCATGACCCTGACAAGATGCGCAAGGTCAAGATAAGCAAGTTATACGAATACGACGGTTTAAATAAGGTTGAAGTCACAGAAGCCGGTATCGGCTCTATCGTAGCAATTTCCGGCATCACGGATATCCATATCGGCGATACGCTCTGTTCTCCGGATCATCCGCAGCCTATTCCGTTCCAGAAGATATCCGAGCCAACCATCGCCATGCACTTTATCGTCAACGACTCGCCGCTTGCCGGTCAGGAAGGCAAGTATGTGACAAGCCGTCATCTGCGCGACCGACTGTTCCGCGAGTTAAACACAGACGTCTCCCTCCGTGTGGAAGAGACGGAAACGACGGAGGCTTTCAAAGTCTCCGGACGAGGCGAACTGCACTTATCCGTGCTGATTGAAAATATGCGCCGCGAAGGATATGAATTTGCTGTCAGCAAAGCCGAAGTATTATATAAAACAGATGAAAACGGCAAGAAATTAGAGCCGATGGAATTATGCTATGTAGATGTTCCGGAAGAGTTCTCCGGTACGGTCATCGAGAAATTGAGCCAGCGTAAGGGCGAACTGCGCAACATGGGACTTGCCTCAGGCGGATACAGTCGTCTGGAGTTCTCCATCCCCTCCCGCGGGCTGATCGGCTATCGCGGCGAGTTTATGACCGACACCAAGGGCAACGGCATCATGAACAGCATTTTCGACGGTTATGGTCCCTACAAAGGCGACATTCAGTACCGCAAGCAAGGCTCTCTCATCGCTTTTGAAGCAGGCGAAGCAATCACCTACGGACTTTTTAATGCGCAGGAGCGCGGCACCCTCTTCATCGGACCGGGCACTAAAGTATATTCCGGAATGATCGTCGGACAGAACGGACGAGGAGAAGATATCGAATTGAACGTCTGCAAGAAAAAACAGTTGACCAACACCCGTTCCTCCAGTGCGGACGAGGCGCTGCGCCTCACACCGCCTAAGGTTTTAAGTCTGGAACAGGCGCTTGAGTTTATCGACACGGACGAACTGTTGGAAGTCACTCCCAAGACAATCCGTATCCGCAAGAAAATTCTGGATCCGACACTCAGAAAACGTGCGGCAATGTCCCATAAGTAAAAATCGTTGCCAGACGTCAACGACTCGGAGAATGCAAAGCATTCTCCTTACATAATTTATACTGTCGCAATTTTCTACCGCTTATCCCATAAGATATCAGATACCAAGTATCACCGCGGCTACTCTGAAATAAATCACCAGAGAAATTGCATCCACAATTGTGGTAATGAATGGGCTCGCCATCACGGCAGGGTCCATTCCTATTTTCTTGGCAAGCATCGGCAATGTTGATCCTACAATCTTAGCCACAACCACTGCCACAAACAGCGTGAAACAGACAACGAATGCCACCGCCACGCTCACTTTATCAAATAACAAAAGTCTTCCGAAATTGCACAGCGCCAGCGTCAGTCCGCAGAGCGCCGCCGTCCTGATTTCCTTCCACACGACCGTAAACCAGTCGCCGAACTCAATCTCATCCAGCGAAAGTCCACGGATAATAATCGCGCTCGCCTGACCACCCGCGTTACCGCCCGTATCCATTAACATCGGGATAAACGCCGTCAGAACCACATATCTGCTCAATTCATTTTCAAAAGATGTGATAATACTCCCCGTAAAAGTCGCTGAGATCATCAATAACAAAAGCCACGGAATCCTTTTCTTATAAGCGTCAAAGACCGTCGTCTTAAGATAAGGCTTATCGGATGGCATCACAGCCGCCATCTTCTCGATATCCTCCGTTGTCTCTTCTTCCAGAATATCCACAACGTCGTCCACCGTGATAATGCCCACCAGCCTGTCCTCATTATCAACGACCGGCATCGCCGTAAATTCATATTTCTTGAACATACGGGCAACTTCTTCCTGATCCATCAAGGTATGCAGCGATACGACGTTCCTGTGCATCATTTCACCGATAACAGCGTCAGGGTCGCTTAACAGCAAATATCTTAATGCAACCGTACCAACTAATGTTCTCTGACTGTCCAGCACATAGCAGATATTGATCGTCTCACTGTCCAGCCCCACCTTACGGATGCGTTCAATCGCCTCACCCACGGTCTGGTTTTCCTTCAGGTCCACATACTCCACGGTCATGATGCTTCCGGCTGAATCCTCCGGATAACGCATCAGATGGTTAATCGCCATACGGGTGTCCGGACTTGTATTGGCAATCAGCCTTTTCACCACATTAGCAGGCATCTCCTCCATCAATTCCTTCGCATCGTCGGACATCATGTTATCGATAATATGACCCGCGTCCTTATCTGACAAAGATGTAATAACAGACTGCTGCAACTCAATCTCCAGATAAGAAAAAACACTTGCCGCCATGTCCTTGGGAAGAATCCTGAAAATCTTCACAATCTCTTCCTCGTCCATCTCCTCTATATAATCGGCGATATCCGCATCGTTCAATTCCTGAACCACCTGCCTGAGTTTCGTATACTGCCCCTTATGGAGTAATTCCAGTATCTCTTCTCTTACCTCCGGTTCGTTCAACGTTTTCTTCACTTCACTCATACGCCAGCCCTCCCGTTTTCTTAAGACGTCATCCGGCGGATACATGCACGCCGACCGGGAAAAACGCATGAAAACGCCGCTTACTCTTCTTTATAATACCCCGGTTCGGCAACAGTAATCTGTACTCTGCCTGCCGTTGCCTCTGTAATTTCTTTGATCACGGCATCCTTCTCCGCACAGGGAACCATAATCCTGACAGTCACCTGCTCCGCATAGTCTGCCTCCTCTGTGGAAATGCCTCTTTGTCCCATCAGATACTGTATCTTACCAATCCCGTTATAATCCGTCACAATCGTCAGTCCATACCCGTAGCGCATCCATTTTGCGCCGCTCGCCGCGATTCCTGCCTGCGCCGCCTTCGTGTAAGCACGGACCAATCCGCCGGTTCCCAAAAGTGTACCGCCGAAATATCTGGTCACAACAACTACAAGATTACGCATTCCGGAGCCTGTAAGCACCTCCAGAATCGGTCTTCCCGCCGTTCCCGTCGGTTCCCCGTCATCAGAAAAACGCATTATCTGCCCTTGTTCACCGAGAAGATAGGCATAGCAATTATGTCTGGCATCCCAGAACTGCTTTTTCCTTCCCTCAATAAAGGCAAGCGCCTCCTCCTCCGTAGACGCCGACGCAACATGAGCAATAAAACGGGATTTCTTCTCCTCAATCTCTGCTGTTCCGCCATATTCAATTATTTGATACGGTTCATGTTCATGACTGGGTTCCATATAGTATCTTTACATACTCCGTTTATCATTATTATCACTGCTTCTATCTATTATATATCTGTTATTACATAAATCAGGACAGGCGCCTTACCGACGACCTTCTCCGCTTTTTTAATACTACTACTCTGAACCTGAACGAGTCAAGCGCGAGTTAGACGGTATACATACGCATACAGACGTTACTACTTAAAAATCCCTGCGTAAATTCTGTCGAAGGCGCTGTTTTTGTTATGTATAAAAATGTATAGAATCGTGAACAATTCTTAATATGGAAGAAAAATCCTTTATTTACATGGCAAACTTTGTTATAATGCATGATAGGTTATTAGTATCTTTTCCGGCTGTTTAAACAAGGACGGCCTGATGATTACAACGACCTTGCCATCGAGGGGGCATATTGACCTTAGGAGGAGTATTATGAATTATGGAAAAAAAGGTGTCCGCAAGAGACAGCAGACACTTCATGCTAAATCTACCAAATGGGCAAAAAAAATCGGCTTTACTTTTATTCAGTTATGCCTGATTGCCTTAATCGGCGTAGGCATCGTCGGACTGAGTGCAGGAATCGGTATGTTCAGGGGTGTACTCGCCACAGCGCCTGATATTGGCAACATCGACGTTACCCCTACCGGCTTTTCTACTTTTGTATATGATATCGAAGGAAAGCAGACTGCAAAACTGGTGTCTACGGACTCCAACCGAATCCCGGTCACCATCGACATGGTTCCCGAGGACTTGCAACACGCATTCGTGGCAATCGAGGACGCCCGTTTCTATGAGCATAACGGTATCGACATCAAAGGTATCATCCGTGCCGGCGTAGTCGGCATACAGAACAGACATTTTTCAGAGGGCGCCAGCACCATCACGCAGCAGCTGCTTAAGAATAATGTCTTTACGGACTGGACCAGCGAAGATTCCATGGCAGATAAGTTCAAGCGTAAGTTTCAGGAACAGTACCTTGCTCTGGAACTGGAAAAGGTCATGGACAAAGACACCATCCTCATCAACTATATGAATACGATCAACTTGGGGCAGAATACGCTGGGTGTTCAGGCTGCTTCGCAGCGTTATTTTAATAAATCCGTCAGCGATCTGACCTTATCAGAGTGCGCTGTTATTGCGGCTATTACACAGAATCCGTCCAGATTCAATCCTATTACGCATCCGGATGAAAATGCCAATCGTCGAGAGAAAGTTCTTAACGACATGAAAGAGCAAGGATATATCTCACAGGAAGAATACGATGAGGCACTGGCAGACGATGTGTACTCCCGCATCCAGATTGTTGATTCAGAAACTGAAGACACCTCCATCAATACATACTTTGTAGATGCGCTGGTGGACGATGTGTTAGAAGATTTGATTGCAGCAGGTTATAATGAAACGCAGGCATTCACACTGCTCTACAGCGGCGGACTGAAAATTTATTCCACACAGGACCCAAAGATTCAGCGAATCTGCGACAGTGCGTTTGCCGATGAGAGTAACTTCCCCGCCAATACCAAATGGTATTTAAATTATGAATTGACCATAGAGAAGAGCAACGGCGACAAAGAAAACCACAGTACGGAAATGTTCCGCACATTCTGGCGTGAAAACCGTTCCGCTTCTTTTAATCTGATTTATGCATCGCAGGAAGAAGCCTATCAGGATATCGAAGTATACAAGGAAGCCGTTCTTGGACGCGGTGATGAAGTATTTGCCGAGACTGTCAGTCTGACGCCACAGCCGCAGGTATCCATCGTCGTGGAAGACCAGAGCACGGGCTATGTCGTTGCCATGGAAGGCGGACGCGGTGCGAAATCCGGAAGCCGTACCTTAAACCGTGCAACTGACACAGCCAGACAACCCGGCTCTACTTTCAAAGTAGTATCGACTTATGCGCCGGCTCTTGACAGTGCGGGAATGACTCTTGCAACAATCATGAATGATGCGCCCTTCAACTATGCGGACGGCCGCCCCGTGGCAAACTGGTACGGTGAAGCATATCGTGGGCTCTCCTCACTGCGTGAAGGAATCGCACAGTCCATGAACATTGTCGCAGTCAAAACTTTGACGCAGATTACGCCTCAGCTCGGCTTCGATTATCTGGTCAACTTCGGCTTTACAACACTGGAAGAACGCAAAGAAATTAACGGTAAGGTGTACTCCGATATCCAGCAGGCTCTCGCGCTTGGCGGTATTACTAACGGCGTCACCAATGAAGAATTAAATGCAGCCTATGCATGTATCGCTAACGGCGGCACCTATATCAAACCCAAACTGTATACCAAAGTATTAGACCACGACGGCAATATTATCTTAGATAACACGATTCCGCAGTCCAGACAGGTCATTAAAGAATCAACTGCCTTCCTTCTAACCAATGCTATGGTAGACGTGGTCACAGTCGGAACCGGTGGAAGCGTTAATTTCGGCGGTATGGCGATTGCCGGCAAAACCGGAACAACTTCTGACTATAACGACGTGTGGTTTGCCGGTTATACACCTTATTATACAGCCACGACTTGGGCCGGATTCGATAATAACGTGAAGCTTTCCGGCGATGAGAAAAACCTCGCCAAGAAATTATGGCGAAGCGTCATGGCACAGATTCATGAAGAACTGCCTAATGAACCTTTTAACATTCCTTCCGGTATCGTAACCGCCACCGTATGCTCTCGTTCTGGCAAACTGCCGATTGACGGCTTATGTAACGGTACGCTGCGTACTGAATACTTTGCGGAAGGCACGACGCCTACCGCAACCTGCGATGTACATTATGCAGGTCAGATATGTACTTACAGCAATCTTCCTGCATGTGAAAATTGTCCGTTCAAAGTGGAAGGCATCATGGAACTGACACCGATTGAAGATGTTTCCTTACAAAGTGGCTCCGGCATTGCACAGCCACAGCCGCAGCCAGATGCCCAGCCTGCACAACCTATGGAAGGCACGGTTGCTGAAGACGGCACAATTATTCCGCCGCAAACGCCGCAGATGAACATGTGTCCTCACAACGCAGAGTTCTTCGCAAATCCCGATTGGGAAGGCATCGTAAACGGGCAGCGGGCGGAACTGGATCAACGAAATGCAGAAGCAGCCGCGGCTGCCGCAGCGGCTGCGGCACAACAAGCCGCCGAACAACAGCAGCAACAGCCTCCGGCGGAGCAGCCGGCGCAGTAGCTAAAACAAGTCAAAGAATAGCTAGTTTCAAATAGTAAGAGCAGAATACCGGATTATTTGGGTATTCTGCTCTTAAGCTTAAATAATCAAAATTCCTGTTTTAGTGGTTAATAAGTTTATGCAGTCATCTCTGGATTTGTTCCCTGCTACATACTGCTCAAACAACTTTAATAGCATGGTCGTTTCAACAATAAGACTGCCATTTCTACATGCCAGCTTAATCTGATTTTCATGCACAGGCTCCCTATCTCTTAAAGCTTTGTTCTTCTGGTGATTTATAATTAATATGGCCTTTATCTGTTCTTCACTTTTGTCACTATTCTCGTCCAAATATCCTTGATAATGCACATCCAGTTGAGAGACATTTTCGTTTTTCACATTATGGCTGACTCCCTTGATTTCTCCGATAAATACTATCTCTCCAATTTCAAAAAGAAAATCTTCTGCCTTTTTATCCTCAAATTGTGATAAATCACATCCCAACATTGTCTCCAGTATCTTGAACACTACCCGTACCAGTTCATCGCCGTTAGTATATAAAATAGATTTATATTCATTATTCTCATCTATTTTTTTCGTTGCCGCAGATATATTCTCATTCGCTTTATTAATTATATTGTGATTTTCTTCAATGATTTTAAACTGCTCATTATCATCAAACATTCTGACTTCTTCAAACCACACTGGCATCACTTGTTTTGTCTGTACTAAATGCAATACTGTTAATAATTCCATCAATTCTTTATATCCGGGTATACTAACTGTGGATGCCATGATATTTTCATACAACATGACAGCAGTTGGCTTATCACTTCCTTCTGACCTCAATAAAATCTGCTCATCAGACACCCTTTTAAAATAAAATGCTGCTTTCACTTTGTCATCCATAAGTCTGGTTGAAGTGTTTTCATATACTAAATTAATTTCATATAAAAAAGCACATAAACTTGATAAGACTCCTTTCAATTCATTGATCATATCCTTCAAATCAATTTCATACTGATATTTTCCCTGAATCGACCAATATTTGTATTCGCTATTTTGCGGTAATAAAATAAGAATTTTTGTTTTTTTACTATTCTGAATCATCTGTGAGATACTTTCAAAATCCTTAATTTCATTAATTGAATTATTACTTGAATTTTGGTTTCTCCATATTGTACTACTGCTCAAATCAATAATATTTACTGTAAACTCATCTAATGATTGTGGCGTATGTAATGAATTGAGCACAATTCCTTCACCTTTATAGTCAGCTCCATTATTTTTCGTAAGTATTTGTATCATTGTCAACTCCTTCAACAAAAAATCTAATAGAATAATATGCTTAGAAACTACGTTCACTTTAAAATACGAAATGCTATTTATAAGACGACCTATTTCGTATCATTTCTGCTTTTCAAAGTGTATTGTCTTCGTTGTCCCTCCCGTTCTCCGGATAATCTCCTCGTGTTCCATCAATTTATCCAAATTTGCAATCAGTTCACTTTTGTGTTTCATATCCCTGTAAAATATGGTTGTATATACATTATCATTCAGAATCAGACTACTTAGAACATCCTTATCTGTAACATCCAGTGAATGTCCAAAAATGAAAACCCGATGCCTCTCCTTGTTCTTAAATTTATGATAAGGAATCTGACCGGGATACTCTTCTTTTAATCTTTTTTGGGTTCTTTTCCCGCTCTCTTTAATCTTTGCGATCCAGTTCATATATGAACAGTCTGTATCTTTATAAATCCTCTGATAATACTTTTTAAAGAAAATGAAACTGATATCCGCGTCCTCACCTCCACGTGAAGGGAAATCGTCTATTCCGAGTATCATATTATTATCATTCATAGATGAACTGACACTTGCTTCACCGTGTATATAATCAATTTCAGGCTGTCTTAGATATGGACACTGTCTTGCAAATGTATGCGTATAATTAAATGAAATAACACGGTCAATTTTTAACTCATCAATGCTTTTCGGCAAATCAATAAGTGGAAGATTATCAATGTATTCACATAAATATATTTCCAGTAACAAAATCAATCTGTCCAAATCGTCCTTTAATCTGTCTATATATGCTTTGTAATTTGACAACACAATATGCAATTCACCAAAAACCTGTTGGACATTATTCGGTAATTGCTGCTTACATACAAGCTCGTCACATGCCCGGATTACCTTTGATATTTCTCTTTCAAAATCAATCCAAGTCCTTCCACCACTCTTATTGATAAAATATTGCAGCCAAAAATTATCCTTCATCAGAGAAAAGATTTGTTTACATAAATAATTTAGCCCTATATGTAAATCATGGGATTCCATTTGTTCTGGACTTTTCTTCACCTGAACATCCCAAAACCGTTTCGCATTATCATCTATTGTATACTTTTTATTTTCTATAATTTGTATTGCTTGTAAAATAGAATCTAATGCGCTGTCTCTTATGTCCCTTTTGTTTACCATATCGGATTCCAAAGCGTTATGTATTTTATCATACATTTCACCAGTCGATGGAAATTCAAAACCATGCTCATGAAACCAGCTTTTAATTTTTCCATCTTTGTCGCCACATATAAGTGAAGCGCGCTCGTAGCTATCCGCATCTAAATAAAGTTCTATTAAAGAAGTATCGTACTTAACCGCCCATTCTTCCGGCTGACATGAATCTTTGACCCACTCTGCAGCCTGTTTCATACCAGTCGGTATTTTTTTAACCCAGTCCAGCCAGTCCCCTATCTCCCTTAACCCCTGCACCCAAGCTAAGAAATCCGTATATTTTGTAGGCAGTTTATGCGCCAGATCAAAACCATTCCCTATTACCAGTATATTCATAACGTGCTTTTCCTTTGTCGCTTCCAGTTTTATTGATTTTATTATTTTCTTCTCATGAACAATGCTGTCACACATCACACTCTACTTTCTTCTTACTTTTTTTCTAATCCGCTTACATTTCCACAACTAAAATTCACATAATCTTACACTCCCGATTCCATTATCAGAAGGGCTTTTTCTTTCTATGTATTGGAAAAATCTCTTATGTTTAATGAAACTACCTAGCAGATTTCTCACTTCCACTGGCAGTTTATACCATGACTCAACTTTCTGTCTGTCTTGTCGGATTTCATCGGATAATCTGGCAATTACAGCATAGCAGTCTTCGTTCGGGGTTGCTCTTCCAAATCCTTTCACTTCATAGCATCCATCTTCCGATTTGAAAATTATATCGTATTTTCCAAATCCCGACCTGTTTATAACTAAAATATCATGGTTGGTATAAAATTCTTGTTCAGCAGAGTACTTTTCTTTTTTTGCATAATCACAGACCTGCACCGAAACATTGGCCTTAATAAATTCAGCACCAAGAAGCATTCACCGTCAATGTCCTATGATTGCCATCGCTAGTCAAAAAATATTCATCATCATCCTTATAATAGACCATTTCAACCGGATATCCCAACGCCGCATAAGACCTTCTTACTTCATCCAATCCCATCTCCTTCAAAAATCCGAAACATTTTTTAAATCTGGATACTTCCCTCTCCCAGTAAAGCATTGTCCTTACATTTTCAAATACACTGTCACCTACTGTTCCCCTGCTTGTCCCAATAACCTTCTGTAATGGCACAAGTCTCTTTTCTCTCTCCCCTTCTGTCTCCAATTCTCCTATACATTATATTCTCCATATATAAAATATCTAATATTTATCATAAATCGACTTTTTATCTATTCGCACTTTATCATACGGCATTTTCCCCACAAAAAGAAAATACAGAAGAGTTATTACATACAACACACACGCCGCTGTCTTACACAAAGCGACTAATGCCGCCTTTCTGCCATCCGCTTTTTCATAGGTTATCTTATACTTCGCTATCCGCTTGCCAACAGAATTACCCTTCCGTTCGCTCACAAAAAAATATAAGAAATGTACACACAGCATGATAACGATATACAGTACAGCCAAATATACTGCCTTCCCTAGATATCTTTTTGTTGTAATGCAGATGACTCTGTTATGTACCTGTGCTGATATGCTGACTGTCATGCAATACAGCATCACCGTCATAGTCCTTATGATCAACACATCAATCACCGCCGAAATACTTCTCTGTAATGTCTGCACCGCTATCCTCCATAGTTATATCCATTCCTTTCGCTTCGCTCAGGCACAAAACGTTATGAAAATGGTTGCCCAAGCTTATTTTTTCTTTATAATTCTTCTTGTAGGGAACTCGGTATACTACAAATCACGGGGAGATGAGTGGGCTGTCCGGCTTGCCGGATGACCGCATAGTTATATGTGTAGTCCGCCTTTTCAAGCACAAATAAGTGTGACTTTGAGCACGTAATCTTATCTTTGTATAAACAATCTCGTTTATGGCTTAGGCGTTCAGTCAATGCCGTCTCTCCCTATAA